>OFQV01000141.1_pt1 | contig 21514 bp, 25 predicted proteins | sample 1542971 | NCBI WGS metagenome assembly OFQV01 (sample SAMN07774229, study PRJEB24372) | wastewater metagenome | isolation source: WWTP Cannobio (Effluent) | place: Italy: Cannobio | collected 2016-01
CGCTATGCCTTACCCTTGATCTTCTCGGTTGTACGGAAAGCGCCAAGGCCAAGGATTCCGGACAGGATCACCCACAGTGAATCGGTATCAAGCATTGGTGGCTCTGTCAGGCCAATCGAAATCCAGCCTGCCGCCTGCATAGCATGCCAGCCCCAGACCAGGAACGGATACAGGACGAACTGATAGGCCATTGCAGCAACGCCAACCCAGCCAACAGCCGGTCTCCATCCGCTGACAAACAGATTGGAGTTGGCTGCCTCGATCTTGTTTATTTCGACTTGCCCAGATGCGCGGGCGGTCTCTGCAACGTAGGCGTCAAGCTCGGCCTTGGCTCGCTCTTCGTCAGAGGTGAAAAGGTCGTCAGCCACTTTGCCGACGGTATCGATTATGCCGCCGATGCCAGCCGTAAGTAGTGGATTCATGCCGATTCCCTAAGCAAACGATTCACCCAGCCCAACAAAAAGCGCCCCTGGCTGCGATCCTTATTCACGATCTGGGCATATCTCGCCAGTTTCGCCAGCGCAAAATGTGAGCGAAAATAATCAACCTCTAAGGCGTTCAGTGCGGAAATTGTCTTTGACCCTACGGAACCATCAGGAGCGACGCCAGCGACGATCTGGGCCAGCTTGATGGCAGTAGAAGCTCCGGCGTTGACGGCGAAGTCGAACAGGCTTTCGGCAGTGCCCTGATGCTCCAGGTCATCACCGCGCACCTTGTCCCAGAAGTTTACGCGGTAGAACTCGCGTACCAGAGACGTAGGCGGGACTTGATTCTGATCGACGAACATCCAGCCTTGCCACGAAGGCCAGCTTTTGCGAGCGATTCCGGCATATGTAACTGACCCTCTGTCATCTTTTACATTGGTTAATTTATAACCGCCTTCGTTGCGGATCATGCGGTCAAATGCGGGGAGGAATTCAGCCGTGGCGACGCTCCTCGCATCGAGTTTCTACCTTGGTAACTCGGCGATCCAGTCCGTTGATTCGGTCGTGCAGTTCCCCTGCCATATCGACGATATTCTTGCTGATTTCATCTAACTTGACGTAGAACTTATTGCCGAGCCACCCAAGGACAGTGACGAGAACGCCGAACAGCGTAGCGACCAAGGAGGCGGAAATGGCAAGCAGTTGTGTATCGCTCATGGCTTTGTCTTTATGCGAATGGTGAAAACGTACTTGCAGCGCCCATGTAGCTGATAATCAGACCAGCCAAATCGCAGATCTAGGAATCGTCCGAAGATCAGCGGAATCTGCTTTGACGACCAGAACGCCCACTCCGGACGATCAGAAGCAGACACACCAATCCACCAGTAGTTGAATTCGTTCCCCCCGTTGCGCCACAACCAGCGAACCTGATTGATGTAGCTGGTCGGGTCGTTTCCCCATAGGTGCTCGCGCTGCCATCCTTGGTCGCCAAGCAAAGACGCATCAATTGTCCCGAGCCAGTTGAACGGGAACGACAGCCTGCTGTCCTCAGAGAACCACTTAACCGCAACAAATGATAGCGGATAGCGCAGGATGATTACGGCGAGCCAGAACGGGAAACGGATCAGGTAATGGATCATGTCTTGATGCAGTACAGGAGTGCGATATTGCGCGGTCGTGTTTCTGTACCCCCGGTTGCTCCGCTAAGGCTTGGTTGACCGAGGTAATTTGATCCGCCTCCTGTCCCCAGCTGGCCAGAATTTACAAGCGCTGCATGCGTGTGACTTTTAAAGTCATCGGCCTGAGCAGAGCCAAACGCCCGGCCAGAGTCGATCCCGCGAGAATCGTCCCACCCCCGAACAAACTCGCCGCGCAGGTCTGGGATGTTGAATGTTGTACTTCCATCGCCAACACCAAACGTTGTACCGATGGCCGCGAAAAGTGACGCGTAGGTGGTCCGCGAGATTGCCGAGCCGTTAGCCTTCAGCCAGCCAGTCGGGGCCGAGTTCATTGCAAACGCAGAAACAGCACCAGAAGGCAAAGAAGCTGGCGTTCCAGATAGGCTAGAGTAAGGATACCCGGTGCAGTTGGCAAGGTTGCCACTTACTGGAGTACCGAGCGTCGGGCTTGTTAATGTCTTGTTCGTCAGCGTAGCAACTGCGGTTCTCTCTGCGGTGATAGCAGTAGCAGCGACTCCGGCATCTTCCTTGGCGTCGGATACTTGACGCACGATCGAACATAACGCACGATGATAATCGTCTAGCTGATTGGCTGATTCTGAGCCGGATGGATAGTTAGAACTTGCGGTAGTGCTTAAATCTGAGACTGTACTCGGGATAGGCATTTTGTTTTCTCCAGTTCCGTCGCGGAATTAAGAGGGGTTATGTCGGATTACCAGTTACGCATTGCTTTGTCTGCTGCTCTAGCGCCATTTATGGCGGTCCTGATGGCATTCGTTGGAACTTTTATAAAACGCATGTTTCTATTTCTCATTCATGTAATTAAGCAGTCCTACGCCACCACCTGCCGGCATTACGTTAGCAACTATTCCGGGGAGCCTTGGCACAAACCCCGGACCATAGCTAGGCGTTTTTTGCATTACCTTGGAAAGCGATAGCGCCCTAGCTGGATGACTCAAGAGAGGAATTCCAGCCGCCAGCAATCCTACAGGACTTCCCGTAGCTGCTGCTCCGCCGGCTCCTAGCATGGTGCTTGCAATCGCTTCTGTCTTTCCTACGCCTGCAGCTGGATTAGTCGGGCCATATCCTGCATATTTCGGGAATCCAGCGGCAAACTGGCCGACTTTCTCAAGCCCATCCGATAGCGGCTTCTGCTTGTCAAACAATCGTCCAAATATCCTAGCGTCGACGTCGCCTGTAGTCTTATTGACAGCACGCTCTACTGTGTAAGTCTTGGCGATAGTCTTGCGAGCTTCCTGCAAAGCTGGAACCAGATCGTCACGGCCCAATGACACAGCGTAATCGCCAAGGTCTTTTTCCAGCTTCTCAGCAGTTGAATCAAGCGCCTTTGCCTTCTTCAAAACATCCGGGTCAGCTGAGCGGTTGTAAAACTCGAATTGCGCCTTAGCATCATGTCTTGCCTGCTTCAATTCTTCCAGCGTCTTGGCCGGGTCGAATTTCTTACCGCCTAGCATCAATGCGGTATTTGGATTGGATGGAGGAAGCGCCGCGATTTCACGGTATGGCGCATAAGCAGATTCTCTAACCGCTTCGATGTTCTTCATTGAAAGCGGCTGATCGTCAGCAATACCAAGCGACTGTTTGACTAGCTTGTTGGTCACTTCCTGATTGCGCGAAACGGCCTCCTGCTTAATTGCTGCTTTACCGCCGATGCTTTCCAGCCGGTTGGACAAGAATGACGGGTTAATCTCTGAGCGCGGAACAACATAACCTTCCTGTCGAGCGGCTAGAAATGCGTCATTCTTCAGGGAGTTCTTTGACGCTTCGGTTGCAGCTTTGTGTTCTGCCGCAGTAAGAAACGGTTTCGTTGCCGCCTTGATTCCCTGCCCGACAAGTTGCCCGCCAGCCCCGCCAATCGTTCCAGCCAGCGCATTAACGCCGCGCTCCTGCATCGATTCTGCGGGCATGGCAGCACCATACAGCCCATTGTAGGCGGCTGCGCCGACAATCGTGTTCCCACCGGGAAGGAACGAAAGCCCAGCCGCAGGAATCGCCCCGCCGACAATCTGCCCACCGAACCCGCCAGGCTTTGCCGAGTTGTCAGACGCTTGTTGCTTGTATGCCCTAACATCTTCATCCTGAACCATGCCGAGCATATTGCCAATGCCGACTACCGGAGCCTTAAGGCCAATGCCAGCGCCTTCAAAAAGATTTGAAACACGACCTGATATGTTCTCAAGCGGCGTCTTCTTTGCCTCTTCCCACGCAATCATGCGCGGATCAATAGACGGCGTTTCTGCGGAATCAGATTCCCACTTAACCATTCTTGCGTCAATTGGCATAATCAACTGTCCCGTCTGAGTATTCAACAACGGTTTTTCCATTGTAGCGGCCACGACGAACAACTGTTCTCTGCTGCGCTTCTGTCTGCGCCTTCTTCGCCACGCGATCAGAATTAAGGTTGTAATCCTTGGCAACGCCTTGATATTCGTCGGCGCTCTTGTTGTAGCGATCTGCCGCCGCTCCGTACAGTTGCGCCGACAGTTCGCCGAAGTCCTTGCGCTGGCTAGGCGTTAGCTTTTGGCCGGTTACAACCATGTTTGCATAATTCGATACGCGATCCATCGCGCCTGTTGCTGCCATAGCCATACCAAGCTCAGATTCACGAACAACGCTACCAGGATCGAGAATCTTCATGATCTTTGTAGCTGCGGCCAAGTCGCCAGCGGGAGACTCTTTCTTGATTGCCACCTTGATCTGGTCGTAAGCAGACTGTGTTTCTTTGAATGCCTTAGTCGTAGGCAATCCGGCGAAGTCGTTACGAAGGTCGCGCTCGTTCTTGAAATCGTCTTTCGTGTTGTTAAACACGTTTGTACTTTGCACAGAACGGCCAGCCGCCGCGATAGAACGCTTTGCTTCCTGAACACGAGGATCAAGGATTTCCGGCATAGCGCCGACACCAGCAACCACCCCGGAAGTTTCGCCGGGTCGCATCCATTGCTTCTGAGTGCGGAGCGGTTCATTAGGATCAGCCACTTCCACAAGTTGCTGCTTCTGGAAGCGCGGCATGTTCTCGATGTACTTGTCCGGTGCCATGTCGAAGATGCCACGATCCTGTTCCGGCAATCCATTTCGGAATTCCATGATGCGCTGACGCTTGGCCTGTTCCTGTTGCATCTTCTGCAACGATCCTGCCATCTGGAACTGCTGCATCTGATTCTGCTTGGCTTCGTCAATCTGCCCTTGATACGTCTGATTAAACGCCATGCCGCCATGCCCAAGCGCATTCCCCATAGCCTGCCCGGAAGATGCGCCGCGATTGTTCGCCAGCATAGCAAAGCCCATTTGACCGAGCGCCGCATTACGCGCCCTGATCTTGTCTTCTTCGGACAGCTGGTTCATGGACTTAACAGCAGCCATCATTTCCGGGTCGAAGTATTGGTCGAGTAGTCCCATGATCTATCTCACAGAAGGCCGCGCCGTTTTTGCGGATTGAAGCCACCGCTAAACGAGGCATAGGGTGAAAGTTGCTGGAAGGATTGCGCCGGTCGGCTGGCCTGGCCTCCTGCATCAGCCGGAGCAAGTTGCATCGGCATTCGCTGATTCTTCGCCTGTTGCTTCTGTCCGGTCATCAGAGCCGCGCCGACACCTTTGCTAACCTGTTTTCCATCGACTCCGTTCATGGCAACCTTGGCCTTGTCGTAATAGGCGCCAGCCTGATCGAGCAGGCCCATTTGCTGACCGCCTGTCCCGGTAATCTGTTCGCCGCCCATGTAATACTGACCTTCAGGCGAAATCGCTACACCGTTGTCGTAGTATTGCCAGCCGTTGCCGCTTGGAACTTGTTGGGCGTAATCCGATTTTGCCAGCGTCCCATAGTTTGACCCCGAGTTAGCCGTCATGGTGCCAAGCTGTGCGCTATTGACCCCGCCAGACCCGGCAGAAATGCCAGAGCCTAGCGCATCAGCCCCGGAGTTTGCTGCGCCGATTCCAGAACCAGACGAAGCTGACAAGGTGCCAAACGAATCAGCCCCGCTAAACCCAGATCCCGCCGCCGTGCCTGCGCCTTCATAGGCAGGAGCCGTAGCAGTCAGCCCTTCTGTTGCCGTCAATCCAGTACCGGCATCTGCCGCTGTGCTGCCCATGCTTCCCAATGAGCCATAAGCGCCCAAGGCAGACAAGGCAGCCCCGGCGTAATTTCCAGTTGATGCCTTATCGACACCGCCAATCGCCGAGCCGACTCCAGGCAGAAAGGCGTCGATAATCATCGGCGCGATGGCCTCGAAATAAGGCGATTGCCCCTTCGTTGTTTTGGAACCCGTTGTCCAGGTCTGAACCTGGTTGTGCATCGGATCAACTGTATCAAGGATAGGGTCGAGGAAGTTAAAGACGCCGCCAAGTAGCCCCATGATCAGCCTCCCATGTAGCCGAGCAGGCCACCAGCCACCGCACCGTAGCCGCCGTTGTCACCGAGCGCCGAGCCGAGGCTATAACCACCCAAGGCACCGCCGACTGCGTTAGCGTAGCGGTTCGCTGTGTAAGGATTGGAGGCATAACCCGCTGCCTGCACCGAGCCGTTACCATTGACCGCTGCACCCAAAGAGTTAGCCAGCACGTCAAGTTGTCGATAGGGCTGATTCTGTGCGGCCAGCCAGTCGGAGTATTGGTTATTAAGCACATCCTGCGATTCTTGCCGCTGAATGTCGCCAACCCCGATTAACTGCTGTGCGTTGTTGTAATCAATGTTGCCCATCTGGTCAGCCACGGCCAGACCCTTCATCTGGTTGTTGCGTTCATTGGCGTAGTTCTGGCCGTAAGCGTCGTTGGCCGCCTGCGTCAGATTGCGCGTCAATGTTTCTTGATGCGCCGTCGTGCCGTAACCGTTGCCACTAAACTGCGAATTAACCCGGCCTGACACATCGCCCAATGCCTGATTGACGGTATTGCGTAGGTAGGGATTGGAATCTGGAGAGAGATACGCACCGTTCATCGTGTCGGTGTAGTTCTGACGGGCTGCGGTCTGCTCTGCCGAGCCGTTCATGGCCCGGTTCTGGATCATGTTCAGACCCGTATTCTGATTGTCGGTCATCCCGGCAATGCGCTGCCCGTCGTAAGTCTGGTAAGGCGTATTACTGAGCGTCGTACCCCGAGCCAACAGGTCTTGCGCTGCCGGTTGCGCCCATGCAGGGATTTCGCGGGTAGTCGTCTGGGAAGTGGTGGATGGCGCAGGATCAGGAGAATCCCCGCCTCCGTTGGTCATCGGCATGCCCATCGGCAAACCTTGATGAAAGTGCTGTGAGTAGTTCATTTTCAGCGCATCCCGGCGTTAGAAAAGTGTTTAAAGTTTCTTACTGATCATCACCCGTGAGTTATCGTAACCACAGCGCGATTTAAATATATTCGACAGTCCTCTCGTCGTTTCGGCTTTCATGTCCGTGCAGCCTTGACCCTTCGCCCATTTCTCTAGCTCTGTGGCGAGAAACAAAACACCACCGGAACCACCGAGAGACATTATCCAGCACACAAACTTATTCGGATGCCTGCGGAGTGAAACAGCGCAAGCGCCTTTGATTTCGCCATTATCATCAGCAACGAGTAATGTTCTTTCGCCCGTTGCCAATAATCCTTTTAACTGGTCAATTGAATACTCGCAATTATCAGGTAATCCGCTTTTCAGCATTGGCTTGATTATATCCCAAAGCTGGCATACATAATTCGGATTAACTTGATGGAGTTTCATTAGTTACCCGTCAAGGTTCTAATATCGAGCCACGTTCCTGGCGTTCCAGATACTGTACAGCACCAGCCAATTATTAAATACTTCTGCGTGACAACGCCTAATTCAGTAGGCGTGTTATTGCGGCATTTGTCACCTTGCGCCCACGTTCCAGTCGTCGGTGCAGATGTACCGTTGGTTTCCCAAAAGTACGATTCATTGTGGGCAATGGCCTGATTGCGGAATAGCTCATGCAGGCGCTTTGTTAATGCGTCGCTGGCGTTAGGAAGGCGCGGATCGGTGGGGAGTTTATTCATCATTCGCTACCATCCGGCGACATGACCAGATCAAACCCGCTAATCGACATGTCCCCGTTAAAAATAATCTCGTACTTGTGCCAGCGTGCCGACCAAATCAGGTCATACCAATTATTCTGATACGTCGAGCTAATGTTCTGCGTGAATTGCGTCGCGTCCGTGTTCGAGTAGGAATAATTAAGCGTCGAGCTAGTCGGCGACTTTATGAACCTTGGGCGCACTCTCGAACAGGTCGAGAATTGGATATTGTCGCCATAGTGACCAGTCACAATCTGCGATTCTCCCGCTGCGCCTGACATCTGGTATGCCTTGTGGTCGGTCTTGAACACCGACAGAACAGACGATCCAGACGACCAGAACGGCGAGTCGAATGGGATGTCCGGCAGCGCATCAATAGATGCCCCGTAGGACGCCAGCCCATCTATCGTCACGCCACCGGACACGTAATCAGATACGAACTCAACAGTCAGATTGACGCGGCCCCATTGGCCTGTTTTGACGTTGAAGACAACGCACATATCCAGCGCGCCGCCACCATTCTTAGACGGGAACCACCAGAACACGCGCTGATTGAAGCGGTCGAAGGTGCCGCAGATGCGGTGCATATACCGTGGGTCGATATTGGCAAAGAACCAGTTGCGACATGGGGAGTTCAAAGGCTGCGGACGAGCGCCGTCGAACAGGTAGAAGTCATCCGGACCAATGAAGAAATGCGCCGTCCCGGTATTAACGACGGCTTCCTGACAAGGTGTGCCGATGTCGCCGGGAATCTGGGTGAAGTTCCACCATGCCGGAGTGCCGACGTACTGGCCGACATACATCGCCTTGGCCTTGTAAGCCACGATAACGTCACCTATGCGCTTTCCTGCCGTGATTGGGCCGGGTGAGTCGAGGAATTGACCCGACACGCAGCCTGTAGCGATGCTAGGCGTGAAATCTGTATAGGAACCGACAGCAGAGCAAGCCCACCGCGTCGGATCGTCAGAAAAGCCCATTCCGTCGATATTGAACAGAAAGACTTGGTTATTTATCGTTTCGACAATCTCGGCTTTCGGCGCGTTACCGGAGTCGGCAAAGTCTCCCATGATCGAGTATTGCAAGACGGTCGATTTATTGACGGTCAATGCGACATTGCCGAACTGCGCGAAACGCCAGCGGTTATCAGCACCCAATGAATAGTTGGCAGCGCGGGACACATCCGACCACGCACCGCCAACTTGCTCATAGAGGTACGTCGATGAACCGCAGAAGGTTCTGTTCGTGCCGTCCAGCTTGCGATTGATCGAGAACCCTTTGGCCGCTGCGTCAATAGCGCCTAGACCGGCATCAACCGGAGAAGGCGCGGCAACGAACGAACCAATGGCCGGTAGCAGGTTCTGGCAGTCGATGAATATTCCCGGAGTTTCCGGTAGCGAGTCAGGCGCGAAGCCAGAGAATTGAATCATGCTGCTCTCACTCGCAAGCCGCCCGCAGAGGCAGGCTTGTTCCTGAGATTGGCCGTTGCAAGATAGGTATCGAGCGCCATTTGTGCCGCTTGAATCTTCGCGGCGTCGCGCAGGTAGGTATAAGCGAACTTGAGCGAGGCTTCAAGATAAGCGGCGTAATACTTGGTCAGAATGGTATTTGTCGAAGTTGTCGCCAGCGGATCAGGCAGAGCGTAATAGACGAGCTTGAGATTGCTCGTCATGCCTGTCGGCAGTCTAATTTTGTCGCCAACAATCGTAAAATAACCAGACGAGGAAGGTTTCCACGACTCCGGAGGGAAGTAGAACATCGTGTCCCTGGTAGCGTTGTCCTGCTTGATATAGCGGGCTTCAAGGAAATCTTTCGGAAGCGTTGCGGTCAGGCTCGTTACCGTCAAATCCGCTTCGGTTTCCATCTCCCGAACCCGCAATGGGGAAACGTGCATTCGGAAGATTTCATCTTCAGCCAGTGCAATAAACGATGGAATCAGCGAACCAAGATCAGAGCGCAATGACCATTTGGCTACATCATTCTGTAGAGAGGTGTAATCAGCCATTACAGCGATCCTTTCTTTGCGACCACAACCATAAACCCGAGGGGCATTCTTTCCATGCGGATAATGTCGAAGCGGTCAATAAACTTCGGCAGCCACCACTCGGGAGGCTGTTGGATGATGTGTGCGTTACGGCCATCAGGCAGATGGTGCAGAGCCGCGCCCGTATGGACTACGTGAAATCCGATCTTCTTAGTGACTCGCTTAAGATCGTTCATCACTTCTTCTAAGCACTCGGGCTCAAGGTGTTCCAATACGTCTGAAGTCATCACCATATCGACCGGAGGAATTGGCGAACTAATCATTTTAATGGCCGGATCATATGGAATATATGTGCATGAAACGTGTGGCTTTATTGCCATCTTGCCAGCGCCGTAGTCTCCAAACGTGCGAGGCTTAAACTGATTTATTAGCTGCTTTACATAAGGCGCATACATGACGCTAGACGTGCCGAAATCAGGACGCTCTGTGTGCAGTTGTGCAAGCTGTGCGCGGTATGAATCAGAGATTAGGCTCATTTGTCACCAATCAGAGAGTAACCACCAAGGCCAAGCAATCCACCGCCAGCAATGCCACCCAATAGGCGAGGATCGGCATAACCTAGTAGGTCAGCTTCATGGCGGCGCATTGGGTCGAACGCTGCAAATCGGGAACGAATGTTCTGCGGAGGTGCGATATAGCTTGTGCTACCTGCCGCCTCTACGTCATTAACGTAAGGGATAACAGAGTGATCTTTGAAAATTTCATCGCGCAATGCTGCGTTTGATTTCTTTAGGTTTCCATAATCAGACTTGGCAGAAAGCATCATGGTTAGCGGGTCTTCGGTAAATGGAAGTCCATTAGCATCAAGGTAAGGCTTGTCGCCTTTAAGCAAAACAGGGTAAGAACTTCCTTTGATTTGCTCAGTAGTGCCAACCGTTCTGTTAAATCTATCTAATGCCGCTTCCTTTGTTCCGAAGTGCGTACCGATTGAATCAAACGGAGCCATAGCATATTGACCGCTATCAAGTACGTTTGTATCAACGCCTGTTCTTGATGTGTGATATGCAGGCGTATCAAACCCCATCGCCCTAGCCCTATCCATAGCCGTGTTATCCACCGGCAATCCCAATCCACCCTGCTCCACCGGCAACGCTGCATTACGCTGTGCGGTTAGGTGGCGTTGCTCGAATTCGGTTAGAGGACGAGTGTTGACCGCAGGATTCAAGAATCCAAATGTTTGATGCCCATTCTCAACGTGAGAAATTGCGTCATAGCCAGAATCTTTAAGAATTGATGCAATTTCAGGCGTGTTTATGAATTCATGCGCCCGTTTGTACTCGTTAGACGAACCACGCATATCCTCAATCTTGTCATTGAGCGACATGGCTTTGTTCTTATCAATCTTTCCTGCTTGGAAGTTTTCAACAACTGATCGTTTAACACGGTCAAGCACGTTATCTTGCTTAACCTCTGTCATGTAATCTCTGAATCCAAGATCAGCAACATCTGCGCTTCCTGCGCCTTTCGTTACAACATTCTTCCCGTAAGTGTTAGCAAGTTCAGGCGTTGCGCTATACCACTCAACCGCTTTTTTAATCTTTGGATCAAATGCGTTTTCCAAGCCGCGAAATAAATCACCATGCTTTACAACAGTACCGAGCAATCCAGCCTTTACAGCAGCACCACCTACGCCACCACTCAACAGATCAATCGGAACAGTTGCAGCATTGACCGCAGACATAACCGGATTACCTGCTTTGGCTTCTTCGTATGCGCCTTTGATGCCACCAATTACCGGAGTGAAATCAGCTAGCAAACCGGCAGCATTCTTGGCGTTACCGAGTAAGTTTTCCTGCTCATATTGCTTATCAGAATTGCGCGGTTTCTTACCGTTGACCGCAGAATAGTTAGAGTCAAGCAATCCCATTTTTCACCTCGCCAACGATAGAACCGATAACCTCAGTCCATGTGCGCCCGTTCTGATGCACGAAATGCTGGTTATCCATGCACGGGAACTTGTCCGAGAAGCGCCAGTTATGTTTGTCAGGGACTAGCGTAAAAGTCTCAACGCCCAACGCATCAGCACAATGCAGCGACGTGGTACAAATTCCCACAACAGTATCTAGTTCAGCAATCATTGCCGCCGTGTCGTCATAGTCATTGGAGCGAGTAGCGAACGGGAACGACTTCAATTCTTCCGGGTCTTCGTCCTTGTACTCAAGCGAGACAAAGACCGCATCAATCTGACTCAGGAGCGGATAGAATTCGGCGATGTCAATCTGTCGCCCGGCTTCGTTGTTCTTCTTCGTTCCAGATTTCAGCGCAATGCCGATAACCGGCTTTTTATAGCTGTCAAACAGAGTGCGCCACATAAGACGACGCTCAGGATCAGCCACAAGCCAAGGATCGCGCCTAAAGTCACGGTCAGCATAGCGATATAGGCTGAAAAGAGAGCCAATCGCGCAGCGGTAATCAATATGAATGTGCTCAAGCCAATCAGGAGATTCTTCCCGGCGCGTTCCGAATACTTGAGCATACGGGAATGAACGTCTAAACAGACCTTCGAGCTTCGGGTCACAATCCAGAACGATATGGCCGTTATTAGATGCGTCAGGGATTGCCTGCCCATAAAATATTTCATCGCCTAGACCCTGTTCTCCATACACAACAACCGTCCCGCTTGAGCCGTTCCACCGCCCTTTGTCGTTGTAGGTCCATTCCCGGCGAAACTTTCCGCCTAGCCCTAGTTCAAAGTTGGCAAAACCTTGTTCCCATTGACCTTGTGCTAGTTGTGCATGGGCGAGATTGGTCTTGGCGTGGAGATTGTCAGCATCACACTCTAAAGCCATTTCAGAGCAGGCCTGAGCATCTTTCCACTTCGCCATCTGAATGAGCGTTGCCGAGGCGTTAGCGTAAGTCTGGGCGCTATCAGGAGCGTATTCTGCCGCCTGCATGAACAGTTGCAATGCCTGTTCGTGCTTGCCCATCTCATTCAGCGACTTGCCGAGATTGACGAGGTTTCCAGCATTCGGCGAAATATCCACCGAGCGTTTGAAGAACTGATAAGCGGTAGAATCATCCTCAAGCAACAGATGCACGTAACCACGGAAATTGAGCGCCACTGGGTCGTCCGGGTTGTCGTCAATCATTTCAAGAATGAGCGGCATCGCTTCATCAATGCGCTCAGATTCAAGAAGTTCGGTTACATGACGCTGTAGATCATTCATGTTTTTTGTGATCCACTGTTTTCAGTGCGGGGTAATTGCGATTGATCTCTTGCAGCATGCGCTTTTCGTCATCAGGATTGAATACGTCAATCCCCTTCTGTTTCAATTCCATAATAACTACAGTCGGGATTGAGGCGTAATGCAGCCATTCCTCTTTAACGCCTTTGGCCCAAATCTCATTGGTATATTGACGCTTGGCCTTCATGCGCTCAAGAAAGCCGGTCAAATCCTGCTCAGTAGTGACTTGAATATCACCACTCGATTCATCCATCGAGAAATAGGTTTTAGTGTCGCCGGAATGATCAATTAAACGCATGGCAATTATCCAAATGAATACGCAGACATTATAGCGAATTATAGACAGATAATAAAAAAGGGAACCCGAAGATTCCCTTTTTGGTTCGCTAGTTAAAACTACAGCGAAACACCCGAAATCTTACTGTGAGCATCCAGGTTATTAACAACTAGGCAGAATTCTGCCAATACCTGACGCTTTTCGCTATCGCCGGTCTTGGCAAGTTCTTCTTGCATGATCGGACGAAGCGTAGCCACCGAGACATAATCCGGGTCGATACACAGGACGGCGTTGTCGCGCTGGTAGCGATTCAGCACGACCTTGTGATTGCCGAACGAGGAGACATAGACATCAGCCGCCGCGATAATATCGGCCTGCGTGGCAGACTTGACCTCGTTGTACTTGGTAGCGATACCCGAGAACGCATCGAAGCGGGCCTTATTGGTCACGCTCATCATGATCACGGAAGGATCACCGCCATCAGTCCAGGCAGCAGCCAGAGCCAACTTCAGATCAGCTTCGAGGAACGTGGTAGCAGTACCATCAGTCGGCGCGGCGACGATACCGGCAGAGAAACCAGGAGTCGTTTGGCCTGCGTTCGACTTGATGTTGTTGCCCTTGATCCACGACTCGAAACCAGCCGAGGCGCGAGCCGTACCTGCCGAACCGTCATCGGAAGCCTGATTGCGAACCAGTGCGTATTCCATATCACGGCGGAGTTCCTTTCCACGCTTGGTCAGTTGGTAGGCCAGTTCCGACTTACGGCCATACTTCTTGACGGCATCGTAAGTGCCAGAAATCTGGACGGTCTTGCGGGCGATCTGGCAATAGTTGCCGAGAACAGTCGTGGCGGCAGCGGTAGCGAAGGTGGCATCGTCGCCTTCAAGTTGCTTGTTGGCAGCAGCAGCGGCCAGCGAGTCGGTTTGCCACTGGTGATACTTGCCAGTAGCCTTGACCTTCTTGGCCAGCGAATACAGCGGCGTATCCGACGGCGTGATGTTGTTGATAATGTCCTCAAAGTCTTCGGCCAGACCTGCGCCGGTATAGGTGTTGGTTGCGGAAACAGCCATGATTAAATCTCCTTAAAGCAGTTTTTCAATTGCCGAAATCGCGTAGTCTTGGCGGCCTGTTTTCTTCAGGGATTCGCGGGACTTGGCGTAGCTATCGGCATTTGGATTGCGTTTCTGGCTCGTTCCCGGCTTTACGGGTTTCGGTGCATCAGCCACGCGCTTTTGTACTTCCGGCTTCTTGCTAATGAGCTTGTCATAAAGCATGGCTTTACGGGCAATGACCACATGACGATGATCTGTCAGCGAATCAATGTCCTGCTCGGAGTAGCCAACCTTTCGCAAAGCGTCCTTGATCTCGTCACGTTCAGCAGAAGCCTTGGCTTTATCGCTCCACTCAGGAATCGACTTGATCAGTGATTGTTTCTCGCGTTCGAGAAATTCACCGTTCAGGCGTTGCTGGTTCGCTTGCACCTGCTGCTGCGTGTGATTGATTTCATTGACGGTCTGCTGATATTTCGTTTGCAGATCACGATACTGACGGTCTAGCTTCATGGCTTGAACAGGGTCAGAATCGACCAACGCATTCCAATCGACAGAGTTGTATTGCGAAAGCTGGGCCTCCAGGCTCTTGGCTTCCGCTGCTTTGTCGAAGACTTGCTCTCGCAATTGAAGAACTTGCGCTTTGGCATTAAGTTCAGCCTGAGCGTTGCGGCGCTCTTCGGCGAGTTGTTGGGTTTTTTGGGTGTAGTCAAGACCCTTTTGGGCCAGTTCTACCGTTTCTGCCTTGGTCTTACGGACTTGCTCACCGTTTACAGTGAGTTCCAAAAACTCAGGTTCTACAGCAGCTTCCGGCTCGACTTCTTCGGCTTCCGTTTCCTCGTCGCTGTCTTCTGCGACTTCTTCGGTTTCCGGTTGTTCGACCGGCTCATCTTCCTCATCTTCGCCGCCAAGGAAGCCAAGCATACGATCTACAGATTCGACTTCCGATGCGGATTGGTCGTTAAGTTCCACGGATATAACTCCAAGTCTGAACCAACCCCCTACCACCGGGAGTTAATTTCGGGATACCTTCCCAGGCATTGCCCATTCGATCAGGTGGCTAATCGTTAAAACTATTTAAATCGTGAGAATAATCCTTTATTCTCCAATTGCATTTTAACCATTTTCCCGGTTTGTGCAATATCGATAATATTCTTTTCGATCTTGTTCAATAATTGAAGGGCAATAACAAGGCGATTATGCGTTGATTGATCGCCTAATGCCGACTGCTCCATTGAGCTAACGATGCCAGCCCTGACCATTTCCACGGACTCTTTGAACAGATAATTGCTCAAGAGCCTTTCAGCATCGTCACCACGATTAACCTGTTCTTGTTCAGTCATTAGTGCACCATGAGTAATAGTTCAATGTCGTCCTCTTCGCGCTGTTGCAATTCTTTGTAGATTGCAATAATACGGGATATATCGCCAATCTGGTCTGCATGATACAACTGGCGGCGATATTCATAAACGACCGATAAGCGTTCAATCTCTTGCTTGTCGATTATATCAACCGGATTATTCGGTTTTGCCTTACTGCGCTTTGATTCCTGTTGTTTCGGCTTATCTTCGATAACTTCTGACTGAATGAACGATTCAACATCATCCGGTGTATCGAATATCAGAATCTTGCCGTCGCGTTCAATCCATCGTTTCTTTTTGCCGCCCTTGGAACCATGCCCGACGCCGCCATGCTGGCGTTCTTCTTCAAGCAGGTGCGAGTCATCCCCAGGAGCGAACCAGACAGGCGGGAAATACTGCGCCGAGAAGTATTGATGGTTAAACACTTATAACCACGTTTGTACGGTTGCCGACTACGCCCGGCAGCGGAACGTCAGCCTCTACCGTAGCGGTGCCATCGGTGAAAGTGATATGGCTCGTCCCTGCGCCGGTTTCCGTACCAGCTAGAACGGCGGTCTGTATTTGCAAATGCTCGCCCATCGTGCGGGTTCCAGTCGTCGCATTGAGCGCAGCGAGGACAGCCGCCGCAATAGCTGAGATGTCGGCAGGGGTGAGCGTAAGAACCCCGGAGTAGCCATAGGCCATTGGCACAGACAACGAGAACGATGCAGGCGCCCCGGTTCCTGTTCCACTAGTGCCGCCCGTAGTACCCGCTGCCGTCGCTGCTGCAACGGTAATTGACATGGCGCCCGGTGCGCCCGCCCCTGTTCCGTCAATCGTCCCGACTGCCAGTGTTACCGTGTAATCACCCGAACTTACACCGTCAATGAACAGCCGATAGGTGAATGTGTAGGTGCCATCCGGTGCGCCAGAGAACTCGAACGATCCATCCTCATAAGCAACAAGAAATCCGGAGCTTGGTTGCGTCAGTATCTCACCGCGGATCTCCTTGCCGTTGTCAGCAGGAAGCGAAACATCGTCATAGAGAAACGACGCCCCGCTATCCCCGGTTGACGGGATGTTCTCAGCGAGAACCCCTAGCCCGGTTTCACCAATGACCAGGCCGGAGAAGTAATCAGTCGCCGATATTCTCAGGCTCACGATATGATTCCTGTAGGCAGTCTCCGCGCCCCACCCGATAGAACAACCTCGTATGCGTAAGTTGTGGCTGGCGTTAATGCCGCATCAATCACGGTCACAATGCCAGAACCGTTTGAGGTCTGCCCGGTCTTGTGCAGCACTAATGCGCCAGTTGTGGCGTCATAGACATTGACGGTGATGCCCGTTTCGCTGGCGAGAACAGTCCCGGTATTGTTCTTGAGAACCGGCGTTACCAGCGTCCCGCTTCCCGAAGTCGTGCCTGTAGCTGAGGCAGACGGCGCAGCCATAGACATAGCTGTTGGTGCGCCCGATCCTGTACCATCCGTCCCACTGCTAGTTCCGGTAGCAGTCGCTGATGGTACGGTTAGCGTCAACGAAGTTGGAGCGCCTGCGCCTGTTCCGTCTGGATTTCCGGTGCCTGCTGCCGTAGCAGTCGGTACGGTTAGGGATAGCGCAGTTGGTGATCCTGTGCCGGTGCCGTCTGTTCCAGATCCCCCATAATTCATCGCCGGATGTGTCGTTGATGCAACCGTACCGACTTGCGTCAGCGTTGTCCCACCTGTTGTTGCCGACTCATTACCGCTGGCCGCGTCAAGCTTCCAATAGTGAACTAGTCCGGTGTTATATAGCGACGGAGAATCACCCGAGAACCACTGCCCAAGTTCGGTGCTGTTCAGCACACGGGAGAAAATCGCTATTTCTGCTAATTCACAATTCGCAGGAAATGAGTTTGCCCCTGCGTCATTAAAAGCACCAACCGATAAGCCTGCGCCTGTTGTTGCTACAGTCGTAATCGCAGCGGTTCCAAGCGGAGTTGTTGAATTCTTGTAAAACGTTCCAACAGATCCAGTGGATTCTCTCGTGAGCGCGTAGGCATCAAATGCTCCGCTACCCGCAGCAATTGACCCTACCGATACTGACCCTGTCGCTCCGAAAGCCCAAAAAGCGAAGGCTCCACTATCGAATCGGCCAATTGCCCATCCATTGCCATCACCGCCTCTGCGTCCCATGATAATTTGGTGACTGGCGTTATTGATAACATTTTTTACACGAAACAGGATCGTCCAGTTCGCTGGAAGGTCATATTGCAGCGTTGAGCTAAGGTAATTTGCTGCGTTACCGTTAAATAGTCTGGCCATCGCTAAATCCTAAATGACATTCTTTACCCGAGCTTAAACACGTACATTTTTTGCGCGACGTCGTTAATAACCCCACAGCAATTAAGTGACGGTGAATGCCAGAAACGCCCAAATGTCCCGGCTGGCGTTGGCGATGTTGGTACTACTGAATTCCCGACAGCAGGAGAAATTTTTGACCATACCCATGTACCAACGATCGGATTCGTGGCTGGCGGGGTTAAAACATAAATATCTGAGCCGCCATGCCAACATAAAATCCGGTCGTTCACGTCGTCATAGACTGCGCCAATGATTCGCTGGTCGGACCACGGTGTCGCTATTCCAGAGACTATCGCTGATGTTGAATCTGCTGTGTCATTCAACTTGAATAACTGGATGTCTGCCGTGAATGACACAGTAATGTCTCTACCCTTCAGGTAGACGCATTGAAGCTCTGATCCTGAAGAGTCTGAATTGTTTGACCAGTGAGCAAAAATACCTGTGCTATCCGTTACCGGGTCATACCATCTCGGCTGTCCAGTACCGGGCGAAATAGTGACGAACCTACTTCTTGTTTCATCGTAAATTGTCGCGCCGTAATTGTTTCCGAATGTTGTCGTGCAGTTGCGGTGCCAGTCATCACTATAGAATTTAAATGCGCCGCGAATGCCGAAACCTGATCTGAATGTCGATCCCTGAAAGTTCCAGAGAACGCCTTCGATAAATCGCAGATGATTGTATGTGTGCGCGGATCGTGGGCGGCCATCGAAATAGGCTGGTGACGACGAATCAAGGCCATCATTGAGCGTCCCGGTATTGCCAATCGCTCCGGTTGGATTGTTTAACCTGGCAAACAGACCACTTGATGCGGACCACTTATATACCTCGTTTCCGGCGTAGTCAGCATGGCCACCGCCGGTTATATACAGTGATTTTGTGGCCTCGTCCCATGCCGCACCAGACCACGCAGATACAACTGATGGATGACCATTAGAACCAATCCACGGCGCATCGGCCGGATAATTCGGATTGACCAATGGGTCTGTAGCTGGGTTTACAGCAGAAAGCGTATTGCCGCCGACAAGCGCCCAATTATTCGCCGGAATCGCTGAGATCAAGGCAAACGTGCGGTGCCGCCCGGCCGCAATCACGCCACCGGATTCCCCGGCGTAGAAATCATTAGGCATTGATGTACAGCGGCGCGGTGTAGTCAATCGAGAAATTACCGGCTGTCGGCTGCGTTACGCTGGAAAACTCAACGTATGAAATCAGCGTGTCAGTAGAGCTGGTGCCGGTATTTTTGTAGATCACAGCGCCCACTACGCCGGTAAAGGTGGCCGTCGTCCAGCCGTTCGTGATGTCGGTCAAGGTGATGGCTTGGCGATGGTTTGTGGTATCCAATGCATCAAGCGTGAAAGCCTGAGAAATACCACCTGCCGTGTAGCCGGTGCCGGTGACTTCGTTCGTGATGTCCGAACGATTGACCATTGTTGCCCGGTTTGGCGCAACTGTGACCAACAGAACTTTAAGCGTGAGCGTGTCAAAATCGGCATCGGCTTTCGCCAGGGCCCGGGCTGCATTGTCAAAATTAAAAGATGCCATGTCTTACTCCTTACGGTAAATATGGTTGTTGCGTTGCGCTCTGTACGCCAACGGCGCGGCCATTGGCATCTCGGACGATGTACTTCGGCGCAGACAGTGACGCGGCCATGCCTTGAATGGCTTGCATGAGCATCTGCATGTTCTTCAGCGATGGATCAGCCGCGCCGCCCTGGTCAATCTTTGTTGAGTCGTCGGAATTCGGCGCACCGGATACTTGCGAGGAAAGGATGCCAGCCGCTAGTTCCATCAGCTTGCCTTCCTTCTGCGCCTCAATCTCAGCGGCCTTGATGCGCTCCTGCGATTGAATCTTCATCTGCTCTAGTTGCTGCTTTTGCTGGAACTCAATGGCCTTGGATTGCTGGTCAATTTGCGCTTCTGCTTGGAACTTCTGCGCGTCAGCTTGCATATCCATCTGCTTGGCCTGCATCTGCCCTTGCTGCTTGATCTGTTCGGCTTGAACAAGCGGGTTCGGTTGCTGCGGTTGCGCCTGCTGTTCGCTCGGATCGGTGAAGAACTCATTGCCATCCGAGAACCCGGCGTTTTCAGCAAGGCGTTTAGCTGCGGAGTAAATGTTCTTTGGTGTAGCGACGCCAATCTGCATAGCTTCGCGCTGCACTTGCAGAATAGACATCAGGTGCGACAGTTGCGCGTCCTTGTTGCCGGTGCCGAGACCGACAGCAATCGTCATGTCAGTGCGGGTTTGCCATTGACGCGGATCAACTGGCACCCATTTGTTGTTCAGACGGAAAATGGTTGCTCTGTCGCTGTGCTTCTTTGTTAGCTCATGGACCAGCATGAACAGCCGCTTAACGCCTGACTCAGCAAAGACACGCGCAACAAGCTCCATGCGTTGCTGTGCGGCATTCATGATCTGATTTATGCCGGTCGCCGTCTTGTTCAGCGAGTTAGCATCCAGGCCCTGATTATATTTTGTGATGCCAGTTCGGTTTTCTTTCTGCGAGTCGAAGTAGCTCAAGCCTTCAATCGCCGTCGCGCCGGTATTTGGATGAACCAGCGGCATGATGGCCGACATGGGATCACCCTGAACACGCACAATTCCACCAGGGCGAGACACCAGCATGTCATCGAGATTAACGCGATCAGAAATGGCGTACCGCCCATTGTTCGCCAAGAACAAGCCATCCACATATTGCCGCATGATGGCTGAACGAATCTCCTGCACGTCTGCCACCAGATCAGCCAGCGACAGACCAACGTGCCTATGCGGCATCGGGATGGGACAGAGCGCAGCGTAATAGACGTTCTCAGCCTTGCCGCGATAGACGATCTTGCCGCCGACCACGTAATAACGGTTCAGTTCGGCGATGCCGTCGCCGTCCTCGTCAATCCGCATCGTGATGTCACGGAACCAGACGAGACGGGTTGATGGATCAGCGCCCTGCCATGACTCGTCATCCTCGTCATAGATGTTACGGGCTGTCTCGATGGTTTCGCTACCCTCTTCTCCTTCATAGTCGGCAATGTTGTCTTCAATATCGAAGCCCATCAGGCGAATGTCGGAGATGGTTTTCTTCGTGCGATGTTCGACGTAATTCGCTTTGTCCAGGCTGACCGAACGGCAGGCCATATCGACGAGGATTTCTTCTGGCGGGACCGGCTCAACGCAGATGTGGCCGTTCTTCGTTACCCGTTTTACGGTAACGCTAATACCTTGTTCCGTCTGCTCGGCAGCGACAATCTCGACGCCCTGATCCTGCGCCAGCATTACCAGTTCTTCTTCGGACAGGTTCAAGTAATTGTCTTCGGTGACATCTTCCTGCGTGTCCCAATAGACTTTGACGTACCCTGTTTTCATCAGGAGTGCGTCTTTGAACCATGTATAGAGCGCCATGAACGAATCGTTCTGTTGCATGACGACATGATTTACATAGGATGTTTCCTGCTCGGCCGCTTCGACATCCTCAGCGCCTTTAGGCTGGAACTCGACTACCTTATCGCCGGAAGTGAATATCTTGAGGAGCGCCGGAAGCATCCATTCGACAGTTTCCAGCGTGTCGCGGGTAACGACCTGCGAACGCCCGTCTATCTCATTGCCGAACGGACGGCCTAGATAGTAATTAAGCGACTGATCCCGCTCGGCGTTGAGCGTATCTGAGTTATAGATC
>OFQV01000143.1_pt1 | contig 21434 bp, 35 predicted proteins | sample 1542971 | NCBI WGS metagenome assembly OFQV01 (sample SAMN07774229, study PRJEB24372) | wastewater metagenome | isolation source: WWTP Cannobio (Effluent) | place: Italy: Cannobio | collected 2016-01
TCTGATGATCATCGGACTGCATGGCCGCGCCCAGGCCGGGAAAGACACCGTGTACGAACGAGCCCTCGCCATCTGGGGTGCCGGGATCGTAGAGCGCCGGAGCTTTGCCGACAAACTCTACGAGAGCGCGGCAGCCGCCCTCGGCGTCACCGCCAAAGACCTAAGTTGGTGGAAGACCGACCTCGGAGCCAACGTCTACGTCGGCGGGTTGCACACAGTCTGGAACTCAGAGACCGTCCGGGAATACCTACAACGGTACGGTACAGAGGCCCACCGCGACATCTTCGGTGAGGACTTCTGGGTACAGCAACTCGACCTCACCGGACACTCCAACCGACTCGTCTTCGTGACCGACGTCAGGTTCGACAACGAGGCCGCCGCCATCAGACGCGCAGGCGGCAAGATCATCGAGGTTATCGGTGACAAAGCAGGGGCGTACCAGCATAGGAGTGAAGCCGGACTCACCGACCCGCCGGACTACGTGATCTACAACACGGTCAGGGACGACGGATACCGGGCGCTAGACCACGCCGTACGGGACGCCGTCTACACGGCCACCAACTACTCGGAAACCATCCAGGGGGTCAACGAATGAGACTATTCCAAGAACACGACGGGGCTTCACCGTCAGCCCGCGCGGTCCTCGCGCGACTCTCTGGTCACCCCGGAATCGAGGGTAGCTGGAACCGCCAATACCACATCTACGACGCAACTCCCCATGTGGCCCGCTGGCACAACGGTAGGGAACAGGGATACGTCGTCACACTCCGCAGCAATGACTACAGCCGACAACTGAACATCGCGTTCTTCGAACACCGAAACAGCGACAACGTCTGCGCCGTCGAGTGGGAGCAAGTGACGATGAACCCACCCACGATTGATACGGCAGACTTCCCGCCCGGGGTCTACGCAACCAAGTACGACGTGACGGCTTCGTTCACCCCCGAAAAAATCTGGCAGGCGGCTGATTGGGTCTACACCAGACTATGCGAATGGTGGGCTGAGACGTCTATCACCCGGGGCGATGAAGCATGAGGATCGGAGTAGACATCGACGGCGTCCTGTTCCCCTGGGACCGGGTCGCCATACGAGCCGTCAGGCTACACCACGGGGAAGACGCCTGCTCACCCGAGCCCTCGACCCACTGGAATGGACTCAAAGACGAACTGACGAAGAAACAGTGGCGGTGGGTCTGGGGTGAAGGCCGAGACGCCATCTTCGGATCGCTCGCCTGCTACCCTGACGCTGTATGGGCGGTATCCGACCTAATCCGGATGGGGCACGAAGTACACTTCGTGACGCACCGGGACCCGGCAACCACGCTTCACCACACCGCAGGATTCCTGCGATACCACTTCGACGGCCCTTGGGCCGGTGTCCACAGCGTCAGGACGGACACACCAAAGGAAACCCTGGCGGACTGGGACGTCTTCATCGACGACAAACCAGAGACCGTCCTCAGGTTCCTGGAACTCGAACGCACCCAGGTGTTCGCACCACGCCGGACCTGGAACCAGGCGGAACTCGACGGCGTCCACGGCCTCGTGTACTATGACGACGCACACGATATCGTAGAATGGGTCGAGGAGAACACGTGAAACGACACAGTAACCTTGCGGCACCGACGTCAAAGACCCTTGACCCACTGTCGCTAAACCCGAAGACCCCCGGTGTCGGACGGCACCTGGTCGACGCCTACGAAGGCTTGACACTACCGGGTGCGCCGACCGTCACGATCGAAGCTTTACAAAGGCACGCCGAAAAGTTCGGGCTGGTCAACGACAAGAAGAAAACGAGGTGACAATGCGTAACCCGTTCAGACGCCAGAAACCAGACGCCCCGATCCTGGCTGAAACCATCAGGTTCACCGAAGAAGCCTACGCGGCCGCGATCGAGGAGGCACGCCAAGAATACCGACGGCGGTGGCTCGTCGTCAACGAAGACGGCGAACACGTCGCATACAGCCGGGGACTCCGAGGGTCCTGGGATGAATGGCGGGCCGTCCAGATGATGCGTGACGCCAACCCGGACCGCGTCGGCACACGACCCATCCGGGACGACGTCGCCGCACACAAAGTGACCGACACCCCGAGCCCGATGACGGGGCACACCAACCCGGTAGACCCACGACCCAAGGCCGACACCGACGTAGAGTTCCCGGACACGTTCCCGGAGGAGTGGCTGTGAACACGTACCTGCGGGAATCAGACTACTGGTGGCGCGTCCTAGCACAGGAGGACGACGACGGCCAACAAGTCGTCGTGCTCAAGGTCAACGCATGGACGGCCCTCGCACTCGCGGAACGAGACGAAGTACACCTCAGGCCGGAAGCACAAGAAACCCTGAAAGACATACGGTGGGCGATAGGAGAAGCAGTCGAATGAACAAGGAAACACAAGCGCTACGGCCGACACCGCCACGACGCAAACCACGCCGCCGGAGACGCCCCCGCGGCATCGACTGGGCGGCAGCAAAAGCCTGGATCATCCGGTGGGGGAAACGATGACAGAGACGGTGGGAGACCTCGAATGGATAGGCACTATGGAGGACATCTGCGACGAGGTCATCTCCGAACGCCAACGCCGACACGACAAGTTTGGTGACCAGTCCCACATTCCACGCACAATGATGCTCGCCGTCCTGATGGAGGAAGTCGGGGAAGTCGCTGAAGCGATCATCGAGGACTCCGTGAGCCAAACGGTCCGCGCCGAACTTATCCAGGTCGCTGCCGTCGCAGTACAGATGATCGAACACATCGACAACGAGGACGTATGACAGAGACAGTGACGTACCAGACGGCAAAAGCCGAACTCGACGCATACAACGAACGACTACGGGAACTCGACATCCCGTGCGCAGTCGTCATCCAACATGAGGGGACACTGGCGTCAGTCGTCGCAGTGTTCGACAACGGGGCGCGCCACACGATCGGGGAAGGCTTGACTGCCCGTGGTGTCGTCGGGACGCTGAAGCTCGCACGCCGCATCCTCGACCACGTGTACGGCACCGACGGAGCGGATGGGACGGATACGAATGATGACTGAGTACATGATGACGTTTGCTCGTGCACGCGCCAATGGGGCGTGCAGCGATGGCGTCGACCGGATGCGGGAGCACCTGGGCGCTGATTGGCCGGATGACAAGCCGTTCCCACTCACCACGGTGCTTGAGGTGTCCGGGCTGGATGACGCCCTTTGGGGTCTCGACGTCGTAGACCAGGCTGCGTGCCGTTTGGTTGCGTCGGATTTCGCCGCGCACGTCGCGCACCTCAACACTGACCCCAGGGTGTGGGCCGCCATCAAAGCATCCCGTGACTATGCGCACGGCCATATTGACAATGCCGCCAGGGCTGCCGCCAGGGCTGCCGCAAGGGCTTCCGCAAGGGCTTCCGCCAGCACTGCCGCCTGGGTTGTCGCCTGGGCTGCCGCCGAGGCTTCCGCCGGGGCTTCCGCCGGGGCTGCCGCCAGGGCTTCCGCCGAGGCTTCCGCCGAGGCTTCCGCCAGGGCTTCCGCCCGGGCAGCCAGGGATGCCGAACACGCCTGGCAAACCCGGCACCTACACGCCGTACTCACAGGCACCAGGAAACCCGGCACCACCCCCCTCCGAGCCCTCCGAGAACTCAGCCGGGAACCGCAACGCATGTAAGGACGCTAGCGTGGCGTGGCCCCGTAAATACTGAAGCCCCCGCATCCACAAGGACCGGGGGCTTCAACATCAGAACTATGGGGTCCAACCCGAAGAAACCTGGGTTGAACTATGGGTTACGCCACGACATCCTCGGCGTGAGACTCAAGCTCCCGACTGTAATCCTCCAGGCGGTTGAACACCCCCACCAAGAACTTGTCAGACTTCATGTACGCCACGCCGGCGGCGACAAACGCACCGACGGCCGGACCCCAAGGACCCAGACCAGACCAATCAATGCCGGCGACATACACGGCCAACGCACCAAGACCGGCGAGCACGGCGACGGCGAACGCCGCCTTCACCTTCGACAACACGACAGGAATCACAAACCCCCCTTTGTTACAGGCCCAAAGCCTGGACCACCGGGCCGCCAGGACACGACGTAGAAAACCCGTCACGATGCCCCTTCAACGGCTTACCGATCTTTGCGATCAACGCACGGGCCGAGGCCAACGCCTCCACGGAAGGCTCCTCACCTGGGCCGAGCATGAACGAGATCGAAGGCTCATCATTATGGCCGGGGCAATGCGCACCAACACGGTTCCACCCACGACCCTCGAACACACGACCTGACGGCGCCACCAGGAACCCGTAACCGACGTCCGACCACTGACGGGACGGACCCTGGTGGAACGCCTGGATGTCACGCAACTGTGCGCACTCCGCCGCCAACGTCCGACGCGGCCCCGCCTGCGCCGTATAATGAATCCACGTGTGACCACCCACCCAAGACGCATGTGACAGCGGGTACTTCGACGGCCGCGCACCCCACTCCGACCTCGGAATGATGTGCAGCGACCCCGGCTTCGGGGCTGCATCCTTCGCCGGCTTCAACCGCTTCAGCTGGAAACGGGCACGGACCTTCGCCCGTGCGACCTCCACCGGGGTACGCCTCGCCTCACCGAACATCAAGGCTTGAGCACGAAGACCCATACCAGTGTTTACGTCCCGTTCACCAAGACCGACACGGTACTTCCACGCCAGCACGGCGTCACCAAGCTGACGGGTATAGATCTCACCAGGTCCAAGGGCCAAAGCCTTGGACACCCTGGAGACATCCGGCCCCCGCATACCAACAACAAGATTACGACGCTTCATGCGTCCTCCTAACGAAACGTTCAGCGCAAAGCGCCACTGATCACCTGGAAAAGCGTCGCGGACAACGCACCGACCGTCGCCGCGACACCCCAACCGCGGGCAACCATCCGGTGAGACACCACGGAATCCAGGCGAAACCGGGTGTTCTCGTCAACATCACGCTCCAGGTGTGCGACCCGCGACTCAAGGGAAGACACCCGGACCTCACCGTCCTTCACCGGGGGCGGTGCCTTCTGGAGCTCCAGGATCTGGCTTTGCATGTCCTCGTGGTACCTGTCGAGCTTCGACTCGATCCTCTGCGCCCACGTGTCAAGATTCACCTGGATGTGGGGTCCAGGGTAAGGCGACTCCGTCACGACGGAGGAACGGGCCAAGTGACATCGGCCCGCCTGTAGTCGAGGTCACGGAGCTCCCGACGGTAATCCCCCCAAGCTTCGATCGTCTCGCCGTCCAAAGGGGAATCGGTGCCCTGGGTCCAGTCCGACGCCGACAGCAGCCGGTCACGCTCAACGCGGCGCTCCTCGACCTGGCGGGCGACGTCGACCAAAGCGTCGGCCTCGCGCTGCTCGAGCTCGTCATCCGACAGTGGGACGACGGCGACGTTACCGGACGCCGACTCCAATCGGCGGAGACGGTCTGCCGCGGCCGTCGCGGCGTCAAGGTCACCGGACCTCATGTGGTCTACGACCTCAGCACGCAACCCGTCAAGCACACCAGGCGGGGTGGACCCGCCGCCGGAACAATCAACGACGACTTTCACAAGCTCATTCATGCAGCCTCCCCCATCCCGTACAGATGGAACTTAGACCCCGCGGCGAACAGCCCGGCCAGCGGGGTGAACGTGATCGACTCGACCGCGTCAACAGTGTTGATCCAACGCCCGAGGTTCACACCGACGAACGCACCGTTAGATGCGTTCACGCCCTTAGAGACGCCGAACCAAGTGGCGAAACGCTCAGCCCCAGGACGTGCCCCGGGGAACTGGATGACATGTGTGGAGAACACGCCGGCAGGGCTCGACGCCCCCGGCATGTTCAACCCGACGATCGACGTATCCGCCGCGCCCGTGGAAGCCGCGGTCACCGTCGCGTTACGGCCATACACCCTGGTGTAGTGGTAGTTAGACCCGGTGTCCCCGTTGAACCTCATCAACCAGTTGGTAGACGTGGTGGCGGCGGTAGACCTAGCCTCGACGACCGCGGTAAGCGCGAAGAAGTCTGTCGCCGAAATACCAGTGAACGAGAACGACGCCGCGTCCGCAGACAACACTCCACCAGCGATAGGGCGCAGAACCCCGGCGTTCAGGTTGTCCCGAACATACGTGTCGTACATCGCCTCGGTCCAGACATCCCCGGCGATCTTCGACGGCACAGTGCTAAACACTCAAGGCCCCCAGACCATAGAGGGTGAACCTCGACCCCACGGCGAACTGGCCGGAAGCCAGACTGAACTCCAGGGAGGTGACCGCCGCAGAAGACCTCCACCAACCACCGACATACTGGAGCGCAAAGTCCGTCGTCGTATTCGTCCTGAACCTCGGGTTCGTCACAAGTAGACTCTTCTGGTTGTCCGTCGACCCGTAGTTAGGCAGCCAGACCTCCATGAGTGAGAACCGACCGGCAGGGCTCGTAGACCCGGGGATTCCGGCAAGCGTGACCTGGTTTACCGCGTAGCTCTCGACCGCCGACATCGCAGACCCGGCAGCCAAAATCTGTTGGTCATAGTTCGCCCCGGTGTCCCCGTTCAACCTGACACGGACGTTCTCGCTCGTCGCCGCCACAGAACTACGCCCCGTCACCATGACGACGAGATGCTGAAACCCCGTTGGCAACGGCGAAAGGTCCACCGACGAAGCCGCCACCGACAACACGGTGTCCGACACAGGACGCATAACACCGAAGTTCAAGTCGTCCTTGATCGAGTCCCAAAGACTCTCGGTGAACACATCCCCAGAAGCCTTGTCAGGCAACACGGTGAAAGCCATCAGACCCCCGCAATCCCGTAGAGCGTCATCCTCGTACCGACCTCCCAGTTAAACGCACCCTGCGCCGCGATCGTCACCGAAGTTACGGCCGCGGTGTTAGCCCAAACCCCTGCGGAACGACACATAAACGGGCTATACCAGCCATAAGGACCGCCACCAAACACCATCTTATGTTGGTCGGTACTCAAGTAGTTCGGGACGTAGAAGACAGGCGTCGAAGGCATCGTGACCGCTGTTCCCGCCGCTATCTGAGACGGGACCGCGATAGACCCCGACGACAGCAAGAATTGCTCGTGGTAGTTGGACCCCGTGTCACCGTTGAAACGGATAGACGACGTAGACGATAAGTAGTTGGAGTGCGTAACCCAGACGCAAAGGTCCCGGTAATCAGCGGGTATCGACGAAAACGTGATGCTAGCGACGGGCGTCATTACCTCAGTCGAAGCGATCGGACGCATGACACCCTTATTGAGGTTGTCCTTGATCGAATCCCACATCGCCAACGTGACAGGGTCACCAGACGACTTGTCAGGCACAACAGTAAACGCCATCAATACCCCAATACGTCGCCGCCACCCAGGGTGCCAGACCCAAAGATGAAAAACTCTGTGCCCGGTGCACCACGCTCACTCAGGGTCGCCTCCCAAAACAACTCGACGCCGTCCAACTCCAAAGCGACACCCTCGATCACGTGGTCTGTGGAACCCACAACGGGGTCAAGTACCGTAACCCTGTCCTGGAGACGACGCGCCAACATCTGGGTGGTGCTGAAGTTGTCGCCGTTCACCAGACGGAGCGACCGTACGTTACCCGTCGCATCCCTGTACAAGGTCACGAGGTACGACGCCAGGCTGGCCGCCTGCGCGTCATCCACCAGGTATACGGACGTGATCGGCTGGACGTCAGACCAACCATACGTCGCCGCACTATCAGGGTCCGAAGCCACCTGTACCGGCCCGCCCTCCACCGAGACGCTCGCCCGGTTACGGATACGCTCGACCTCGACACTAGGGACCGCGGTCAAAGGTGCGGAGATCGTGGCGACCGAAGTAGTATTGCCCTGCAAGTCATACCGCGTGAGGTACGTCGCCACCCCGTCACCGTCAGCGAAGAACAACCCGCGCTCAACCAGTAGCAGTTCCTCGATCAACGCGAGCGCACTGGACGAACCGTCCGCCGAAAACACGACGGGGTCACCGGCAGACACGTCGACAGACCGCAAAGCGACCTCCGTAAACCCGACGGCGTCCAGAAGCAAACCGATCGCGCCACCAGTCGTCGTCACCGTCGAAGCGATCGTAGGGAAAACACGACTCAACCAAAGGAACAAGTCCCCCGCCTGGATCGTCGTCACCTTCTCCACCGGGTCATGCTCGATCGTCCTGATGAACCCCCGGAACACGCCGTACGTCACCCCGGAATGCGTCGCCCGTACACGCAAAGGACGCATCGGCAGCAACTGGCCGAACAACGGCGACGACTCGTTACGCGGGTTGAACCGGCCGTCGAGGTCGACGAGACGGAGCGTACACTCACCCATCGGTGTACCGGCCAGACGGTCGTCACGGCCCCGGTTCACCCGGAACCCACGAACAAACTCCGTGATGTCGTCATGCACCCCGGAGAAATCAGTGAACAGCTGGGACCCCAGGCCGTCACCGCCACCGATGGTGCTTTCACCGAAAGTGAAGGCACCCGTCGCCTTCGCATCCCAACCAACCCGGAAGTCATACTCAGGGAGGACAGCCATCAGCCAATCCCCACCGCGAGCTTGAGCTCCGGACCGAGTTGACGAACAAGTGACCGCTTCTGCTCCGGAGACATACCGGCGATCGTCTTGTCAACAACAGTGACGTTGATCTGCCCGAACCCGCCGCCACGACCCAACGGGACGACGGCCTCAGGCCCGGCCTCACCGATCATCGCGAGAGTCGGCCCCGTCACGATCCCACCCTTCGCAAGCATCGGAATCCTCGGGATGTTGACGCTAGACCCGATCTTACCAACACCAGGAATATGGGTATCAACGCTGAACGTCAACGCACCATTGATAGCACCGATGGCGCTATTCACACGGCCGATCACGGCACGGACCGGCGTAAGAATCCATCCGACAAGCTTCGACCCGAGGGACGACAACCCACGACCAAGACCCGACAGCACAGCGGTGCCGGCGGCGACCGCCAACCCGATCAGGCGTCCAGGCAAAGCCCTGAAGAACCCGACGATGTCGGACACCTTCGCGGACACCCAGTTACGGACGGCGGACATCGCCGCGACAAACCGAGACCGGATACCGAAAGCGTTCGTCGCCAACGCCACAAGAGGGGCGAACGGACCACTGATGATCGTCGCGATCTTCGGCCAGTTCGTACGGGTCCAGTCGAGTACAGCCTTGAACGCCCCCGGAATCTTCTCCGTGAAGAAGCCAGCGACCGCAGAAGCCGCCGCCTTCACGGCGTCGAACACCGCGAGCACGATCCCGCGGAACGTCTCCGACTTCTTCCATGCGATCACGAGCGCCCCTGCGAGCAACGCGAGCGCCACCACGACCAGCACTACAGGGTTCACGGCCAACACCGCGTTAAGCACCGCCTGCACAGCGGCCCAAGCTTTGATCGCCCCGTTCACCACAAGGATCGTGGCGGCCAGGCCGGCGACCACACCGACAAGAACCTTAGTCGTCGTCTGGTGCTGACCCATCCAACCCAGGAGGGACTTGATGACTCCCTGCACCATCTTCACTGCGGGCAGCAAACCCTTGCCGTACGACGCCGAAAGGTTCTCCGCCTCCGCAGCGTTGATACGGGCGGCGTTCGCGGCCTCACCAGACGTATTCACGAAGTCCCCGGCAAACTTGTTCGTCTGATCCATCAAAGCGGCGATACGCGCCTGCGCCTCACCATGCTTAGAGAGGTTGCCGTTCGCGTCGACAAGCCCCATAGACATCGCCTTCGAACGGACGGCCGCCGCGCTCAGGTCGACGCCGAACTGCTCCAGCGGATCGGCCTCACCACGAAGACCCGCCTGGATCGCGGCCATCGCCTCAGGGACATCCTTGTTGAACACAGACGCCATGTCGGCCGCACGGGTCGCCAAGCCCACCGAATTCTTCGCGGCGTCCTTCGCACTCAACCCGTAGTTCTGGAGGGAGGCCCCAACCGGGGTGACCAGCTGGTTAAACTGCCGCATCGACAACCCGGCCTTCGTGCCCGCCACCTTCGCGAAATCATTGATGATCGGGGCGGCCTTGCCGAACACGACGTTCACCGCATTCTGGGACTCACCAAGATCCTTAGCGTCGTCAGACGCCCGCTTCGCCCCCATACCCAAGACACCCAGGGTCGCGATCGCCGGAACGATACCCTTACTCAGACTTCTCTTAGCCTTGCCGCCGAACGAGCTAAGCTCCCGGTCGGCGTCCTTCGTGTCCACGTTTAACTTGATGAGAAGATTCGCGATCGTCCCCACTTGAACCCCCCATACCGGCAAACACAGCCAACTGCTCCTCGGGGGACTGGGCTTTACGCCTACCCCAAGACAACAGGAAATCCTTCAGCTTCGGGCGAGACTTACCACCCGACATCGACGCCACCACCGTCGCCACAAGGGCCGCCTGATAGTCGCCCCGCAAAGACCCAAGCGGGCCGTACTCACGCTCGAACACGGCCCACTCGGTCAACTCCCGCGAAGACACCCGGGACAACAACTCCTCGACCGTCATACCACCCAGGTGGGAAGCTAGCCGGAAGTAGAGTCCTCGCTCGGGGCGTTCCCGAAACCCTCAGCCAACTCCTCTACGTCGCCGTCCGACAAACCAGACAGGCGTCGGGCGACATCGAACACCCGGTCCAAAGCCTGGGCTGACTTCTCACCTAGGGCTTTGGCGTCGTCATCCCGGAACAAACGGTTGCCGTCGTCATCGACACACGCCAGGACGACGAGGCGACCCCGGACGTTCGCCAGGTTCGCACGCACCGAACCATCAGGGCGGGGCGACATCAACCCCGTCTCGTAGGCGTCACGCTCCGCACCCGTCAAGCCACGGACACGTACCGACCCGCCCCACTCCGGGACCTCGACCACCCGTGTAGGGCGGTCGTCAGCACCAAGGATCGCGTCACGAGAAAGACTCAAAGCACGATCACCGGAGCACCCGACACCTTGATCGTGATCTCCGCAGTCAGGAGGTCATCCATCGGGGCCGAAGAAGACCAACCCGTGATGACGCCGTCGAACGACACGGTAGCCGCCCCGGTGTCCGGCAGAGACACACGGAACTTCGTGTCGTCCTGCCCGATCTCCGAATAGATCGCGTTATGCGTGGTCGGGTCATAGTTGATCGACATCCGGAGTTCGCCGCCATCCTTCAGGCCGGACACGAACGTCCGCCACTGACCAGCCGAACCATGAGTAGTGGTCTCCAAAGTGTCGACCGACACGTCGAGGACACCGACCTCAGTCACGTTCGCGACCGGGGTATACACCGTACCACCGTCCGTGCTGAACGACAGGACGGTACCAAAAGCATCAACTCCCATAGGAAGCCTCCCTAGCCCGATCCGGGCCTACGATTGACAAGTCCAGACACGGAACCTGTCGATTCGATGCCGAAGCCCAGGCTCCGGATCAACCAAGTTTTGGTGGAACTCATGCACCACCCGCCACACGTCATGACCGACCACAAGGGGATCAAGGTCTGCATGGCGATGCCACAGCAAAGCGACAAGCCTAGCCCCGATATCATTCGCCCGCTTAAAACCCTCACCCCGCGTCCAAGTATGGAGCGTCACGGAAACCGAACGACCCTCCCGGTCGACCAAACCTGCCGGCGTCGACAACGCCTCACCGATAGAGACGTAATCAGGGTCGAGCGTCGTCGGTCCGTCCACGACACCATTCACCAGCAACGCCAAGGCGGCGTCACCAGACAACAGGTCGAACACGCCCTTCTGGACGGCGTCCACCGGGTCAACGGCCGCCACTAGACACACTCCTAGCGGCCAACCCGATCGCGGTCGCGGCGGCACGCGGGAACCTCACCCGCGAAGCCTCCGCAGCCGGAGCCATGAAAGGCTGCGGGTCGTCCTTATACGTCCCACCCTCCACGAACACCGAATGCCTTGCCGTCGCCTCGACCTCGCCATCCAGGCCGTTCGCACGGCCGACGATGCCGTCCACCAACTCCCCGCTGTCCACCGGGGCGAAACCCGAGGCGTCACGGTCCACAGCCCGGACCTCGTCGGAAACGACGCGACGGGCCGCCGCGTTAGACGCCGACACCACCCGGGCAAGCGACGCCTGCAACCCTCCGAGACCCTTGATCGAAAAGCTACTGGCCAACCTGGACCACCTCGCAATCCGCACGCTTATACGTCCCGTGTGAATCAGAGACGACACCGACCACACGGAGGCGGCGTCCACCGACGTCCAGTTCGTCATCCCGACGGACGTCCTCACCGACACCCATATGGACGCTGTAGGCCAACGTCGCACCCTGCCTGGCCGCCAACTCCTCTTCCGCCACGGAAGGCTGGTTCACCTTCACCCTGACCGAACCGATCTGGACAAAAGACCTCGTCCGCCCTCCCCGCCCGTCACCGACATGCGACGGCCGGAACACATCGGCCGACGACGTCAACAAGTGGCCGATCACAACCCGACGTCCTCGCCATAGTAACCAGGCGGAAGGTCGGCCTGCATCGGGACCGAACCAGAACCCCAAGCCGGAAACGCGATCGAATACTCCGTCGCGAACAACGCGGCGGCGCGTCGCAGCGCCCGCTTCTCGCGTGCAGTCGGCATCAACGTAGCCGTATTGACGCTCGCCTGATACGTGTAATCCCCCAAGGTCTCCATCGTCAACCCGGTAGGGTTCGTCAACACGCGCCGCACCATCTGACACACGATCGACACGACACTAGCCGGGACGTCAGGGGAACCACCACGATGCACGAAGTCGAACACCGGAGACACACAATCCCGTACGTGGGCCGACGCATCAGCGATAGCGGCGTCCGCATGTGCGGCGTCGACATACTTGATCTGCCGTGCATCAAGGTCAGCCCTGACAACGAGGTCGTCACCCACGACCAACGGAGGATCCGGGGGACCCGACGTCACCACGAGCTCCTCGTCCGCCAACACCGTGACGCCGGAATACCACCGGACCAGGTATGTGTCTGGGACAGCGGGAGCGGTGAACGTCACCCGGTAGATATCCGGGATCGGGTTAGACAGGCTACCGCCGGACCTCGGGATGTCATACGAACCATCCGTCGGGTCGACCAACGCCCACTCAAGACCCGGGATCAAACCCTCCGGGGCACCAATAAGGAACGCCTCGACGGTCGTCCCAGCCTGGGCGTAGATCATGCGGCCTCCTAACGGGGCGTAGTGAATTCCTTATGAAACGCGATGTAGTCGACGTCAAACAGGCGGTCAGTCGTGCCGACCGACTTGATGAGCAACCAGCCCATACCGAACTGGCGGGAAGCCGCGTTCGGGATGTTCGTCGTGATCGTCGCCCGCAAGGTTCCGTCGATGTAGAACTTGACTTCAGTGCCGGCGGCGTCCACCTCGATCCGCAGGCGGTACCAGGTCGCGGCCGTCACGGCGATCGTGGTGTCGGAATTCGACCGCACCGAGTTGCTGGACGTCACGGCCTTCCAGTTCGCCGATGCCGCCAACCCGTTGCCGACGCCACCTTCGTCATAAGCGAAGAACGCGCCGTCCACCTGTGACGCCGCCGTCGCCGTGTCGATGAAGCCGACCACCAACTGGTAGCGGTCCGTCGCGTTCGACAACGTCGGGACACGGACGCGTCCCTCCCAGACAGTGGCGCCGTCACTGAAGTACATGGACGCCGGATAGTTCGTGACGGCGGCACGACCCGTAGCAGTCGTACCCGTGGACGACTGGACGATACCGACAGCCCGGTCGGCAATCAGGTTCGCCAACGAGTTCGTCGCAGCATCCGTGCCGGATTTCGTCTCGAACAAGCCTTCGCCGACAGTCGTCGTCCCGACATCCGACCAAAACTCCCAGTAGCCTTTCGCCGCCGTCTTCAGGTCCTCAAGCCACAAAGCCTTCCCGAATTGCTCGACCGTCGCCTTCGACTCCGTCCCACCGATCGACGCCGCCACCAAGTCAGCCGGAAGCAACCCCGAAGCCGCAGGCAAGGCGTCGATATCAAGTGACCCAAGGTCGACCCACGACGTCCCGTTCCAACCCCTGAACGTATTGTCATCAATGTCATAGAACAGTTGGCCGGTCGCAGGCGAAGGAGGGTTAGAACCACCGATCTTAGGTATGACGAGAGTCCCAAGATTCTGACCCATCAGCCGACGATCGTCACAAGAATAGTGTTCGCCGTCTGCGAGTTCGCGAACGTCAACACGACGTCCCCAGTACCACCGACCGCGATGTCACACTCGATGACCGAACCGTCGGCGGCCAGCTGGGCCTGCACGATCAAAGCCCTGCTCGAGCGGAGACCATGCGTACCCTGAGTGATCGTGATCGTCGTACCGGCACCATGCGTCGAAGAAGAATAGTACCCGACCGAACCAAGGCCGGTCTCACGCGCGGCCTTCGCCGTCGTCTGACCGGTACCGCCGTTCGCCACAGGGACCGCGCCGGTAAGCTTCGTGGTCGCGTCGATCGACCCGGCGAGCATCGCGTTAGTAACACCAAGGGCCTTGACACGGAGGGCGTCGGCGTTCACCTCGATAGACGAGTTGTCGACAGCGACGTCCAACGTGTCGCCCGTCTTCGTCAACGCCGCACCCGCGGTCACCTGGCCGAGCCCCGAATTCTGCGTGAACACGAGGGCCGTAGTCCCGACGGTGATCGGACCGTTCGTCGTCAAAACCCAGCCGGTGTCGGCCTGGGTCGTGCCCTCCTCAACCCAGACGGACGCCCCCAGGATATCGGTGCCAGAGTCGGCGTCCAACGCCCGCGTCGGGGCCCCGGATGCGTTGACCGTGTAGATGCCGTTTTCGGCGCCAGCCGCCTGGTTCTTGATGAGGACACGGTCACCGGTCGCCAACACGACGCCGTCCACCGTATCGCCGTTCTCGAAACTCGTCGCGAGCGTACCGGCCGCGGTCGTCGCAACCCTGACGGACTCCTTCGGGGACAACCCCTGAGCCACGGCGTCGACATACGCCTTCGTCGCGGCATCCTGCGCCGCCGACGGATCGGCGACACTCGTAAGCCTCTGAGAGTTCAGTGACACCGAAGCAGTCGGAGCGGACACCTGGTCAAGGCGGGTGTTACCCGCCATCGCCTGCAAAGCACCCGTGCCGATCGTACGCATCGACGCCGTACCAGCCGAACCATCCTTGTTCGCCGCAGCGACCTCGACATCAGTAATCACGCCAGAAGCGATCTGCGGAGACGCCGCAGTACCAGCCAGGGCACCAGCCAACTGGATAATACCCTTAGAGCCGGTCGTCGCGTCCGGCGCTGAACCCCCAGAACCGAGCTCGACCCACGACGTACCGACGTCGTCGTACACACGGAGACGACCAGTGGTCGAGTTGTAGTACACCTGCCCGCCGACCGGCGAACCCGGGTCAGAAGCCAGCACGTGACCCCGAAGGTTACGGACCTCCAGCTTCTGCATGTCAATCGGGACGTAAAACGTGCGTGCCACGGCGGGCTCCTTAGCTCAGAAACGCCTTGCCCGCCACGGGCACGGCAAAATTCACGTCGACGCGGTTCAACGAGACGTAGACGACATCCGCCTCGATCTCGTTCAAACCGACGTCGACGATCGTCACGGTAGGGAACATCCCTAGACCGTGATTGATGACCCAGGGGGACAGGGACACAACCTGGTCGTGGACGTACCGGACGTCCTCTCTCGCGTAAAATGCACCCATCCCCCGGGCCTCCCCTCAGTAGCTCAGACCGACTACGCGATCTCCTGCAGCTTCACGAACCGGCTATTCACGGTACCGTCAGTACCCGTACCATCCTCGTAGATCGCTGCGGCGCCACAGAACGTCGAGATCAGCGACTGGTCGGACGCGGTTCCCGGGTTGTACTGGAACACCTGACGGAGCGAAATCCCCTGGTCGGTCACGACGTACGACTCTGCCGCGCCCTTCGGGTTCATCGGTGCGCGGAACGCGAACGCGAACGCCGACTTGTGGTAGGCCACGGCCTCGGCGGTGTCAAGGCCCGGAGCCTCAATAACGTTGAACCCGTAGACACGACCAACGATCGCGTTACGGAGTGCGTCCGAAGTCGGGTCGACCGAAACAGCGGTCGGAGTCAGGAACTTGAGCATCCGGTTGTACACGCTCGAACCACACGCAAGCCAACGATCTTCGGCCGGACACTTCGCGTCAGACAGAAACTTACGGGCCAGAAGCAGAACCCGGCGGGTTTCGAGATCTTCGGAACCGGAAGCCGGGGCCGAAGTATCGAACTCGTAAGTAGTGACCGCCTCGACAGCAAGAGCGTTCATCACGTCATACATCTTCTGCTCGGCGCCAGCGGCGACCGCCCGCACCTGAGGAAGCGTGATCTGCTCAGCGAAATTCTCCAGGTTGTAAGTCATGTCCTGATCGGTGATGTTCGTCAGGTGGTACTCATGGGAGAGCGACACGTCGACCGGAATCTCGTTCATCGCGTCGGCAGTCAGGGTAGCACCCGGGGAAGCCTGGGTGCGAGACGTGCTCGGCTGCGGGACGCGGACCGTAACGGTACCGCCGTTCGGCCCCATGTACTCGTCACCCGAAACCAGTGACGCGGTACGGGGAAGGACAAGCAGTCGGTTAAGCAGCGGGATCGAAAGACCCGCGATACCCTTCGCGGTAAGAACCGCCATTCGTAGACCTCCTAGGTCTTATTAGATCGGCGGACTAACCGCCAAGCCTCACCAGGCCGAAGACAAGATGGAGTCGGCCAACTTCTTGGGGTCGACCTCATCAGACTCATCGTTAGATGCGCCAGGCTTCAGGTCTTCCTTAGGGCGACCCGACTGCTTCTTGTCATCAACCTTATCGAGCCCGAGCTCCGCACGCATCTCTGCGGCGTCCTGCTCAAGCTCCTCTTTAGTGGTGCCGACCAGGCGTCGCGCCTGCGCCAGACTGAGACCCTTCGCCGCCGCGACCTCGAAACGATCCGCACGGGCCGTCGCGGCCTCCGCGGTCTTCGACAGTTCAGCAACCTGGGCCGTAAGCTTCTCCACCTCGCTCTTGTCCGCGTCATCCACGGCTTTCAGCCGGGCCTCCGCATCCCGCAACGCCTTTTCGGCATTCGCCCGAGCCTTACGCTCGGCATCGAGGGCACGCTTACCGGCATCCCCGAGGGAATCGGTATCGGTGGCCTCGGCGGCCTCAACAGTGGTATCGCTATCTTCGGACATCGCGTCCCCTTTCAGCCCGTCGCGGGCACTTGATCACGGGACAGATGGCGGCGAAAAGCGTTCAACGCGTCGTTACCACCCCTGCCCGCAGTGGACTCCCTCCAAGCATCCCGGAACTTCGCGTTCAACGGAATGATCTCGGAGCCCTCGAACGCCGGTTCGGCAGTACAGCCACAGTGGCCGTGCGCCTTGAAACCAGCGGAACTTTCAGAATAAGCGATCACGCCACGAGACGCGATCATCGCGCAAAACGCGCAAGGCGAACCATCAGTAACCCGCTGGTAACCGACGGCCTTCGGGTCCTCGAGCACGGCACCCAGGATCGTCTCCCGAGCGCCGTCCGCCACGACCTTACGGCCAGACCCGACGACGTTCACCAAACCGGCCTCGACGACCTTCGCCCCGGACAACCCGCGGGACCTCGCGTCACGAAAACCGGCCAGTGCGCCACCCAGAAGCAGGCCACGCACATACTCAAGTCCGGTCGCGTCGGCCGTCCTGACCTCGATCGGACCCTCGCCCTCCGCGACACGAAAAGCCCGGTAATACGCCTGGGCGGCCAACGCCGCCGAAGCACGACGAGACTGGACGACGGCGACCGCGGCATCGACCACGGGGCCGAGCGTCCGCCGCAACTCCGCCAGGTCGACGGCACCCCACAACCGCGTGAGGTTGGCGACCAGCGCATTCACGACGGCGGCCTGCACCAAACGGTGCTCCTCAGTCAACCGGGCGCCCGCCGAAGACCGCGCCACTACCCGGACGCCGAAGTCGGCGAAGACTGACGCTCAAGGATCGACATCAAGTTGTCGAACGCCCCGGGCTCCTCGGCAAGCCGGGTCCACAACTCGATCTCATGCTGAGACGCCCCAGGAATCCTCGACCACAACGCCTTCGGCGGAACCCCGAGCTTCTCGGTAAGCAGCCCGAGGGCATCGGCCGCCTCACCCAGCGAACGCATCGTCGTGTCACGCCAAATGACGGACGCCGAATCATCGACGACGCCGTCCCCGCCGAGCTCGGAAGCCAGACGGAGCACCTGCTCCCAAGACTCGCCGACCGCCACCCTGTTCTCTTCGACCGCCGCATGATGCGACGCCTTCGCCGCCTCCAACGCCTCCGCGCTCAAGTTGATCATCTGACCCATGAGCTCGTGTACCGGGGTCTGTGACACCGTCGCCAGGTGGCGGATAGTGGCCTCCCGCGACTCGATGTACCCGCGGAGATCAGTCTGCCCAAACTCGCCGATCGTGACGTCTGTGTCCTCAAACATCATCATTTTAGACGCGCCGGTCTTCAACGCCTCCGCCTCGCTGTCCGCCACCCAACCCAGGATGTACCTCTGACGGAACGCCCCGTAATGCTGGGCGACATGCAACCCGAACGACGTCACGTTGATCTGATCCTGCAAGTCGATCAACGGCTCGACGACACCCTCGACGTCGACATCAAGGTCGTTCGTATCCCGAAACCGTACTACCGGGGTGAACTCAGCCCCATGCTCGAAAGACGCCAAGAACCGCAACGAGTCGCCACCCGACCCCACGAACTCGTAGACGTGGGTGTCGTCAAGCAACCGCCAACCCGCCGAACCCGTACGCCACAACGCGGCGACCGGCCAGACGTCATCCGACCTATACAGGACAGTCATGTCCCGCGGCGAAACCCCACGGAGCACCGGGGCCGGCGACCCGGGAAGGACGACGACATACGACGACCCGAAAGTCAACGCCGAACGATGGACACCGATCTGTCGGGCGTCCAACCCGTTAGCCTGCCACACACCCCACGACGGGACGTCCTCCGGTGAATCCGGTGTCTGGAAACCCTCGACGTACATGTCCTGGACACGCGACGACACGACATACCGGAGAAGATTGACCCTCGATACCTTCGCCAACTGGCGGACCTCACGCGGCATGTCCGCAGGAAGTCCGGCGAGTGTTCCGGATGAAAACACGCCGGAAGGACCGACACCAGTACGCCGGTACGACAACAGCCGCTCGAGGCGGGGACGCTCACCCTCACGGGCGACCATCAACTGCTTGGCCAGACCAAGGGCCGCGGTAGAACTAAGCAAAGGAAGCCTCCTACGGCCTAAAGCAATGGGCGTAAAACGCCATCGAAGCGGCAGGATTCGAACCTGCACGAACAAGAGTCCACACGGGTTTGAGCCGTGAGCGTCTGCCAATTCCGCCGCGCTTCGTGTACCCCGGACGTGTCCAAGACTACGGCTCCGGGGAATCCCTTATCGGCGGACGTCGACCACCGCGACAGTGACCGAAGTCACACCCGAATACGTGATCTCACCGAGACCATCCGAAGGCCGCGCAAAGTTCTCACGCGAAAATGGCCCGATAAGGACGTCGCCAGTAGTGGCGGGAACCGTAGAAACCGAATCCGCGATAGCCAACCCGCCGACAGTGTTCGGGGTGACGACGGTCACCGTCACCGGAGACCCGCCGGCATTCTTCACCTGGAGGCACACACCATCGCCCGGAACGAAAGTATCACCGCCGCCAGAAGCGGCCGAAAACGTCCTCGTAAGCCCCGACAGCGACACAACCTGGGTAGTCAAAAGCGCCAAAACGAACTCCTAAGTCAGACCGCCATCGAACGGCCGGTACGCCGCTTCGGCGGCGACTCCTTCAACCCATGGAGCGCCAAAGACAAGGCGACCAACGGGGAGACATCCACACTCGTGTCACGACGATGCCACGCCCACGCATCACCGACACGCCGACGACGGGCACCCTCCACAGCCAAGTTCAACTCGACCTGTCCATGATGCCTAAGCAGATCCTCGTCGAACTTATCCATAAACCCGGAATACGCCGCCACCAGGTCACGCGCACCATACGACACGACGGTCACCCCACGAGACACGAGGTCCGGGATCAACCGGCCGGCACGACCACCGGCGTCAAGTACGACGACGGCGTTACGACGCCGCGCCACCTCCGCCAACCGGTCCACCACCCACGTAGTCCCCGCCTTGACATCGACCTCACCATGAAACCGGCCATCAGCCCGCTCCCCCGCGATAGCGATACTCGCCGCCCGACCCTCCGGCGGGATATCCACCGCCAAAGCCACACGACCCGACGCCTTCGAAGACGCCTCCGTGAAACCAACCCAGGTATCGAGATCCAAGACCGCCGAACCCGACGACCCACCCCACACACCACCACGCTCCCGGGCAAAACCAACCTCAGACATCGACTGGCGTTCATCCTCGACAAACTCCCAAGACAACCGGATACCGAGCGACGGGTTCGCGTTCGCCACAACCGCCGGGTCCGACATGTCCGCCGACTCGTCGTTCGACCACTCGAACCATGCCAGCCGACCATCCCCACCAGCAAGCGCCAAATCACGCCACCTGACAAACGGCTCCCCACGGACACCATCAGTCGGCGGCGTGCCAAGCATCATCAACTGCTGGTCACCCGACGGCGCAGACGAAGCCGTCGAGATCAACGCCTCCATCTGCTCGTCCTGCGCCTCCTGGGCTTCGTCAATAACGATGTCATCAACGGTGAACCCGCGACCCGACGCCTTCGACCGCGCGATGAACTCACACGAACCGCCGTTCGCAAGGACGATGGCCTCCTGCCCGTTCGTCCGACGGATCTCGACCACCAGGTCGGCGAGCTCCGGCCACTTCTTACGGTTATCAAAAAACGATGACAACCGGACGAACGCCTTACGGCACGTCTTCACCTCGTGGGCCGTATGCAGAATCTTCCGGCCCAGCACAACCATCTTGAAAAGCTCGACGATCTCGACGACGCCGTTCTTACCGTTCTGCCTTGGGAGCGTCAAACCGACACGGGGAGCCGACCACCGGCCGACCTCGTTCACACCAAGCATACCCTCCAGGACGGTGAACTGCCAAGGGTCCGGAGTCAAGCCGTAAGCCGAAGCAAGCTCGGCGGCGTCACCGACCTCCGACCGGACGAAAGCCGGGACGACGGAGAACGTCGGGACCTGGTTACCCCGCACCACCTCTACGCTCGAAGAGCCTGCCAAGCGGGGTGCCTCCCTTGTCTACGTCCTGCGCGTCAAGCGACTCCATCAAAGACCGGAGCTCACGGGCAAGAGAAGCGTTCGCCTCGACGTCCAGTTGCGCAGCCAAAGACCGCGCCACCTCGGCACGCCACCCCGTCTTATCACCCAAAGCGGCCTCGACACCCGCCAGGATCGCGCCCAATTAGGGCCTCCCGGCTTCGCGCGAATCCTGAAAAAACCTCGGGGGGAGACCCCGGGCGCTAGATCGGAAGA
>OFQV01000144.1_pt1 | contig 21279 bp, 8 predicted proteins | sample 1542971 | NCBI WGS metagenome assembly OFQV01 (sample SAMN07774229, study PRJEB24372) | wastewater metagenome | isolation source: WWTP Cannobio (Effluent) | place: Italy: Cannobio | collected 2016-01
CAATCGCGGTTTTCACGTCCGGGATCATCAGCGGGATCAACGACCGTGATGTCAGTCGTCCTTTGTCATCACTGCCGCTGAAGTCTTTGTCGTCGCTCAATCGCGGTGCGTCCGAAGACACCCGGCCAGAAGCGTTCAGGATCAGATCGTACTGTTCCTTCTGAATTGCTTCGTTCAGTTCCGGCGATGCCTTCGAGTCAATTACCTTCTGCAATCCGGCAACGGCATCAGGGTCTGCGGTTCGCAAGTCGTTCTTCGCTTCCAGTGCTGCTGCGTGTGCCAGATGCTTGTCCAGAGTCGTTTTGATCTTCTCCGGCGACTGGCCCTGCTTCTTCATGGCTCGCAGTTCGTTCGCGATGTCTTTGCGTTCCTTGACACGGGCTTCATACGTCTGTGAATTTGCACCGAAGAACATCAAAAGGGATAGAGCTGTGCTAAGGACCGGACCTTCCGTTCTGGTTTCATTGATGTCCTGTACCATGAGCGGCGTCAAGTGACCCTTGAACCATTCGGCAGAGCCGAATTCCTCACCACCCAGCGACTTGCCTGTAAAGTAATCCCCGATAACTGATGCAACTGGAGACAGTTTTCCTCGCATGTACCGGCTGAACAGATCCCCGCTGCGAATGTCGCGAGCCTCCCAACGATCGATCTGTTTTCCAGTCATCATCCGCACCAAATAGGACAGATGCTGACCAAGTCCGAACGTCATGTCGATGTAACTGCTTCCGATTCGGATATTGCCGAATTTCGGGCTTTTCCAGTTCCAGTACCAATCCCATTCTTCGTCATCGCCGGGAGCACCGAACGCTGCCATCAGTCCGGCCACAGCGATACTCATAATTGCGGCCTGTGCTGCAGCCTGCTTAGCCCATTCAGTCGCAATCATCTTGCGAACTTCCGCAGATGCACCGTTTTCACCTGTCCATCGTGCCCCGTGCCAGATCGGCTGGCCGGAGAGAACATTGATGCGACTTGCCCACCAGCGAGGCGAGAAAAATACCGTAGTGACGGAATCCAAAGCTGATGTCCAGCTTCCGATGGTTCCCCGGCCACTGGAAACGTTTACGAAATTTCCGATCACCCGCAGTTCGGCATTCGACACTGAGCGTTTCCCGTCCAGTTTCGTTGCCAGTTTGTCTACGAGACTTCTGAAAACCAACCGACGCTGCATGTTGATGAACGCGGACCCAGCCCGTTCACTCGACCCAATGCCTGGGAGTTTATCGAACCATTCCGGAACAAACCTGGCATCCTCTTCACGGTTCACACCGCCGTGAACGTCCGTGACAGACAGTTTCCCGAGCTTCTCCATTCGCACCCAGCTTGGATCCGAATCGAGAGCGGCCTGAATGTTCAACAGATCCTGTTCGGTCGTGAAGATGCTTTTCGCTTCGATCATGTTCGAAGCGAACGCCGCGCGTGCTGACCTCTTCCATATCCTGGGATTGATGATACCCAGCAAACCGCCTTGACGGCCAATCAGGGACTGGTCGATCGACGTCAGACCTTTGCGGATCATGTGAGCCCCGGCGACAGGCCCTTTCATCCATGTCCGGTAAACGAGATGGCGCTGCGAAAACTCCCACTCCTTACGCTCCTTCGATATCGCCAGTTTCTGTTTCTGGATGGTCAGCATGTCGGCCAGCATGTCAGGCGTGTATTCCCGTTCTGGCTTCTTCGGTTTCGGTGCGTAGTCATTTTCAGCCAACCGCTTCGACAGTTCGGCGATTTTCTCTTTCAAATGCCTCGCATACGCAGCGTCAGAGCGCGCCTTTTCTTCTCCGGTGGATAGCCGTAATTCGTCTCGGGTGGCCTTCAGGGCGTTCAGAGCGTCCTTCTTGGCTTCAATGGCGAATGACGTCACCTTGGCCTTTGGAGCGTCCTTGTAGAGCTTTCCGACCTTCAAATCGGCTTCCAGTCCATTGATAGCACTGTCCAGTGCCTTTTCAGCCCGATTCAGCCGTTGTTCTTCGCTCAGTTCTGGTCTGCCGAATGCAGCGTCGTACAGTTTCTGCAGGGCGTCGCGTTCTGCCTGCAGTGCCGTCAATTCAGCGTCCGGAGCCAGAACAGTCTTGCTCCGCGTAATCCGCTTCCCTGCCTCGATGGCTTTCGTCAGATCAGTGATACGGTTCTTTGCCATCCGCTTTGCAGCGTCAAGTGCGGACCGCAATTGCCCTTCAGTCTGTGCGGAAATGCCTGAAGCCTTCTTCGCCTCATTCACCAGCTTGCGGAGTGCCCGTTGCTCATCGCTGATTTCCGGGCGTTCCTGTCCGGTTGCCGGTGGTGGCGTCCCGGCTTTCCAGTCCCCAATTTGTTCGAGCGACAGCAATTGTGCTTTCTGATCCCGTCGTACGACTTCGATATCGTCCTTTGACAGTTCTGAGTAAATGCCGATTCCCGACATTGCCCGTGCTGTTTCTGGCCGAGTGAGTCCAGGAACGAAGTCCAACAGAATCTCATGGACCGCGTCAACGGCTGCTTCCCGTCCTTGCGACGAAGCATCCAGTCCATCCCGTTCGATGACGTACCGGTGAAGATCACGAGCCGCACGGCCGATGGTGTCCGGATCGTATGCGTCGATCTTGTCTGTGATGCTGCTGATGTCGGCTGGGCCGGAAAGGGACGATCGAACCTGTTTCCAGGCGGCAGTCAATTCCGCCGTGTAGTTCTTCGCTTCAGCCCCAAGGCGTCTCCCAGCACGTTTCAGAAAGTCACCGAGCGTGACAACACCGAGTTTCGAAAAGCCGCTTGCGATCTTGAGGAATGGATCCAGTGGACCAAGGGCAGAGAACGGAGTGTTCGACTTGAACATTTCCTTGAACATCTTGACACCATCGGCGATTTCGTCGAGTGCCTTCTCCCTGTATGTCTTCTCGGCCGGTGTCGCTGGTTTCGGAGTCACAGCCGGTGGCGGTTCTGGCGGTGCTTCTGGCTTCTTTTCAACAGATTCGACGGCGGCTTCATGGGCTTCGTTCAGCCGTGTTTCAAGATCGTTGGCCTTTGCTTCTGCTGCAGCAAGTTTCGCGTCCAGTGCGGCTATGGCGGCGTTCAGGTCGTCAATCTGTTTCTGCATCGCCGCACGTTCGTGGTCTTCAGGCGCTCGACCGTGTGCAGCCTGAAACAACAGCAGGGACCGTGCCATCGTGAAATCACGCTTGATCGCCGCTTTGCGTGCCTGCAATGATCGCCCGGCTGCGGTTCCGATCGGTTCGTCCACAAACTCAATCAGTTCCCGCATTGCCTGCAGGTGTTTGCGTACATTCTGCTCGTTGACGGCTTCCTGAGTATCGTCACCTTCCTCTTGGGCGGCTATCTGTGCTTGGAGTGCGTCGTCCACCTTTCCATCGAGTTCGGCGTACCGGAAGTTCAGCAGGTCGTTTTCTAGCGGTGTTACGGATCGTGGAAACTGTTTCAGTTCGTCAATCAGATTGTCAATTCGATCCGATCCGGCTTTGGTTTTCCCAATGGTCGCTGCAAGGTCAATGCTTTCCTCACGTCCCTGCCGTTCAACAGGTGGCCGTTCCGGCATACCCAGTCGCTGGCGTTCAGCATCGGTGTACGCATTCTTCGTGGAATACGTCTTATCGACCGGCGAACCCGTTTCGGATGCCAGTGCCGCAGGTTCAGGCATCGCGGCTTCAACTGCCTGCTCAACGTCAACGTCAACTTTATCCGACATTGCCTCATCGAATAGTTCATCAGTGGCCAACTTCAGGCCGTGTTTCTCCCTGATCGTGTTCCATGTTCTGATCAGAGTCGGCTTCAAAGCCCTGATGATGTCTTCGTCCAGATTGACACGCAGGTCTTTGATAAATGCGTCGAAATGCTTAATTCCGAGCCGTACCGATCCTACCAATCGACCGGCGACAGCCCTTGCCATTTCGTTGGAAACAGGAAGGCCGGAACCTGCAACCTCGCCGCGAGTGATCTTTTCCCATTCATCCCGGATGATACTGTCATATCGGGCGTTCCTTGCCTTGTGAACGACGATCGCTTCCTTCGCCTCGCGGGCGGCTTTCCGAGCTGCTGACTCGGGAGCTTCAGCGGCAGGTGGATCCGTTGTCGCTGGATTTGTCGTTGTTTCAGCAGGTGCTTCCAGTCCGGGGAACAGTGGCGTTCCTTCAGCATCCGTCAGTTCGGCTGCAGGCATCTGATGAAATTCGTCGTTCTCTGAATACAGCACATAGTCTGTACCACGATGTCCAGCAACGTCGTATTTAGTGCCTTTCCAATACACTATCGTGCCGATTGGGGCTCCGGAGCGCAGCCACGCTGGTGAAACGGTAGGGTTCTGGCCCATTTCGGAGACCAGCTTATCCAACTGATTCTGCTTACTGTCGAGCTGCTTCTGTTTCGGGAATGGTTCACCAACGGCTTTGTGGGCCATGTCGATAAAGCGTTGTTCTCGCTCGATACTCTCTTTCAGCTTGTTGATACGCTCCGGAAGGTTAGACATTATTGATTGAAGACTGGCAAGGTTCCACTTCGCTGAAACCAACACGCCATCGCCCACGTACAACACGCCGTTGTCTACAGCCACCTTGAGACCGCGATATTCGCCAAGTTCGGTTCTCTGATGAATGGAGTTGTGGTATCGATCGCCAAAATTCTGAAGCTGATCAGTGATATCCTGATTGCCGGTGAACGTCTTGCCCCGAAGCGTTATTTCAGGCGTTTCTGTTCGGTTCGATTTCCACGTCTCATACATCCCTGTAAGTTTCTCAGATCGTTCCTGATCTGCTTTGATGAAATTCAGCTTACTATTCGCTCTGCTGATCGTGTCCGTGACAGTCCGAGCGTGATTGTCTCTCTGCCGACGAAGCCGCTCGACCTGACCTTCCAGGCGGATTCGCTGCATGATGCGAGGATCACCGGCAGCAGACGCGAATGTCTGCTCCATGTCAGATCCGCCGTCATCCGACATATCGATATCATCCATTTCGATCACACGGGCTTTTGAATCGCCACGCATGAACTCTTTGATGAAGCGGTCCTTTGTCAGAAGAACCTGCCATCGACGGCCGTCCTGTGGCCCTTCGGTCAGATATCGGTATTCGTTGACCGTGTTCCACCTATTGCCCTGACGATGGCCTCGTCCGTTGCGTTGCTCCAGATCCCCCGGCATCCATGGGGCGTCAAGATGGTGCATCGCTATGAGTTCGTCCTGAGCATTGATTCCGGTTCCCATTGTCTCGGTAGAGCCAATCGCGAAACGAACCAGACCCTGTTGCATCAGGCTGGCGGCTTCCGTTCGCTTTTCTTTGCTCATGCCAGAGAAGATAGCAATCTCGTTCTCCGGGACGCCTTCCTCGATCAATCGCCGCTTGATTTCCTTTGCCAGATTGAAAACGCGAAACTTCTGCTTGATCGCTTTTCCAGCTCTGTCTCGTCCAACAGTGCGTTCGGCCCAATCGGTGTACCCAACCTGCATGAATACCATCTGAGCAGTCTTCGGGTGCTCGTGATAATGGATCATGGCATTCCCGATCATTTTATTGATCTTCAGATTCGGGTCTTTTGGGTCGAGCTTGCTGGTGTCAGTTACCAGTGCATCGTCTACCTCCTTTGTGCCGTATCCCGCTAAACGTGGGTCCATGGCCAGCTTGACGCCTTCGCCCTCGATCACCAGGGGATTGAATAACCCGCCTGGCTCTTTCATCATCCGGACCTTGTCTCTTCCGGATGAGTTCTTGAATGTCGTGTATCGCTGTTTAAGTGCCTCACTGTGGGTTCGTTGAGCGTCGATCATGTCAATGATGACGTTGTGAATCTGCTTGAATGGACGCCCAACAGGATTCTCAGATCGCCCCTCGCGGGTTTCACGCGGTTTGAACTCTGGCATATCATCCGCAAAAACGATATCCATGTACTGGCCGACCATCTGCCGGAGTTCCGGGAGATTGACGAACGACGAAAGCCGGTCGAAGTTCTCCCATGTACCACCAGACGAAAGCTCGGTTTGAGTTTCCTGAGTCGCAAAGTTGTTGAACCACGAATCCCATTGCAGGACGCTTGAAGCATCCATTTCCTCAGCCATCACGAACCGCATCATGTTGTAGATTTCATTGATGGTGTTCGTAATCGGCGTTCCTGTGAACATATAAACGCCACGGCCATTGTTGTTGGACCGAATGTAGTCGGTCATCATCATCATCATCGTGCCCATCTGGGAAGCGGCCTTATTCAGCCCCTTGATGGTTTGGCGAGATGTGATCGGCAGTTTCTTAAACAGGTGAGCCTCATCGACCATTACCATATCGACGCCCATGTCTTCAAAGAAGACTCCGCTGCCTTTATCCATGGCTTGGACCGCTTTGTCGATCATCGCTCGCAGTTTAAGCCGTTCCCGGACAAGATCCTTTGCAGTAGGCTCTTTCAGTGTCTTTAGATCCTCCGCTGTCATGGTATCCAGGTCTTCTGGCATCGTGCCTTTCGCAAAGTCACTGGCGTCTGATTCGTCGTACGCTTCCTGTGCAGCTGCCTCAAGTGCATCCATCTGTGGTTGCAACAGGGCTCGCACTGTTTCAGGTCTCAGTTGGAAGTTTTCAGCCATAGAGTGTGGAACAACAATCAAGTCCCAGTTTTCGGTGGCGATAGCCTGAAGCGTCTGGCCTTTGGTTGCTGCGTCCAGATTGTCAACGTACAAAATGTTTGCGGCTGGGTATGCCTCCTGAATTTCGTTACGAACCGCCAGCGAGTTGGCGTTGTGGGCCAGCAGAATCGGTTTGGATGAAATCCCGAGACGTCGAGACTCCATCGCCAGTGCCGCCATGGTCAGGGTTTTCCCTGTGCCTACCTCATGTGCGAAGATCCCCTTGCCGGAAACGATTGCACGCCAGACGGCTGACATTTGGTGTTGTCGAAGATTGAAAGGCTTATCTCCTTTCTCAATCGACATCCCCTCGAACTCCAACGGAACGTCGTCATACGTTGGGGTGACAGTGCTGTTAAACTCTTCGTTGTAAACGGCTGACAGTCTGGGAATCCGCTCAGGGCTTGCCCAAAGCCAGTTCGGGAAGTTCTCGCGGAGTTCGTCGATCTTGGCATTCGCTTCTGTGGTGGCCTCCGGATCGGAAACGCGGTTTCCATCTTCATCAAGCGTTGTCAGTTTGACGGAGGCGTTGTTCATTGCTGCAGTCATCAGCTTGCTGAACGTAATGCCTGGGTGTCCGTGGGTGTGTGTCGCCTCTGTTTTATTGTTGATGTTCGTCGGTATGGTGACCTTCCACCCTGTAATCCTCCGTTCAACAGTTATTGCTGATGCAGGTTCATTCAGAAGATGGCCAATGAAATCGGCATAGTCGGACGCTTCAACCCACGTCGTTCCCAGTTTCGCTTCGATCTGGGAGTAGGGAACTGGGTCAGGGATACGAGAGCGAATTGCTTCGATTGATCGGTCGAGTCCTTCAAGTCCTTCTTTCTGTGCTGCTTCCAGTTGTCTCAGCTTGCGAGCCATGTTTCCCGCAAGGAACACGTCAGCAGAGTCGTATGTGCCGTTTCCGGTCTTGTAGATTTTCCCTTCTGATTCCAGTTTACTGATCACTTCTCCGACGGGACGATTGGACGCAGCCGCAATGCGGTCTATATCCAGATCGAGTGAACGATTGCGTTCCATTGCAAACGCATCGTTGATCGTTGGGTTTTCCAGTTCCTGTCTCTGGCGAACCGTTGAGCGTTCGAAGATTGGCCGCTTGCTGTATTTCTTTACGACCAGTCCAGTGACTTTTTCAAGAGCCAACAGCGTGTTGCCCATTGGGTCGTTGGATTTTCGCAGGTGTTTAGCTGCTGCGGACTTCCCAATCGGACCATGCTCTTTCACAAACGCGTCATACGTTCGGTTCAGTTCAGCACGGGCTTCAGTCGCATCTTCACTTCCGGATTGCTTGTCGAGAACGATTCGCATTGCTTCGCGGACGTTCAGGAGTGATTCAATCTCCTGTCGATTCTTGTCGATAGTCGCCTGCTTCGAACCTTTCCGATGCCAACTGACGACTTCCTGCAATGGAACAAGCTGTTCTCCCTTCACGATCCAAAGATCATTGTCCTGTGCCAGAACGCTGTTCTGCCGCATCGCTGTCGTATTGGGTCGCTCGCGTCCCTGTGTGGCTGCACGCTCAGTGTTGATGATGTTCTCAGGGGCCGACTGAATCGCCTTGTTCATCAGGGCCAGCAAGTCCGCTGGCTGATTCACGATCATGCCAGGCCTATTGCTGGTGGTTCCATGCCCCCACGTCATTGTTCCGAGAATGTTTTCCGGATGGTTTTGCCAGTATTCATTGACACTAATTTTCTGATTCGCCGGGGTGTCTACCTCATTGACTTCGTACCAGTTCTGGTCGCCTTGAGGCGTTTCACCTTCCTTGCGTTTTCTGATGATGATCAGATCTGCGACAACCTTCGTGCCTGCGTATGCCTGAAACGCTCCGGATGGAAAACGGATAGCCGTAACGAGATCCCCATCTTTAGCGATTTGTGCCCGCATCAGCTTGGCTTGAACTTTCCCGTCCATAGTCATGTTGGACGTGAGAAACGCAATAACTCCACCTGGCTTGACCTGATCGAATGCCCGCTTGAAGAAGTAATTGTGAATCGACAAGTCTTGCTTGTAGCGTCGGTCGGCAATTTTGTAGGCACCGAACGGGACGTTGGAGACGATCACGTCGTAGAAGTTGTCAGGCGTCTGAGACTCCTGATACCCCTTCTGCTGTACGTTCACCTGTGGATGCAGCAGGGCGGCAATCTTGGCCGTCATCTTGTCCAGTTCAATCCCGGTTAGGGTTGATCGGTCCATCAGGTCTCGCGGCATCAGAGAAAAGAAGTTGCCGATCCCCATTGATGGTTCAAGAACTCGACCGCCGTCAAAACCCATGCGTCGAAGAATGTCCCAAACGCCAGTAACCGTCTGCGGATCGGTGAAGTGTGCATTGACGATCGACAACTGGGCCGACTTCCATTCCTCTTCGCCGAGGTATGCTCGCAGCCACTCGTCTGCGTCTTCCCATTTCTCTTTTGGGCGAGCATGTTCCCAACTGCCTTGAAACAACTCTTGACCGAACGCTCCCCAGCCCATGTACCCGGCCAGCGTATCCAGTTCTTCGGAAGTTGGAGCCCGCCCGGATGCTTCCAGTTCGCGAACGATTTCGATTGCTTTGCGGTTACGATCGAACTTAACCCGCAGACTTCCTCCGATAATCGAGTCTGGGTCCGTCAGGTGGTAGTTTGGTCTTGTTGACTGAGGGGCTCTGTCTGTCCCTCGTCCGTCTCCGGAGTCATCAGAAGATGTTCCCCCGCTATCAGTGCCGCCTCGCTTGGATTTAGATCCTCGCTTTGAACCAGTCTTACCAGATCCTGATCGTACCTTTCCTCCAGCACTATCGCGAATTCCTCCAGTATCCGCTGCGACTTCAGCCTCGCCGTCATTTTCGGTCGATGCGTCTTCCAGTACGCCAGCATCTGCTGGGCCAGTGGTGTCTTGGCTGTCGCGTCGATCGACCGTACTTCCCTCCGGATCTTCTTCACGTCCTGATGTGTCAGTGGTTCCTGTTGTTCCTGTGCTGTCTTCATTTGCTACTTCCTTTTCTGGACCGAGGATATCGGCCACTTTGCCAACCTGGTCGAGACTTGGATTCCGTTTCCCTGAAACCTTCCATGCCGCTTCGAGATAATCACTGAACTTTCTTGCCATTGCTGGCGACGTGTCTTCCGCAAACTTCATAACGAAGTCGGCGAACTTCACGGTCCCGTCCGCGATGTACGCACGGACCATCGTTGCTGCTGCCGTCAACGCATCTTTGTTGATTGGACCGAGAGCACTGTTAAGCCCCAGTCCCTTCATCTTCTTCAGGAACGCTTCCGCAGCGTCTTTACGTGCCTGCCCTGTCTTCTCTGACAGTTCACCGAGTTTCTCGCCAGTCTTCGTGCGCGGCGGCTTCGGTGCGGCATCTTCGTTGTAGTACGAACCGTCTGGATTGGTGATCCGTTTACCGGGCTTCGTTTTCGGTGTTCGTGGCGTCTTCGGCTTCGCTGGTTTCTTCGCGGCGGCTTCTTCCGCTTCCTGACGATCCAGTTCGGCTTCCATTGCCGCTTCGATCTCGGCCTCACGCTGTGACTGATCTGGAGACTCGGACTTCGCCTTGTTCTCCTGCGTCTTCGGATTGTTCAAATCGCCGGGGTCCGAATTGAACAGAAGTTCCTGCCCTTTCAGATCGCCTTTCTTGCCAGCATCGAATAAACCGCCCTGCTTCGTGTTTGGGTTGGTGCCGAAGTCTTCCGGTTTTGGCTTGGGCTTCTCAGGCCGCTTGAGGGAAAAGGTTTCTTCTGATTCAGAAGATTTCTTCTGTTCGTCCTCAGCGTTTGCCTCGACGTTTGCACCGAAGTCGAAACTGGTGTCGATTACTTCTGTTTCGGCGGCGCTGATTTCAGGGCTTGGTTCTTCTGCATTTGCTGCGCGAATGCCCTCTGCCTCACTGCGTTTGCGTAATTCGTCAAGAGCCGCTTTTTCGTCTGCTTCGTATTGCTTGACTTGCTCATATGCTTCCATTTCTGCTTCAAGTTGTTTTTCAATCTCCGCGTCCGAATACTCTGCCCGTGCTCCGTCGGCATTGGCCTTTAGTTGTTCGAGCAGCCAATCGGACGGCGTTCGGTTTTCTGGTACTCGCAAATCGCCAGATGACACAAGCATCTGAGCCAGTTCGTCCAACGGCTGTCCGCTGATTCGCATGACACCGAGTAACCCATCAGATTTCAGGTATTTTTGGGTGTAGTCATGTCTCAGTGACTTCGTGCTGATGCCACCCTGGGCCAGGACGATAGCACGCAACGATCGGCCTTTGGATGGATCGACTGACTTGGATGGTTTCGAAGTCGCGGCTGCCGGTGTCACGGGTTTCGCTGCTGGCGATTGCCGTCTGCGATACGCAGCGACAGTCGCAGCAAATGCTTCCGGAGTGTGGCTGTTGAACCAATCTACTCTATCTGCCAGCGTTCCGTCGTTAGCGGCTTTACCAACTTCCTCACCGAAAACCTTGCGAGCGGCTTTAGTGATGGTCGCCAAAGCGGCGAATTCGTCTGTGTCTTCTCCGATCGTCGGATTGGCAATCGCAAGGATCTTGTCCCTGATGTCCTGAGCGATGTAGCCAGGTGCCTTTTCTGGTTCCGCAGGCTTCGCCCAATTCAAAACCGCCTCATGTCTCCCTTTGACGGTTTTCGGCAGTTTAATCCCCGTCCTGTTCTGAAACTCCGTGTTCCATGCGACGTTGTTCTTTGCCACCATCTGTTTCAGAGATTCAACGTCCTTCGATTCAAACGCCTTGTTGAAAATATCCTGCGACTTCTGTGGCAATGCGGCAAATGCTGGAACTGGTGGCTTTACTGCCGGTGGTTTCGTAGCGGGTGGTTCTGGCGACGGGGCAGGCTTCAGATCGGGATAGTCGGCGAGAACTTCGGGCGGAACCGGCTTTCCTTCGGCGAGTGCATCACGCACATGCTCATAGTGGTATCCAAGTCCGGACGGATCCAGTCCTCCCTTGTTATCGCCTTGGATGTCTTTTACCAGTGCCTCCGCTTTACGATCCGCCCACTCATCCCGTGTCATCTGCCACGGTTCACGATCCTGTTTTGCTGCAGGTTCAGGTTTAGAAACCGGACCAGCCTCTTTTGCAGACTGAGCCGGGACCACGACAGGTGTCTCGTACTTCGCTTGTAGCCGAGACTTGTCAGCATCGCTGAGTTTATAGTTGTGGAACAGAACGTCTTTGGGTTGCAGGCGAAACTGCTGCATGTCCGCGAACGTCAGGTCGCCAAACGCTGCTTCAGCCTCTTCGTAGGTGTTTGCACTTTGTGCCTGGGCCAACACGCCAAGCCGCGTCATGTCTGAAGACACGCCAGGGCTATTCAGGCTCTTTCGAAGTGACTCAGTGGTTTTGTCGGGCGTCTCCGGCCTTGCCGCATCTTGCGGTTCAGCCGGTGTCGCCACATCCTGCGTCCCTGCGGGAGTTTCGTTTAGTACCCCTTCTTGCCGCCCTTGGGCATCTTCGGGCTTTTGGGTGCTGACTTCGGTTTCGATTTGGCCATTCGTATCTCCTTTCTCCATGATGTTGAGGATGTCGTCGATATTGATATCCGGCTCTGTGGCCGGGTTGATTGCTGGATCCGTTGTCGCAGGCTCGAGCGTCGCTGTAGCGTCGCTGGAAACTGCGTCTTCCTTTGGCTGGCCTGCACCGAAACGCTTTCGCAGATCAGCAGCGTACTTCTGCCGGGACTGAAGACTTGGCGGCATACCGGGTGATTGACTCGGAATCGGCGGCATTCCTGCTTTGACAGCGGCATCGTAGGTTTTCCGGGATGGGGTGTCGTCGTTCGCGAATGCTTCCACGGCTGGCGGAATTGTTGGCTCTGGCGATGGTTCATCAGGTGCCTGTGAAGCCGGTGGTTGCCCTGTCGGTTTCAGGGACCGCCATGCCATGCCAGCCGTGTTGCCAGCATTCGCCATCGGTGCCATCATCGCGGCCTGTACTGAGGCTTCGACGGCATTCGTCACGAAGTCAGCAAACTGCAGATCCGGAGAAACGCCTTCCAGCTTGCTCGAAACGTCCTGCAAAATCGCGGTGACTGCTTCTTCAGGCATTTCCTTCAGAGCATCCATGCGGACGTTCTTGGCTAATTCCTTCCATGTCTGAGCTGCGACGGCCTGCCCGGCCAAACGGGATTCGATACCGCGTCCAAGGTACTTCTGCCCGATCGCAGCAATACCTGCTTCGAACAATGCCTGGGATCCGGCGTAACGCAAAGTCGCGTCAGGTGACAAACCGGCATCTTCACCGGTCGTCAGTGCCTGGCTTCCGGCCATGATACCGGAACCAATGATCTTCGAAACAGGTCCGCCCGGTGTGGCTCCCATCTGCATGAGGCTCTGGGACGCACCGCCATACATGCGGCTGAGCCATGGCGACAGGTCTTCGGACCGTGCCTGCTGTCTGGCTTCCTGAAACGACTCTGAGTTCCGATGCAGTTGATCAGCCGTTTCCTTCTCGCCGTTCAATCGTGCGACAACGGCAGCCAGATCCTCAGTCGTGTTCACTGCGGAACCAATGGTCTCACGCAAAAAGGCGTTTCCCATGCCAATGCGGTCGAGCGTGGCAGCGTTTGTATCGCGTTCCCGGAGCTTTTCCAGACGATCCCTGTCCGCGAATGCCTTCTGGGCTTCAGGTGCCTGAATCTGCTTCAGCCGGTGTTTACCGATCGCAACGGCTCTGGCAACAGGGTCGTCATACTCACTGCCAATTGCCTCTTCCTGCTTCTGCAGACGGGCTTTCTGTGCATCCTGTTCGGTCATCCGGAATCTGGATGTTGCGATTGCTTGCGATACGGGATCGTCCTCGTAATCGCTCAGGTACTTGTCGAGTGCAGCTTGACGCTGTTTCTTGGCCTCTTCTTCATCCCTGCGAAGTCGAGTTTCATCAAGGAACTTCTGGCTAAGGCCGTATTCCTGCTGAAGCGTGTTTGGCGGTTGAGGCATTGATTTGCAGTTCCATCTGGCGGTCGATTAAAACGCTGGTGATCCGACATCAAATATAGCAGGTACGTTCTGACGTTTCTGGCCGTCGATCGATATGCCTTTGGTTTCCAGTGTCCGCAGTGCATTCGTGAAGGCGGCATCGTCCCGAGTTCCCTGGGGCGGTGCTCCCGCGTACTTCTCGGTCAGAAGTTTGATTGTCTGCAGTGCGGCTGCTGCGTCTTTATCTCCGCTGGACTCTGTTTTCTTCAACTGGTCGTCGATGTTCGTGGATGAAACCGGAACTGGCGATTGCTGGGCCGGTGCCGGATCACCTTCGTACGCTGCCTGTGCCGCCGGATTAAACTCCGAATCACCAGAACGCAACCTCAACGAGTCAGCCATATTGAGTGTCTTGGCGTCACGCTGCTGCTTCTCAATCGCTTTCAGATCATCCCGCTTGGCCTTCAGTTGGTACAGCTCGTGAGGCGGAAGACCGGATTCCGTATAGAACCGTTCGTATGGAGCAAGCCGTTTCAGTTTCTCTTCGTCGATTTCATCCTGCGTCTTAAACTTCGGTGTGTCAGTTTCAGGATCAATCTCGCTTCGAATCTCCTTGTCCAGCTTAATAAGAGTCTCTTCACGCTTGAGCATATTATTTCGTTGTTCTGCAGCCTGCTTTTCTGGATCAACCGGTTTCGGTCCACCACCACCACTGCCGCCACCGAGTGGTTCGTATGTCGGGAAGCCGTGTGAATCGCGTCCAACCCTGAACCAGCTTTTAGTTGGCTCGTGGAAAATCACAGACTGATTGAGACCATCCTCCGGTTTCTGAACCTTCTCGTTCGGAACGATTGAAGACAGCTTTCTCTGGTGTTCGAGCATGGCACGTTGCTTCAACCCTTCATCAAGGTTAGGGTTATTCAGCACGTTTTTACGAAACGCCTCATCCAGAACGTTCATTTCCTGCTGCTGTTTCTCACTGAAATCCATCCCGTTGTTGCGAGACTGTTGAATCTGGTCCTGCCACTTCGCAGAAATATCAGCAGTCTCACGCTGATACATGTTCTGCTGCGTGTATCCCTGCTGGCGCTCATCACGTTGGATGGTGTAGTCATTCTGTTTGTTGTCACGTTGCTTCTGATAATCCTGCTGAACAGCATCTCGTTTCAGTAAATCGGCCTGATGCTGCTTGTCACGCGATGTTGCGTAGCCGAATTGCTGTGCAGACGCATCAGCATTGATTCCGGCCCGCCGATTCGCGTCCTGCTGGCCGTACCCGTGCAATTGGGCATCACGTCTTTCCTGCGCAGCCGCCTCCTGTGCCATCAGGGCGGATTCAACACCGCCCTTTTGGTTCACAAGATTCTTCTGTTCACGCTCTTTCAGGAAAGCCTGCTGTCCGGCAATGCGACGATCAATCGCTCGCTGATAGCGCTGGTAGATTTCCTGCTTGCGTTGATGTTCTTCTGCACGGCGAAGTTGCTCGCTGTTGGTGTTTACTTGTGGCATAATTTGCGGTCACTTGCTGGAACATGAAGGCTCAGGATTTAACGCCCAAAATTGAACCCGAAATTTGTTGCTCCACTTAACGCCCTTGTAGGCATTCCGAGTACCATGTTCGAACTTCCGTTCGATGGTCGTCCAGTATATGGATCGTAGGTGAGCGCAGTTGGGTTATCAGCCGCACGGTTAAGTGCCGCCTGCTGATTTGAATTCTGCATCTGCAAGTCCTGCTGGTAGATATTCGAGATATCACTGAACGTCGGAGCTTCCTGCTTTATTCCAGCGAGATAATTCAATCGATTGCCTGTCAGGCCGTTCTCGTTAGCCATGTTCTGATTCCACTGCGACGCCAACCCGGTAGCCCTATTCTGCAGAGTGTTCTGATAAGCCTGGCTTAGACTGGCGTCGGTTGAAATCTGGTTTTGCAACAATTGATCTTCAAGAGAAAGTTTCTGACGAGTGTTGTCGAAAGCCTGTCCACGCTGCAAGGAGTCGGAGATTGTGGTATTTCCTAACCCTCGCTTGATCGCGGATTGAGAGGCAGCTGCCAGTGCCTGCTTATTTCGGATATCAAGGTCACTACGCATAGAATCGCCGTACTGATTGATTCGGGTCATGTTTCGGTCGCGAGTGGCAGCAGCATCCGCAGTGACGCCCGCGTAGTTGTCGGAGAAGTTCTGGTAGCCCTGATCCGCCAGCATACGCGAGTTGCTGATTTGCTGGTCGTAGCCACTGAGGATTGCATTGTTTCGATCAGCATCTCTCTGTGCCGCCGCCTGGCGTTGGGAGTCAGCAGCAGCCCCGAGCGTCATTGCATTCACGCCGCCCGAAGCGTAATACCCGTCGTTGTGTTTGATCGAAAATGGTTGAATGGCCGAAAGCGCAGACGCAGGTGCCACGGCATTGTATGTCGGCAATGCTCCAAGCTGGCTGTATTGATTGTTGATCGCCATCGTTTCACTCCAATTCTAATATGAAAACCTGATTACTGTGATTCGCCAATCTCTGTAGTCGGGAGCCCCACCTAGTGCAGTGGTTACTACGCGTATCCCCACCCAATCATCCGAATAGACAAATCCACCCCACGATACTACTCCATTACCGGGTTGTCCATCGGGACTAACGGACACTTGATCTCCGACGTTAATGTAAACCCCAGGCACGCTGAACAGGAATGTTTGCACGGTCCCGTCCTGAATGACGTTTAGAGGCGTTGTCCCATACATCACCTTGTAAATCGATTTTCCGCCATTGAACTGAACGCCACCCCAAATCCCTGTAACGAACTTGATGCTTGGGTGTGCTGGAGCCGGGCCGGGGCTTTTCGGTTCAATCGTGGTATCGCCGTTTGAGGCGACCGTCATCGTGACGTAATTACTAGAGTCGTACTCGACTCGCATTTGCTCAGTGGTCTTGGTGACTTTCAAATTCGAGGCAATGTTTACACTTGAGGCGATGTTCAAAGTCGGGGCGGTTCCCACAGGTTGAATTGCTGTGACACCGTTAGAAGAGACTGTAATCCTGAAATAATTACTCGCATCAAACCCAAGTCGCAATTGCTCAAATCCATCAATCACGCTCAATTTCGCGGTGATGTCTTTCGTCCCAATGGAGACACTGCCTTGGAGATGGTTCGCGGCATCGCCGGTCATGTAGACATTCCATTTGCCGGAACCGATCGATACTTCGCCGCAGAATCCTACGTTCAGCGTGGTCCCTTCCGTCAGGTCGGCGGTGAAATAACCGTATTGGTTCGTTGCCGTACTTCCGAGACCAAGGGTTGCATCAGCCGCGTAATGACTCCATGCGTTGGTTGGGTTAATGAAGTTCGGTAGCCTAAGTCGCACCTGAGCGCCAACAAAACCTGTCACTAACGGACTGCCGATAGTCGATCCAGAAATTACGTTACCGTTTTCGTCGGTGATTCCGACCGCCAGTCCATTTTCGCCTTGAGTCAGTCCGCCATCTGGATCGAGCTTCAATGCAATGCGGCCACTGTCATCAATCGTGACGCCAGTGTCAGTCACAAGCAGACCTGGCGTTGACAATGTACCAAGGGCTTTGCGAACGATAATTGACGCTTTTGGATCGTTGATGATACGACCTAAGCCGACGGACATTGTCATGGCGTGCTCCGCATGATTCGTTGCATCGACTCGTTGATCTGTTCGACACCTGCCGTCAGTTGTTCCAGCGCCCAGGGGCCGATAGCAGAAAGACGCAGATATCCCTGTTCAATGAATCCGCGGGGCCACTGGCTTCCATTCCGGCCAGCGAGGAACCGACCGGCGAAACGGGGATTCGCTTCCAGTGCTCGCTCAAGACTCGATGCTGTGCAGAATGACCAAGACACATTGCTGCTGTTTTCCGCCAGCGTTGCCTGCAGTTCGACAAGCATCATATTGCTTAATGGTCCCAGATAGACAAAACTCTCGATCGGTTCGCCATCGTCCGATGTTGCGTCCTGATCGAGCATCCGCACGTAGCCGTCCTGACCGTATTCCAGCAATCGCCGATCCTCCGCACGATCGCCTGACAACAGTCGTACGGACATTGGATTGTAATTGTCGTTCGCGTACACGAACGGCCACCACGCTTCGTTCCGAACGTCCCAGACATAGTTGACAGTCGTCAGGCTTCCGACCGGCGTGAGGTAAACTCGCACGGACATGGATCTGTCATCCCATTCGAGAGTGATAACCGTAGTGCTCAGATCGACATCGGCAAGCCGTTCGTCGATCGTCAATGCCGTCAGGCGGTTCGGGATTCCGTTTTCCGGATCGATTTTGTACACGCCTCCGCGCGATCCAAAGAAGTAGATTACACCTTCAGGCGACTGACACCATGCCCGGCCATAAGCGATTCCGGTGATGTCAGTGACGCTGACGTTGATACCGCCCTCGGCTGGATTCCCGAGAAACTTCCGGATTGAATGCGTGCCGCCGATCAGCATGACGTCATCAGTGTACGGAATCAGGGCGGTCACGATATCCGCATTCTTCCCATACCCGGACGTGATGTTACCAGCGACGGCCTGCTGGACAGTTTGAACGGCTGGTGAATACTCCCAGTCGAACGGATCGCCGACGGCAGACATGAAGATGTTGTTTGGATCGGTCTCCAGTCCGCTCAGTACGATCCGTCCTCCCCAGACCGCAATCAGTGAGCATCGAGAACCGCTGAGTCGAGTACACGTCCCATCGCTGATGTAAGTCCCGCCACCGCCTGAACCAACCAGTTCGAAGGTATTGAGGGTAATGTTGGCGATTGTCCATGTTCCATTGGCCGCTGTGTTTCCGACCACCCCATTGATTGTGACCAAATCGCCAGGAGACAGTCCGTGTGCATTCACCGTCACAACAATCGGGGTCGTGTTCGTCGCCCCGATCATGAACTGAACGCTGGCAGCCTGAGCTGGCATGGATCCGGCTGTTGTTGCATCCCACGTCACCATCAGATTCGCGCCGGTGTCGTAATACTTGTAGTTCGCACCGTCGCAGAAATAGATATTGTTGAAGAACGCTTCCGCGAAAATCACTGAACGTGACGAAGACAAAACGTTATCGCCCGAATCGATTTCCTGAACGCCAAGTGCTGTGATCAATGCTGCATTGCCGCCTGAGATCCCGACCAGCGTTGTGGCACGTTCCCCAACTGTGCCCGGGGTTCCGGCTCCCAGAACGCGAGCAACACCAAGTGCCGTGACTCGCGTTTCGCTGGGAGGAACGCTGTTCGGGCCTGTGACACGAGTCCCGTTGAAGATGCTGCCCACGGAGAAGGCGAGACACTGGCCAGCCGCCGCGCCGGAAATACGATCCGGGCAATACTTCGTGACGCCAGCTCGACCAGCGCCCCGATTGCGGCCTGTTCGCGGATCAAACCCGATGACGTTTTGACATTTCGGTGTCGTGTATGTTCCGTTTTGACCACCACGTTGGCGCACGTACGCCTGAGACTCGTTCAATCCTTTGAATGGCCACTGGATTTCAATGCGACGTGCTGGCATGTTACGGAACCACAAAAGTCATCTGGACAGTCAGAAAATCCGCAGTGCCGGTGATGACCGGCGTTTTGACAGTGATCAACTGCTTATCTGCAATCGCGATATTCGCGGCAATCAAATCACCGAGTGCGTTCGCGACGAAGTTTCCGCGAGTCGTTGCTGTGCCTGCAGCCGGGAGAACGCCAGCCGTGGACACATTCGCTCCGCCGTTCATCTGAAGATTCACGTTCACCGCCGCAGAGGTATTCACATGCGAACAGGCGAACGCGACCAGATACCCGGTTGGACCTCGCCAGTAGTGCTGGCAGTGTCGCAGCACGAGAGTTGTTGAAGCGTTGTAGGTGATCGCCGGGAACGTCATCTCAATGTGCTTCAGTACCGATGGATCGCCGACGGCCAGACTGATGATCGGCGACAGCGGAAGAATCGCCCCTGAGATCGTCAGCAGCGCATCCGTCACAGCCGTGCAGATCCCGTAATAGAAGACGCCTGCCCCGATTTCGACACGTACCGGCGTTCCGATAACGAAATAGTCTGTTGCCTTGAGTTTGATCCCGGCAGTGATTGCGCCGCCGTCAAACGTGATCGTAGACGTTGAGGCCGGCGTTGCTTCCGAATAGGCGTTCTGATGGATCACTCGCCATTTCGGAAACCCTCCTGTAAGGAAATCAGAACCATCATACGAGACAACATCACCCTTTTGCGGCAATGCAGCTGGTACAGCAAATGCCGGATCGCTGAACAGCAATTTGCGGAGCTGATTCTTGGTGATTTTCTTACTGACGCCACCCTGCTCGATTTCGAAAACATCGTCTTCGCCGAGTGTCGTTCCAGCAATCAGCCCTGAGATTGATACACCCACAATTGTTCCCCTTGATTAAGTTGTGCGATCCGTGACAGTGACGTCAATCGAACGCCTTGCGGTGTGCCCATTTGCGACACCATTGATTTCAAGCGTGTACGCCAAAGCCAAATTCAGATCCACGCTCGCTGGTAGTTTGCCTTGATATTTCCCGTTGCTTCCTGGTACGTAAGTCATCAGCGTTGGACCGTTCGCGATGACATTGACAGAACCTGCGGGAGTTGTCAGGCCACCGGTTGTTGAATTCAGTGAGTACCCGGAATAGAGCGTGAACCTGACAACACCATCGTTTACGTATCCGCCGTCCGAAGACTGCTTGAGCCACGTCCATTCAATCAGGTTGTCGTTTTTCCGAAACAGTGTGGTCATGGGTTGATCCTGATTGTGCCGTCCAGGTGTGAAACAACTTTTACGCTTCCAACCAGATGTGGGCGGATACTAATGGATCCGTGCATGAAATCAGGAACATTCAATCCGCCTTTACTGGAGAACGATCCGTACCGTCGGCCTGTAAAAGCACAACAAGCTGCGCGGGGTTGTGTTATCGCTGCCATACATTACCCCCGGTTACGATATCTTGAACGTGTCGCCATCTGATGGGACTGTGGTCAATTCGGTGAATGTAAAGACAGAAAGAGCATCCGCACTGCTGGCTGTGATGTCCGTTGCCTGGCCACGAAGTCCAGGAGTAATTGTGTCGTTGTCAAAAACAATGATCCTGCCACGAAACTGATTGGCATTGTTTCCGGCTGGCTGAAGTTTAGTCGGTGTGAATGACGTGGTTGTAGCGCCAGGGCCAACCGTTCCGAACGGAACCGTCTTGTCTGACAGGTCCGGGTTTTTGCCGATTCGTGTCTGGCCGGGATGCAGGTCGTCTTCGTAAACAAGGTTAGCTGCGACTTCGAGTGGCCCGGAGTAGATTCGAGCGAGGTAGGGAGTATTGGCGACTCGGTTTTCAGACAGAGTAAACGACCAGATTCCAGATGCTCCAATCTCCGCGATCGTGTCGCCACCAGTATTCAGGAGGGTTCCGGCGTCATCTCGCAGAAAGACTGAATAGGCCGATACGTCGCCCATGATGTCCGGAAAACTGACGGTAATGACTTCTGACATTGATCCAACCCTCTACGAGTCTTCTGGCCAAAGCCACCAGACAAGAAATCCCAGTGCTGCCACGGCCATGAACTTCATAACTATAGCACCAACATCGTTATCAATGGAGGCCATCAGTCCTCCTTGGTCATTCAGAAATTAGATGCACGTATTCGTGCCTCAGATATTCTTCCTGTTCCGGAGTTGGGTCATGCAACGCTCCGGACTCGTCCTTGATCTGCAATTGGACAGGTACATCCACCAGTCCGAACCGCTGAAGAACTTCCATCACATTATTGACGCCAAATAATGTAAGCACAA
>OFQV01000149.1_pt1 | contig 20720 bp, 24 predicted proteins | sample 1542971 | NCBI WGS metagenome assembly OFQV01 (sample SAMN07774229, study PRJEB24372) | wastewater metagenome | isolation source: WWTP Cannobio (Effluent) | place: Italy: Cannobio | collected 2016-01
CACTATCGCGAGGGTGGGGTGCGGATGGGCAACACGATCAACTACCCTGACGGCAGGGTGGAATTTGTGAGGGAGTAGAACATGGAACTGGAATTGTTGATGGAGTGCCTGGTGCTCGTGTTCAATGCATTGGGGGCGTGCTGGATCGTGGAGATGAGCTGGAGGACGGCTTAGGGCTCATTGGTAAAGGCGCGATTGACCTCAGTGGTGGGGAGCGGTTTGTGTGGGGTGGGCCGCTGGTCATTGGAGAGTGGGCGTGGGTGGACGGGGGCCATGCGGGAGGCGGCGGCCTGGCGCAAAAAGGTCAGGGCGACATCGAGTTGGGGGGAGATTTGGCGCGACGCAGAGGTAGCGGCGATCCCATCCTTGAACGCTTTGAGCATGTTGGGGTTGGCGGTCAGGTGGCCGAGAGCCCAGGGGGTGATCAAAATGGTGGCGCCCATGCCGACTCCTCCTGCTTGATGTCCGGTAGCGGCACCAAGTCCAGCACTGCCAATGACACCAATCGCCGAGGCTTGTTTGAGCTTCACCCACCACGCACCCTTGGCGGGGTTGTGGGTGAGTTCGAGGGCGTGGGCGACCCCGATCAGCTCCTTGGTGGCTTTCTCGCCGAAGATTTCGACCATGGTGTTGTTCTTGGCAGGATTAGGCCCTATTAAATCGATGATTGAGGACATGAGTTTCTGGCCGTTGAAGGTGTCGCCGTCCTTCGCGTTCATGAGCATGATGGAGCGGAGCTTGGGGGCGACTTGTGAGTCCCACACCGGGCCGACCGCTTGCTTGACTGCGGCGATCGTCTCGCGTTGTTCAGGTTTGAGGAGGATCGATTCGAGGGCGCCGGGGGATTTGGTGAGCCCATCGACCACCTTTTTGACCATCTCGTTTTTGAAGGTGGCGACCCCCTGCGCGTAGTGGGCGGCGGCGGAGTCGTACTCGCGCAACAAATCTGGTGACTTGCCGAGGCCCTTCCTGATCGCGTCATCGATCTGCTTGGCGTAGGTCTCGGCGGTGGTTTTGGCGGCGGTGTCAGCCATGGAGTCGAGGCCGGCTTTCGAGTCGGCAATCCCACCCAGAATGGTTTTGAGCCGGAGGGCTTGATCCAGGGATAGGTTTGGGGGGATGCGGGTGAGTGCGCCTTTGTTGGCTTGGGATTGCGTCACCGAGAGGGTGTTGATGAGGTTGTCGATTTCGGCGATGGCTTGGGGGTCAGGGTTGACGCTACGGAGTTTTTTCAGTTCGGTGATCACATTGTTGCCGAGGGTCGAGTTGGGGGTGCGCAAGTCCTTCAAAATAGGCACGGCCACGACTGGTCGGGTGCCGGCAGTGGCAGCGCGGAGACCATCATAGGCGGTGTCGGCCGCAGCGGAGTAGAGGTTTTTGAAGTTGTCTTTGACCGCCCAGGTAAGACCTTGGCCCACTTCTTCTGTGGAGACGCCTTGGAGCTGCTTGGCGAGGTCGTCGGCGAATTGATTGGCGCCCTCGCTGGACCACTGGCGTTGGCGGCTGGCGGTGTTACCGAACCACGTGGATTGGGCGACGCCTTCGAGCGCGTTGGCGGTGGAGGATGGGTCGTCGCTGAGTTGGCCGAGGGTAAGCCCAGCGGCGGGGCGGTCGGTGCCAGCCTTCAACGCCGCTCGACGCTGACCAGTGCGGACGAGGTTATCCACATCTCGCATCGTCGTACCTACACTATCAATCACACGATCAAGCTGCCCACTTAAACTCTCGCCCCATTTTTTGGAGGCCCACTCGCGAGCGGCGCGGATGGGGGTGGAGCGGTAGAGCCAGCCGGCGCCGGGGACAACCCCTTCGGTGAGGGCAGAGGTGGCGCCGAATTTGGCAGACTCGACGAGGGTGTCACCTAAGTTTGAGAGGAGTTGAGGTACCCCCCCATCACGCAGGTCCTCGTGAGCGCGGTAGCCACCATACCCGAGGGCACCACCCAAGCCTGCCCCTGCCATGCGGCCAGCCGTGCCGGTGATTGGGCCACCAGGGGCCGCGAAGCCTGCGTTACCGGCTAAGCTGCCTGCGCTCGCCCACGCGCCACCAGCCGCTTCTGCTGCGGTGTGGAGAGGCCCGTGAGGGTTGGGGGGCACGTCAGTAGATGTCTCCCCGCCCTTGCGATCCTCGAAATTGATGATGTCGTCGAGCGAGGTGGTGTCCTCGGGCATGGAGGTCTGGTCGGTGCGCTCCTCCATATTAAGGATGTCGTCAAGGGCATTATTGGCCACGCGCAAACTCCTTTTTCGATTTGGCACCCCGCCGAAGCACCTCAGTCCAGGCGGTGACGGCTTTGTTGAGAGCTTGGCCTTCGAGTTTTTTGGAGCTACCCCTCGCGCGCATCAGCACCTTGGCGACAGCGAGTTCGAGTTGGCGGTCGTCGAGCTGGCCGCGGGAGTACTGGTGCATCGCATCGCCGAGTTCGGCTTTGTCTTGCTGAGTCATGGATTGCTGGACCTCGGGTGGGACGAGGGCAGCGGCGGCTTTGGTAGAGCCGGGGCCGAATTTAGGGGCAGCCTCGCTGGGGTGAGCGGCCTTCGCGTGATCGACTTGCTCGTTGATGGGGGGCAAGGCGGCTTGAGGTTGAGTGGGCGAAGGTGTAGCAGGCGCGGCTTGTGGAGTCGGTGGAGGCGGCGGCGTACTTGCAGTCGGGGGTTGATCGCCACCTTGTTTGCGCGCCAATCGCCGCTGCTGAATTTGGTTGTATTTTAAACTGGACAAATCGGTACCAGGGTAGTTGCTGGCGATGTGCTCGGTGTTGCGTTTGAGGTCGCTCGACACCGATTTGACCAGTTGGCTCACTGACTGGAGTGCATCACGGACATTGGTAGATTTGTCAGGGATCCAGGCCACCAAGTCCTTACGTTCATTGAGGCTGGTGGCGGTACCGGTGAATTCCTTTTTCTCGATGTTGAACAACCCGCTCAGGGTGTTGACGTACTCTTTTAGATCGGGGTCCATGCTGCCGGTGGCGGATTTGATTGACTGCATCCAGTCGAAGAAGGTGCCGGGGTAATTGCCGTAGCGATCGATCAGGCCAGGTTTGTCGGTGGTGCCTTCCCCGATTTGGAGCAACCGTGTCCCCTTCGTGTACATATCATCCAACGCCCGCACGTCCTGAATTTCCTTCTCGGGTGCGAGTCGATACTGTTTTTGGACTTTTTCCTTCGCCTCTGTTTCGTCCGCCACTTGCTGCGTTTTGATCGCGCGGTCGATCTCGCCGGGGGTTTGCTGCGGCGCGGCGGGACTGCCAGCCCCAACGGGAGCGGCGCCAGGGCTGGCAGCGGGCGGGGCAGAAGGTTGAGCGGTGAGGGCTTGCTGAGTGGCGGCCACACCTTCGGGAGTCTGGGTGACGGCAAATTGGCGCTCCATGCCTTTTTCGCGGATTTTACCTTCATACGCGAGTGCGTTCTTTTTGGTGATGCCCGCTTGGAGGCTGCCGGGTTGGAGGAGGTCGATTTCGCCGGTAGCCACCATTTGGGCAATGTCGGGGTCGGTGATCCCGAATGCTTGGGCGTTGGCCATGATCATCGGCTGCCATTCTTTAGGGGTGTAGCCGGCGAGCCCAGCCGCCGCCTGCATGGACATGATCATCGCTTGGGCTTGAGTCATGCCGGGGAGCTTGCCGATCTTGTCGCGGAAGGTCGTCATTGCCATGTTGGTAACATCGTTGAGGGCGGCCTCTTTTTCCTGGGGGGTGCCGTCGGTGCCAAACGCCTCCTCGACATACTTACGAAATAACCCTGGTTGGATCGTGGCAGGCTCACCAGGGCGCGAAGCATCCATCGCGGCGCGGGCTTGGATCATCACTTGCTTCGTCGCTTGTCCAATCACGTTGCGGTGGCGTTCCTCGGGGGTGTAGTTGACGAGCTGGCCAGCGCCTTCGGGGTAATAGCCGCCCATCGCGTCGGCGGCGAGGCGTGCCCCTTGCTGTTGAGCTTGTGGTTCGGGGAGGCCGGCTGCGACAAGCGCGCGGGTTTTGTCCTGGGCCAACTTCTGAAAATAATCCTGCTTGTTGGTCTTGCGGATCGTTTCGTCGAACGCGGGGTAGTTGCCGCCTGATTCGGCGATATGCTTGGCATACTCGGCGTCGAGTTGATCGGGTGACATGCCCATCTGTCTCGCCTGGTCGACCATGGTTTGGGAGATGGCGGTGGAGTTTTGGAGTTCTTCGCCCTTGCCGGGGACGGTGCCGAGTGGACCCTCAACACTCGCTTTGCCGGGGCGCACACCAACCGGGAATTTGAGCCCGAGGGGCTGGGTGCCGGGACCAAATTGCTTGCGTTCCACCATGACGGTGGGTTCGGCGCGGATCGGTTGCGGGATGAGATCAGATTGCGGTTGTGGGGCGATCGGTTTGCCTTGGTAGTCGAATTGGGGGTCCTGGGCTGCTTGGATAGGCGTCCATTGTTTGGCGTCTGGAGTCATGAACTGGCCGCCCTGGCTGAGGATAGGAGATGCGAGGGGGGTAGCGCCGCCTTGAGTTTCGGTGCCGGGATAGGTCCAGGGCGCGCCTCCGACTGGTGGAGGAGCCATCTCCATCGCAGACGAGACTTGTCCAGGCGCACCAGGCGGAAGGGCGGCTTGGGCTTGTTGAGCCATCATCGGCGGCGGTTGAGGGGTCATGCCTTGAGGAGCACCAGGCTGGCCGGTCATCGCCATCGCTTGCTGCATTTGCTGGGGGGTGCCCATGTAGGGTTGGAACCCAGCTTTAGAGGCGGTGTCGGCGTCCAGGGCGATTTGTTGGTTGGAGTAGGTGCCGGCGCGAAACAGGGCCCGGTCGCGGTAGTCCTGGGGGAGGGCGGTGTACATCCCGCTGTCGTAAGCTTGCTGGAGCATCGCATGGTTGCCCTTCGACGCATAGCCTTCGACTTCCTTCATCTCGATTTTACGCCGCTCCTCCAGCTCACGCGCAGCCCGTTCCTCCTCAGCAGCTTGACGAGAGCGTTCGGCGCCGTAGAGAATTGATGCCACACCAGAGATGGGACCGAGTGGAAGGCCCATGAGGAAGGGTTTAATGTCCATTAGCTTATTGTCCCTGAATAGCGATAGGAAGTGGTGGGCATCATCGTCGTCATCATCTGGGTACCGTTGTTCATCATGGTGTTTTGGAGCTGGGTCTGGTTGGCGGCATTGGCATTGACGCGGGAGGTTTCGGCGCCGGTCACTGCGCTCATTCCCTGCATGCCGGTCGCAGTGTTGCCGGTCATGGCGTTCATGACTTGCGGCAAAAACCACTGGTAGAAATTGGGAATGGTGGAGGCGACCTGCTGCTCGCCCGCCATGGTCTGATCAGACTTTAGGCGCTGGCCGAATGGCGTGCCGGCGAGTCGGCTTCGGCCGAGGGAGTCGTTGAGGGAGGTCATCGACTTGCTGAAGCCCGACCTCGCACTGTTCAGCAGCGTGGTGAGCATCGGGATCATTTGTGAGATCCCGCCAGTCTGGACGAGTTGGTTCCCCTGGCCCGCCAGTGACTGTTGGAGCGGGTTCCAGGTGTCGAACAGGCTCTTGGACCGGTTCTCCTGTTCCTTCGAGATGCTGGGTTGTTGTGCTTTGTTGCCGCCCATATCGTGCCTCCTCAAAACCGGCGCGGGTGAGGGTGAGGAACCAGGCTGGTTCACCGTCCCAGGCCGCCGGGATAGGGTCAGTGATAGTGTAGCCTAATTTCCGGTGGGCGTCGAGTAGTTCTGCCTGCTTAGTTATACCTACGAGGACGGGCCAAGTGCGGGTGGCATGATCCAGCACTTCATACACGAATTTGAGGGCCGAGGCAGAGTGGCGGGAGTCCTCGCGGAGCCAAATCGAGGCGAGGGCGCCGATGGTAAATGGTTGAAACCAGGCGGCACGACAAATTCTACCTCCAGCGTCAAGCTGGAACACCAAGTCAGTCGGCCGCCGCATATCTCGCATAAACCGGCTCATGGATTGCTCATCGGCCGCGAACAATTTGGTGAGGTCGCCAGAGGTTTTGAGCTGCCCCCACCAGTCAGCGATCGCGATGTCGTGGTCGGAATCAGGTACATATGGGTAGATAGTCGACATAGTTAGCCCCGCCCTTGAGATGCTTGTTGGTTGGTCGAGTTTGAGACCCCCATCGCGAGGTCCAGCTCTACCGCGTAGAGGTTGACGACATCCTCGATCTGGCCGGTGAGTCGCAACCCAACGAGACGGCAGGTGCGGTTGATGGAGTATTCCACGAGCTCTCTACTGTTGGTCAAGAATGTAGGTAGTTCTATGGTAGTATTATCGATTACGAGTGTTGGCGTAAGTAGTTGCCCTCCGGTGTCGATGTCAATGTACACACGCTGGATGATAGTACGTTGGGAAATATCGCTGATCTTGGCGCCCAGTTCCCATTCGAGGTCAATGGCGTCAGTGCCATCCAATACGGTGCTGTAATCCTCCAGTGCATAGACCCCAAAATTGAAACTCGCAATCACGTTGGGGGTGTCCTGCTCAGTGTAGAGGGCGGAGCAGCCGATCCCAAGGTCTCGCCAGGTCCCGAGTCGAAGGTTGATTGCGAGGGTGGTGGTGCCATCGCTGATGATGTACTCCTCTTTCGCGTAGGTAGCCGTCGTCCCTACAAATGGGCCGAGGTTCTCGATCGTCTGCCCACGGAAGATGGGGCCGATTGCCTCGAAGCCGATGAGGGTGGAGGTGTTGCCGTCAAACAAACGGATCCCGTCGAAGGATTGGTAGACCACCCCAAACGGTGTGACGACCACGGTGTAGGGGTAGATTGTGCCGGGACATTGGTGGACCTTGCGGGGGATGAAGGGTTCGGCGTCGCCAGTGATGCGGTAGATGTTTTTTTGGGTCATGACCCAGTTGGACTCGGCGAACGAGAACCCCACCTGGCAAGGGTCATCTGTGTTCGAGACTTCCACAAACCCCAGCAGGCTTTCTGGCCTCCCGATGGGCGAATAGTATGCGCGGCCGGCGGTGCCTGGTTGGGTGTCGCGGGTCATCCACATCACAGAGTCATGAAACCAGGCTTCGGCGCAGGAATCGTAAGGGCGGTCGTTGTCGGTTTGGAGTTGGAAGCTGAGTAGGTCAGCGTCGGCCACGTTATCGGTGGTGGAGGTGGTGGAGTTGTCGCTGATCGTGATGGCGAGGAAATAGAGCGCGCCGCCAACGGTGGTGCGGTAAATTTCGCGCTCGGTCACCTGGCCATCGCTAGAGACAGGGATGTTGGTGAGGGAGACGCTGCTGGGGCCGCTCGCGATCGTGATGGGGGCGTCGAGGTCTTGGGCGTTGGAGCGCGAGCCGGTCGACCCATTCCTGAATACGACTTTATACTTATAGACCCCGTTGGCGAGTGCGCCAGTGCCCGCGGAGGTTTCGGCGAGCGAGGGCGGGCCGCCGGGGTTGGTGATCCCCCAGGTGGTGACACTGCCGCCGTCGTCGAGTTTGAGGGCGAGTCCGCCACCGGTAATAAAGAGGTAATCGTTGAGGCCGGGTTGGGCGGGCATCGGCACGAAACGGAGTCGGTTGCCATTGAGGGAGCTGGTGACCACCGCGCCCGCGCGATACAGCGACCCCCCTGCGGCTTGAATTTGCACATCATCAAATCGAAACAGCGAGTGGGCGGTGAGGTCGTAGAGTTTGGTGCTGCCGTCGCGTGAGCGGAGGTGCGGGGTGCGGATCGCGTGGAGTCCCTTGGCACGGCGGATGTAGCCGGTCATGGTGTGCTCTTTGCCGCCCACGGACCAGAGCCCTTTGCTGAAATCGTGCCACTCAGCGCGCATTACAATTCGCCCTCATCTAACTGTTCAATATCGACGCGATCATCGCGATATTTTTGAATCTGAAATGTAAGACCAGTGGCGAGTCCTTGGCAGGTACGAGAATTACCTTTGTGCCGCCATACTTCTTTGTAGTGATCACCGCCATCAATAATGCCACTGATGACAATATGGTCGAATCGATTAATCAGTTCGTCAATGAGAGCTTGTGTTTGGATTAATGTAATCTCCATTACGGTACCTCCGCAATCGGCACCCAGCCTTGTAGTTCTCCACTATAGAGCAAAACCCTTGCGCCACCAATAGGCACGGTCACATTCGTACCAGCTCGATTGAGGAACCGATTGCCGAGGGTGCTGGCGGAGGAGTTGTGGATAAGGGGCAAGGAATTGAGTGACCCTGAGACGTTTTTGAGAATGATGATGCGCCCTGGTTCGCCTCCGGTGAGACCAGTGAGGCCGGCGTTGGCGGTCGTGCTGGTCAACTCGAAATAGTGTCCGCGACCGATTACAAGATTATTGACAACATCAGCGATGACAGGGAGGGCGGTGCTTGATGTCGGGTCGGCCGCACGAGCGGAGACGGAGAGTTCGTCGAGGCGTTGGTTGATGGCGAGTATCAGGGTGTCGAAGGCGCTGGAGGAGTATTCCTTGGGGGCGCGCCAGGCGAGTCGGGAGGCCATTACTTAACCGCCTTTTTTGGTGGTTGTTTGAGATAGTTCATCATTTGATCGAATTGTTGCATTTGGGGTTGCGTATAGAGTTCTTCTGGACGATCCCATTGATTAAAGACATACCCACGAAAGTACGCTGGAAGTCCAGACATTTGATACCAGGTAGGATATGGGCGAGTCTCGCCTTGGTTTTGTTTTTCGTATAGGTATTGTTGTGTGAGGCGCGCTTGTTGTTGAGGAGTGAGTGACTTCTCGAACGAGGAATAGTAGTTTTTAATGACTGGATCGATATTCATCAAGTGGTGACTTGTGACATCGCCGAGAATATCGATCGGTCGCGTATTAGGGTCATACACTTCAAGTCCAGCAGTCCCCATTGGAAAGTCTTGCGGTCGAGGAGCGTCTGGGGTGCCAGGTTCGCGCTCAGGCCAAAATTCAAGGAACTTTTGATTAGATTGGGGGTTCATTTTGAATTGCAGCCCTAAAGTTGACAGGATGGGGTATTGTTGTTGAGCTTGTGCCCACAAGTCTGATTGAGGCGGAGCGGTTTTCGAGGTAGCACCAGCAACTTGACCTTTTGAACCTGAACGCACTACACCTTCAGCCATCAGCTAATCATCCCCCACAGCACGTCTGCGAATTGTTGTGCAAAGTCCGCCAGATCATCATCGCGGTGATTGGATTCGTGGCCAAACTCCCGCGACAGGACCTCCCACATCACCGGCAGTTCCATGAACTCCAGTACATGTGGGGTGAGTTGGGTGTGGAGGAGGAGGACGGAGTAGGGCGGGTAGTCGAGTCCTAGCGGTGAGCCGAACATAAAAATAAAGTTCCCCGAGGCGCGGTTGGGGGTGGGGTAGAGGCGGAAAGTTTTGGCGGCTTCATCCTCTACCGAGTAGGCCACTGGGAGTCCCTGCTCGTCACGCCAGGACGGGTTGAGGGATTCGAGCGCGCGGTGATCCATGCGATCGAGCCAGCGGTCGTCGTAGAACATGCCGAGGATTTTGAGTTGGTCGTCGGCGAGGGCATAAGTAGATGTACCTGCTACCATTGTGACGAGGCTCGCGGTCACAAACCACGGCGCGCGCCCGGTGTCGTCGATGATGTGGTCGTAGTATTGTTCCGCGGTGAGGGGGTCGGCGTCACCCAGCGCGAAAGTTTGGACGAGATCTAAAATACTCGATTTACTCATTTAGCTCCCACAAGGGGGTTGATAGGCGTTGGAGACCAGTGCGCCATCACCACTCAATACCTCTCCGAATTGATCGAGGTAGTAGGTTTGTCGACCATCGAACTCTAAAAAGAACGGGCGTCCTAAGTACTTGTACCCGTTGGTTGTACACCACACCCGCCACCCGTCGATGTGCGTGACGGCGTTGGTGGTTTTACATTGCCAGTGCTGCACGAGGAAATCGCGGCCGCTAATGGTCTGTTCTGTGGTGGCCATCGCGGTGCAGGCGAGCAGCACGTTCAAGAAATTGATGAGTTGTTCAATGGGGTTCATCGCACCCCCTTTCGGTTATCTCCCAATATACTTCGTGGAGAAGGTTTCGTTGATAGTCAACCCACCCACTGATTGCGTCATGCGAGAACCTGAGTGGGCGAGTCCTAAACCCAATCCAAGCGCCATCGGCATACTCGCCACGGCGGATTTTGCGGCGTACTGACCGGCAGCTTCCTGGGCAATCGCGGTATGGGTTTCGATGCGGGTGTCCTCTTTAGGGCAGTACCCGTTGGCGTCAAGCTTCCAGCAGAAGGTGGTGCGATCGTAGTTCGGCCACCAAAAATTGCGGGAGTAGGCGTGTTGCGCATACTCATTGCCGATTTTGTCGACGTTGACCATTGGAGCACAAGCAGCAAACAAAGCAGCGGTGAGTACAAGCATCAATGCTTTCATGGGGTATCCTTTCATTGCTTCGGTGGCGCGACGGTGCCGGCATTGACCATCGCGGGGTTGTCACCCACATGGAGTTTCAGTGGGATCGTGTCGGTTTTGAGTGCGTGTGAGAGGCGCTGGAGTTGACGGACGGCTTGGGTCAGGTCGCGTTGTTTGGCGAGGAGCATGATCTCAGTCAGCGAGATAATGTGATCGTGGTACTCATCAGGGAGTTCCAGCGCGGTGTCCTCGCCGGTCAGTTCGGTGGTAAGCTTGGCGCCTACGATCGTCACGGTGGAGTTGAGGGTTTTGGCGGGGTAGATGATCAGCATATCTCTACCCAATTGAGTCCAGGCATCGAACCGCGGGCCGATTGCGCGTACCCACCGCATGTCGAGGTGGTTGAGCTGGCGGATGTTGGCGAGGTGGGTGAGGTCGCGGGAGCCGTCCTTCACCGCCATCACTTTGGTGATTGCGTCACTCCCCGTCAGCAAACCGGAGATTTGATAGAACTGTTGGTGGGCGTAGGTGGTGAAACTGGTGGAGGTGGTAACGAGTCCAAGCAAGCTGTTGAGGAGTCGCTGCGAGTGGGAGAGCAGCGTGCGGACGAGTGCTCGTGAGTGCGCCAGGCCATGCACATCACGCACGCGGCGGAGCGCTTGGTCAGTGAGGGTTTTGGCAACATCGGGCACGAGACCACCTTTCGAGCTGGGTGATGGTTAGCTGCTCGGCCAATTCCACTGGGCGAGGATATGGTCGCGCGCAGTCGTGATGTCGGTGGGACCAAGCGCCTCGCCGAGGTGTTTGAGCATAAAGCTGGTGTCGTCCTCGCCCCGGTCCGCGCCGATCGCTTCCACCAAGTGATCTTTCCATTTGGTCTCCTGGGTGCGCATTTCGTTGCGCCAGAAGGCCGCTGACTCGCCGTTGTTGGCGTTCATGGCCTGGGACATTTTGTAGCGGAACAGGTCGATGAGGGCGCCCTCGATCAGGATATAGGCTGGGACACTCGGGGGTAAAAAGTCGCTGTAGGTGAGCTGCCCCACCGATCGCCAATAGACATAGGCGTAGGACTCGCTGGTGGTGGAGTAGGGGTAGAATTCCACTCGCTTTCTACCATCTGGCAGTTGGGGAGCCTCCACAACCACTGTGGCGGATCCAGCGATGGCGGACCTCGATGGGGCAGACCGATCCAGTTCGCCGAGGTCACGCAGGCTGAGCGGATGGCGGCGGCGCTGGTTGATGAACGTGTCGCCGAGGTAGCCGACGTCGGTGGCGAGTGGGACCCAGCGTTGGACGATATGGTACGTACCATCCACTACGGAATCTTCTTCGTAGGCGCCAGCGAGCAGCAAGGCACCAGTCGTCAGGTTGTGCTCAACGATCTCGTACCAGTTGACGCGGGCGCGGAGGTGGTAGCCGACGAGGGAGGTGGTCCAGGCTGCGAGTGCCGTCGCATCACACGACACGACTTTGGAGCCGCGAGTGAGGGTGACGGTACCGGTTGTGATCGTGGCAGGGGTAGAGACGAGCCCGACTTGTCGTAAGTGGCGAAGCTTGGCTTTGATCGCGAGTTGCTCGTAGCGTTTGACAATCCATTGCGACGCCAACAGATACCCGGCATCGCTGTCGACACTGGCGATCAGTTGGCGTGCGACGGTTTCAATCGTGACCGGCATGGGCCGCCTCGACGCCACGCGGGATCGGCAACAGCTTGGCCAACACGTCGGTCGACTTCATGAACAATAGCTCCTCACCGTCGATCTTGACGGGAGAGCCGGCGTAGCGAGGGACAACTACGAGGTCGCCCACCTGGAGGTAGACCCCAGTAGTAGCAATCCCTACCGACACAATCGTGCCGATGTGATTATCGCCCTTCGCGGTGTCGGGGAGGAGAATATTACCGATCCGCTCCTCGGGGGGAGTGAGCTTCACAGCAACCTTGTCTTGCATGGCGAAAATTTCGTAGTCCATTACAACTCCTGCGCACACAGGACCCAATCCACCGTCATCGTCATAGCCTGACCGATAAATGCGAGGTTCAGTTGCATGACATCGGTGGCGGCGGGGATGTTGGCGGTGCCGGCCGCAATCGCGCTGGTCGCAATCGCTGCGCCGTTTTGATAGGCCATGATATTGCCGAGTTCGTCGATATTGAACCCGATGATCGTGTAGGTGTCGTCGACGAGTGTGCCGCTGACGCCGGTTTTTTCGGTGCTCGTGCCGTCCTTGCGGGCGTGGAAATCCAGCACCGTGGCCGCGGCGGCTTTTTCGAAAAAGATGCCGTCGCTGGGGAACGTGCCAGTCGTGGACGGGGAGGTGTCGGCGGTGCCTAACCCCATGAACAGTTCCATGCTGGCGACGGTGAGGAGCTTGAAGCGAATAAAAAACCACATCCGCTTGCCGACCGTGTAGGCCATGTTCATGCCGGTCGTGCCGTTGCCACGCTGGAGCGCAAACGTGGCAGATCCGGTGTTGTCGGTGGTCAGCACGATTGCGCCGACTTTGGTGTCGCTGTGGACGATGGTGGCGGTGCCGGTCGTGCCGGTCAGTGTCCACCCGCCGGCGGTGCCTTCTGCGACGGGGCCGGTCCACTCGTGGAAGTGGTTAAAGTACGAGACGAGGCCGCCTGTCCCAAGGTGAGGGGTGTCCTCGGTGATGATTTGATCGACCACCGGAATCGGCAATCCATTAAATGGGTGGTGCCAAATTTTCCCCGAGTCTCCACCAAGGGATCGATACCGCCATGGGGATTGTGAACCAGACATAGGACTCTCCTCCTCGAATCAAAGAATGTGGTGAGTAGTGTCTGGACTAGCCGGTACTCCCGTCGGTGCCTTTCCACGAACCGTACTCGCTGTCGGTGTGGCGCTGGTAGACCGCGAACACCGCGTTCTTCGTCGTCGGGTCGTCCCAGGAATCGTACATCGGGCGATCGCGGTAGAAGAAGTTGAGGTCGTGCTGGCCCTTCTTCGCAAGCATCAGCCACGAGGTCGTGGAGGTTTTGTAGCGGGAGATGATGTAGCGCAGGTCCTCCTGCACCAACGAGTTGATCTCGTTGTCGGCTTTGTACGGCGCGCCTGAGCTCCCCAGGATCTCGCGAGCGGTGAATCGCTGGGCGGGGTTCAGCACCAGCACATCCGGCGAGAGCATGAGCGGCAGGTTGCGCTCGTTGGTCATGTTCATGAAACGGGTTGTGGCGCCTTGGATCGCCGTGACGCTGAGGCCGATGTCCACGCTCGGGCGGTTGGTGCGGGTGACACCATCTAATCCCACATGGCTCGTGCTGCACAGCGACTTGCTGGCCTCAAACCCGGCGTAGCTGGTGGAGAAGGCGTTGTTGATCGCCGCCCACCCGCTGACGTTGAGCCGCTGCATGGACGAGCGCCGCAGTTCGCGGGTCATCTCTTCCATGAGGCCGAATCGCTCATCCCGCCACATTTCCCACGTCACCTCGAAGGCGAATCCGTAGGGGACGGCGGTGTAGACCTTGGTGCCGCCGGCGATCGGGCGGTCGGTACGGAACTGCGAACCTTCAGGCTTTTCCGGCATGGTCCCAAGACCGGTGTACTGCCCGTCGGTGATCGGGTTCCATTCCATGTCACTGACGTTGACGACTTGCTCGAAGTCGAGGGGGACCTCCTTGCCAGTCTCAACGTAGATTTGGCGAAGGCCGGGGACCAGGAGCGAGCTTGAAAATCCGCGTGTAACTGGGGGCATGGGGCGATCCTCCTATGATCGTGAACAACGAGGCACGGTGAATAGTCAAGACTACGTTTGCTGCGCGAGCGCGTCGGCCAGGAACACACACAAGACTCGTGCGCGCACCGTGGCGGCATCGATGTCAGACTTGTTGGCGCCAACGATCATGACACAGGGGTTGGTTGTGTCGTTTTCGTCCACGTAGTAATTGCCGCTCGAATCGACCTGGGCGGCGTAGTCGGTGTAGAGGTTGGTCTTGACCAGGGCATGGTCGGTATTGGTTTCGTCTTCAAGGGTGGCCTCGAAAATGTTTCCTGCGGCAAGTACAAACTGCCGTTTGGCGTCAGTTACACCAGAGGCAGGTGCCGCGGCCACACCAATAATGTCCGCAGTGTTGTCGGCACCGGCGACGGCGAGCTGGCCAGAGTCACGCTTCAAGATTGCGCCGTCTTTGAAGGTCTGGGAGGCTTTTTCGTAGCCTTCCATCAACGGAATGGACATCGCGGGGTTGATCGCGTGAAAGCCGAATGCGTTCGATTTCAGTGTTCCTACAGCCATGAGCGAGTCCTCCTATTGTCTACTTACCGCAGTGAGCCGTCACGCAAAGCACGGTCGTATTTTTGTTCGGCGGCCATGTAGCCGCGGGAGCGGGCGTCCATTTCCTGGAGTAGGGCGGGGTCGGTGTTTTGGCCGTCGATGACCTTCACAGTCACACCTCGCGTTTTACCGAGTTCCAGCAGGTTCGAGTGAACTGAGCTAGCGCGGGCGGCGGCGAGGTCGCGTTCGCGGCGTTCGAGGGCGGCGTGGCGATCAACGGGGATCCGCATGAGGACACAATCGCCGATCTTCCTCATGCCGCCGGCAATCTCGTGTTCTTTCGCTTCTGGCATGTCGCCGCAGACCACCTGCCAACCTTGGACCTTGGCTTGATTAACCCAGTAGCCGACATTCGACTTCGGGTTGTCGAACAGTTTCCAGGCGTAGACAAAGCCGGGTTGCTTCTCGCTCACTTCGAGGCCGTCAGTGTGGGCCAGGATTTCGCGGTCGGGGGCGAAGGCAGCCGGGTTGATGGCGCCCGCAGTCTCGGCCGCTTTTTCCAGCCGCTCGGCGTTGGCGTCGGCGTTGACTTTGATTTGCTCGTCGCGTGCGTGGCCGGCTGGAATGGCGGTGGCGTCGGCGGCTTTACGGGAGATGGGTTTGAAGTCGGGTTTTGGTTCAGGCATTGGATGGGTGCTCCTGATTAAATTTGGTGAGCTTCGCGGCGGCGTCTGCCCACGTCGGCGAGTGGAGGATCTTTTGCGCGTACTGGTCGGGAGTCCAACCCTGGGCCTTCAATGCGGCTTCGGCCTCGGGGCCACACAACTCGGCGACCGAGGGGACCCCCGGCGCAGCACCGGCTGGTCGAGGGCTGCCAGAAGGAAGTTGTCCCCCATCACCAGCGGCGGCGGTGCGGATCGCTTTTTGGACTTCTTCTTGGATGATCGTGGTCATGTTTTGGCCGGCCGCGATGGCGTAAGCGGTGCGGTAGGTGGCGGGGTTGGCGCGTTGCTCAACGGGGACCGCGGCCACGAGCTGGTCGATCGTTTTCTCTAACTTACTGAAGTACGGCATGTCAGGAGCAACCTTCGCGGCGTCCTTCACCAAGGTGGCCATCGCTTCGGCGTTGGCGCGGCTGAGAGGGGCGATGTGCTCTTGGATGATGGACGCTTTGAGATTATCAGCGAGTTTACGAAGCGCGGCGGTGGGCTTACCTTCATTGATGGATTGCATGATTTCGTCGTCGCTGATTTCGGGGATGGCGGGGGCTTGAGGGGTGCGGGTGGCAACCCCTTGCTGGACGGCGGAGGCGATCGCTTTCACACTGTCGACCACGGCCATCAAGTCCTCGCGGGTGGCAAAGTTTTGCTGGGGTTGCGGGATCGCTGGAGCGTCGGCAGGGTCAGCGGACGGCGCTGAGTCCGGCGTGGGCTCGTTCTCGTTGGGTAGCTCGTTCGGCAGCATCGGCTTCCTCGCGTTCGTGTTGGGTGGCGATTAGTTCAAGGCCGATCATGCCCTCGACTCGGCCTTTGATTTTGTTGACCTGTTCCATATCTTTTGCGTGGAGGAATTGCCCTTCGGCGATCCGTTTCTGTTCGCCCAGGAAGGCGACGAAATCATGGTACGCGGCGGGGTCTTTTCGTAGGTGTTCTAACCACAGCATAACTATCTATCTACCTCAAAAAGTCAGAGAGTACAATACCCTAGTCAACTCAACTTAGACCTGGGTGGCGTCGGGCATGGGAGACGTGGGCGCGGTGGTGTTGGGTCCTGCGCCGGCCTGACCGGGCATTCCTTCGCCACCACCCATGCCAGCTTCGCCGCCGATCATGCCGCTCATGACCGCGAGCTGCATCATGTTCTGGGCGTCGGCGGATTCTTGGGCTTGTTCGATTTCGTCAGATGGATCCACCACAAAGATTTCAGGATCCTTGAACTGTTCGAAGGTGCGGATGATGCGATCGATCAGTTCGCTGGTGGCCGCGGCGATTTTGAGGGCAGTGGAGCGGACCTCGGGGGGCGCCATGGGATTCGAGACGGTGGTGACGAGTTGGAGCATTTTTTCGTAGTAGGGAGCGAGGAGGTTCGCGAGGGTGACCGCGTTTTGGCGATCAGCGTCTTTGTTGATCGCGTTGGAGCTGGCGGTGACGTGGATACCGATAGAGTGATCGAAAAATTCATCCTTGAGGCAGTCGATTACTTGGGTGGCGTTGGTTTCACCAAGGGTACGGAGGAGGTGTTGTTCGTAATCAAGGTCGCCGGCGCGGATTCGTTCAGCCACGCGCAGGATTGCTTGACGGACTGCGCCTGCCGTGCCGAGACGTACCGCATCGAAGGCGGGGGTGAATCGGCGGTTGGCTTGTTGGAGCAGACTGGTGGCGGTGGCGGCTGGGGTACGATTGCCGAAAGTTTGGTTTTGATTCGGTTGAGTAAGCTCATTGGCGCCGGTCCTTCGTTCAGCGAGTTGGGTGACTTGGCCTTGGGTGCGTTCGAGGGAGGGGTAGATGTCGCTGAGTTTCATCTCCATCAAATCTTCGGGGTTGGCCATCTCCAAATTACGACCTGACCAGATATTGATCGTGCCGCCTTTGACTGCCCCGTAGCGTGACTTGAACATCCGCATATTCGCCATCGCCACGTTGTCGACCTGGTGGTTGTGGAGGTCGGTGGTGACGTTCTGGAGGGGGGAGATCATTTCCATCACCCCGATGCCGTAGGGCATGTGGGAGCGGATTTGATAGCACATTTTGGAGACGGGGCGCTCGTCGTAGGGGGCATACCGTAACCTGAGTGAGCATTGGCCGGTGGCGTCGAAGTTCACCAACAAATCTTCGTCGTACCCGTCCTCGTCGATGTCGTAGCGGACGTAGATGTCGTGGACCTCGTAGATGTCGTTGTTGCGTTGGAGGTCGCCGCTCACCCTGGATAGGCGCTCACGGCGCTGTCGGATCCAGTCACCGTTGGCGCAAGGTTTGGCGTGGGTGATGTCCCATTTGCGGTGCTTGGCGGCGGTGTGGAGGTCGTCGAGGGTGAGGTAGAAACGGAGCGACAGTCCACGGCAATCCTGCACATCGTTGAATACCCCTCCCCACATCAGCACGTCGTCAGGGAGCATGGAGATGATTTGTGGGCCACGGCGGACGACTTTGTGGGTTTTATTTTTGACGAAGGACTCGACGAAGGGGGTGTAGTAGAACCCAGTACCGAGTTGAGCGGTGTCAAAGATCGAGTGCTCGCTGGCGGGGCGGAGGTTGATTTCGTGAACGAGCAAGTCGACCCACGCCTGCATGGCTTTGGCGCGCTGGACGAAATCTTTGTGCTTGTGGCGGATGGTGATGGGCTGGGAGATGGTGTAAATGAGGTCGATCATCTGAGCGTAGATGGAGTCGACGGCGATGGCACCGAGAGGGATCTCGACATTGCTGGCGTTCTCGATGGGGGTATTCCTAAATGGTGTCCGCGGCACGGCGTCGTATTGGCGAACCAGTTCACGCCAGAGTGCTTCGAGCGCGGTGCGGGCAGCCTTCGCGTCCATGAGTTCGGCCGCGAGCCACGAGTCGAATTTCTGGCGTTGCTCGTCGGTGATGCGGAGTTCTTCGAGTTGCGGGTGGAGGATCGATTTACGCATCAGTTGGCCTTGTGCGTGCGGCGGTAGGTGTCGAGAACTTTCTCGTCATCCGCAGCCGCCTCGCAGGTGGAATTTTTAAGAATATCGTAGGGGGCAGCATCGGGCGCCCAGCGACGGACATGGGCAACTTCCCACGGATAGACGACCCCTTGAATGCACCCCCGCCCGTCATGGCCATTTCGCAGCGGCCTCGCGGTACAGGCGGGTAAGCTCAAGGTCCCAATAATTAACAGTGCGGAGAGAAGTGCGAATCTCATCGTCGGTACGGGCAGCCTTAAGTGACTCGAAGGCGAGGGACTTTTGCTCGCGGGCGTTGGCGATGTCGCGCTCGACGGCGGATTGGTCGCGGGTTTGAGTGCCCCACACACGGGACATCCATTGAGAGACGACGGTAGCGACGGATTTGATAGCGCCGGTGATGTCCATGTCATGAGTTCACTTCGATCGATTTGACGCGGCCGGGGTTGATCGCGTTGGCGATGGTGGTCAAGAGGGCGTAGCCGTTGACGGCGATGTCGGGGTGTTCGGCCACGAATTTGCTGATCTCAGGGGCGATAGAATTGATCAGCGCAACAATGAACGCCACGAGCGCGGGGAGAAATTTAGCGAGGGTGGTCATCATGGGTGTTCTCCTTTGTGGACTCGTTGGCGAAGGGTATCGGGCATATCGAGACGGAGGCGGGCGCGTTCTTCCTGGGTGATGGAGAGGACGTAGGTGAGTTCGTCGAGTCGTGATTCCATCGAGGAGCGAATTTTTTCGTGTTGTTCGGCGGATTGGTTCTGCATACGGACGATGGTTTGGCTGAGATCGATCGGGGTGCCCCATTTGGTGATGGCGAAATCGACGAGGTAGCCGCAAGAGGCGACGAGGACCGCGACGAGGACCCACGGCAACAAATCGCGGCCTTTGACGCTGAATGGTTTGCCGAAAATCGTGCCGGAGATTTCGTCGTTGATCATCACACCTCGGTGTTTTTTAGGGGGATAGCGACCTCTAAATTGTTCCATGCGCGGAGCACCTTATCGACGTAGGACTGGTTGACGTAAGGGCCAATCTGCCCAGCGACTCGACGAGGGCTGCCTGCGTTATAGGCGGCAATCACATCAGGCCATAGATCGTATTTTGCCCGAAAACGGCGTAGGTGTAAACATCCATAGAAGAGTCCAGTAGGGGGATGTAACAAGTCCTCGAAAGGGCCTTGATGGCCGAGTTCCCTTGCCACTGCGCCCATGACTTGCATGAGACCCCAGGAGGTCATTTGGCCTTGGCGCTCGGTGGGGGACATCGCCTCGTTGTCGCCGACTAGCCAGCGGTAGTGGGGTTCATGGCGAGTGGCGGCGGGGTTGAGACTACTTTCAACTTGACAAATAGCGTAGACGAGCTCCCAGGGAAGGGAGCGACGGGCGGCCGCGGCTTTGATGAATGTCATGAGTTCGTCGTGATCCATCGTCATCTCATTGTTTGATGATGAAGTTCATGGCGAGGTAGGGGTTGATGAGGGAGAAGGCGGTGCCGGAACCTTGGGACGCAGACGTGACCGCGACGGATTGGGATGGGGTGGCATCAACATCGTTCGGGATGATGGCACCTGCGCCGGCTTGGTCTCCAGCCGTCGGAATCGTGACACCATGAGTGTGGGGGGCGTTTTCAGCGGCGATGTGGGAGTGGTTTTCATTGCCGCCGCGCTCGCCGACAGAGCGGGCTGTCAGGGGGATGGTGAAGGTGTGGGTGCCGCTGCCGGTGCCGGTGAGATTGTGGGCGGTGCCGGCCAACGCGAGCGCGAGTGAGTCGGCGATCGAGATCGTGGTGGCGGACAGGCGGATCGCGTAGTAGGTGGTGGAGGCGACGAGATCTCCTGCGACGGTGCCGCTGGTGGTATAGACGATGGGTTGACCGGTGTAGAGGGAGGTGTTGGAGGGGACGGTGATCACCTCGGTACCGGTGTTGATGTCGGTGGTGGCGAAATTGAAGGTGAGCGAACCGGTGCCCGCGCCCATCGGCATGAGGCTACGGAAATCAGGGACTTGGATTTCGTCGTAAACGGAGTGGGTGCCGGAGCCGGTGGAGGAGATGTCGATGGCTGAGCCGCCGCTAGTGAGCGAGAGTTTGAAAGTGGAACTCGTCGACGAAATGACATAGTAAACAGTATTGGCAGAAAGGCCAGTTGGAAGTGTGGCAGTGGAGGCGACGTGGACAATGGTGCCGTCGCTTAAACCGTGAGAGGCACTGGTGATGATGTCGGTGGAAGTGTCGACAGTGAAGGTGCCGACGGCGGTGCCGCGACCAAACACGCTCGCTTTCGGAATGAGGACCGCGGCGAGGCTTGGGTAGGTGGAGGCGCGGTAGGCAGTAGAGTCGCAGATGAACCACCCCGAGGGGGCGACATCCCCAGGCCACATGAGGATGGAGCCCGCAGGGGACGTGGCGGTGGCGGTCAGGGTAATGGTACCGGTGGAGCTGGTGACAGAGATGCCTGCGCCGGCGGTGAGGGATTTGTACTCGTGGGCGGTGGCACCGGAGTTGACCCCGAGGATTTGGTTCGCTGTCCCTAGTGCTAATCG
>OFQV01000150.1_pt1 | contig 20682 bp, 27 predicted proteins | sample 1542971 | NCBI WGS metagenome assembly OFQV01 (sample SAMN07774229, study PRJEB24372) | wastewater metagenome | isolation source: WWTP Cannobio (Effluent) | place: Italy: Cannobio | collected 2016-01
TCTGCCCCAGCAATCCGCCGCCGCTGTTCGTGCTTACCAGGCTGTCGAATAGTCCCATGTTGCCCCCTTATTTCCACCAGCCCATGTTCTGCGCGAACTGCCCCGCGCCCAAGGCACCGCCCAATGCGCCCTGCCAGCCGCCACCGCTGCCAGGCGTGGTTACTGAGCCGAGGCCTGTATATCCGCTGTAGAGCCCGCTCGCGTTTTGTACAGGCAGCCAATCCATGTTCATGCCGTTTTGCATGAGAGACGCGCCGATCCCTGCCTGTTGGAGGTCTTGCCCGCGTTGCGAGGTGTAGAAGCCCTGGTCCATGCCATAACGCTGCAAGTCCCGCGACTGGTCCTGATTCCATGCGCCGCCGTACAGGCCCGCCAGTTGCCCCGCCAGGTTGTCGCTGGCTCCGCTGATCGCCTTGCCTTCCATGATCCCCTGAGCGCTGCCACCGAAGCCGCCCGCCATGATCGCGCCGCCGCGTGCGTTGCGAATTCCTGCGTTCATCATGTCGGTGGTTCTGCGCGTGATGTCGCCAGCGATGCCGGGCAGGTAGGGGTTTTGCGGCATCGAGCCATAGCCAGACATGCCGGGGCCACCTGCGCCGGATGCCTGCGCGCCAGTGGCCGGAGCGCCGTACTTGGCAATGTGCGCGTCCATCTGTGCGCCAGTGAAGCCGAGATTGGCGCCAACTTGGTCAGATGTCCAGCCGTTCTGCGCCATGGCCTGCGTCATCTGACGGGTGGCGTTCTGTGCGTTCTGCGGGGACCAATCGAGCCCGCGCAGGAATGCGCCCATGTCCATGCCGGAAGGGGCAGAAGTCCCGGTCATTGGGTTGACGCCAGCCGATCCACCCGCGAAGGTGTCAGGCGCACCCATCGTGGCCGGTGATCCGCCGAAGCTCGCAGGCGAACCGCCAAAACTGGCCGTAGAAGCTGGCGCAGAGTACGCCGGGCCAGTTCCGCCGCCGAAACTCGCCGCAGAAGGTTGCGGGGCCTGTGGTGCAAACGGACTCGGGTTGTAGCTCGGTTGGCTGTACTGCGAGGGAGCATCGCCACCAGACGGAAGGCCCGCCATGTACGCATTGGCCCCGCCGCTGCTGTACGCATCAGCCGCGCCACCGAATGCAGCGCCCGTACCGGGATCGTATGCAGCTTGCGCTGGTTGTCCACCGTTGGCCCAACCGGACCACACGCCGTTTTCATCTTGCGTCCCCCATTGGGAACCTGAGAGCCCACCGGGCACACCGTAGAACATCAGTAGCGTCCTTTCGTGAACAGGCCGAAGCCGTTTTGCGCGATGGGGGCATTCAGCAGCCCGCCGCCGATCTGCCGCATTTGCGCGCCCGCTTGCTGGGCAAGGGGCATCTGAGAGTTCAGCAGGCCCTGAACCTTGGGCATCAGGTCGTCATAGACGTACTTGTCTAGGCGCGGGTCCATGCGTTTTTCCGTGGTTTGGCCGGGGGTGCCTTGTCCGCCAGCGACAGCACCTAGCACGGTCGCAGCTGGGCCTAGCAGTCCTCCTGCGCCAGCAGCCGCGCCGCCCGCAGCAGCCCCGCCAGCCCCTGCCCCAGCGCCACCCAATGCCCCCATGATGATGCTCATTGCGCGACTCCTTGCTGTGCGCCAGCGATGATCCCGGGCGCAGCGGTTGGTTGAGTTGGTGCAGCTTGGCCGCCCTGCTTTCCTTGATCGACCAGGCCCTGCAGCTTTTCAGGTGTCGCACCGAAGAGTTGTGCCACGTTGGAGCCCATGGCCATCGTGCACTGGCTCAGGAAATCTGGCGTTACCTTAACGGCGCCAGCCTGCTCCAGGAAGTCCAGCCCTTCACACATCAACAGCACGCCGGCCGGCACCAGGGCTTGAATCGGCGCTGTCTTCTTGCTCTCGCTGTACAGAATGCCGATCAGCTTGGCAATGCCGGCGCCGATGGCCTCCGGGTCTTTACCATCGCCCAGTTGCTTCATCATCATGCCGCGCGTCTTGGGCGAGTACATCACCTGCTTGCCGGCGTCCACCAGCTTTTTGATGACAGGGACAAGCCGCGGGTCTGCCTTCTTGAGAATGGCGTCGCTGGTTTGTTGCAGTAGTGGGTTCACGCGCGTACTCCTGAAATGATGCCGCCCTTGGTGGCCGGCGCAAAGTTGCCGACCGTGTTTCCGTAGCTGGTCTGGTTGACGCGCTGCTGGTTCAAGGCCAGTTGCTGGTCAAACATGTCGCGGTCGTTGGCGCCCTTCATGGCCCCGCCGACAACCTGCAGTCCAGCGTTGAAAAGCGTTTTGTTGTCGTTTGCGAACTTGCTGAACGACTTGAAGTAGTCACCAAAGCCTTGTGGCGCAGATCCTGATGTGGATGCGATATCCGGTCCCTTGACCCCGATGTCAGCCGGTGTCGATGGGGCTCCAACCGCTGCCGGCGCTTGCGCACCCGCTGGAGCCTGGGCCTGCAATCCCGTAGCCTGATCGGCTCCGACCGGCATGCTTGTGCTGGCTGGCGCTGAAGCCGCTGCAGTCTGCGTGCCACCAACATCCATGGCAGCCGGTGCCGTTGGATCAAGCCCGGGGTTCAGGCCACCGGCCAGGTCCGCGTCTGCAGCCATACCGGCCGCGCTGCTACCGTAGTTGGCAATTGCAGCATCACCTGCGGCCGATGCACCGCTGAAGGCGTCACCTGCTGCGGCGTCAATGCCCTTGAGCGTTGCCCCTGCACCTTCGGCTGCTACGCCAGTGGCCGCGCCACCAATCCCCGCTATGGCCCCGCCAATTCCACCAACCAGCGCCATGGTTCCGCCGATCTTGGTCAATTCCTTGTTTCCAGTGACGGCGCCGACAACAGACATGGCCACGCCAACCTCTGCTACGGCCGCTAAAACCATGGTCGCGGTTGCCGCTGCTCCCGCCTCAATTACTGCCGCTACCGCTGTGAAGGCCATGTGTGGCTCCTTGAAATTAGATGAACTTGCCCAGCGCCACTTCTTCAGTGGCATAGCCAAGGCGATGCAATATGGGGATCAGGCTGGTATCCAACTTGGCATGCCAGCACACCTTGTGCGCTCCGAGCTTCTTCAGCTCGGCCTCGCAGAACTTGAGCAAGCGGATGCCCGTCATCCCCAGCCGGTGGTCTGGGTGCAGAAAAAGCACGTCATTCATGGCCGTGCACAGGTCTGCGTAGTGCAGGTGCTTGGTGACGAAGAATGCGGCGTATCCGATCAGGTCGTCTCCGTCGCGCGCCGTGAAGACGTGGAACCTGCCCATCATTTCCAGAGAAGCGTATTCCGTCCAGATGGGATCAAGCTTCACGCGCTCCTTGTTCCGGGTGAGTTCTTCATAGTGGAGCTTCAGCAATGCGTCAACCTGGTTCACGACTTCGCAGAGAAACTCCTTGCGGTAGGTGATCATGCAAAGCCAACCCAGTTGCCCTGGGCGTCAAAGCCCGGGTATCCAGCGAACTGGAGCTGCGTGTTCAGGTTCAAGCCCGACGTGCTACCCAGCACCTGCAACTGCATCTGGACGGAATGCCAGACGTTGGCAATCGCCTGCGTCTTGGTTGTCGCGTCCATCTTGTCGTTCAACTGGATGTTGTTGATCGCGCTCATGCCCGTGTTGAAGGCCTGTGCCGCTTGCGTGTTTGTGTTCAGCAAGGTCGAGTTGGCCTGTTGCAGCTTAGCCGCCTGGACCTGGGCTTCGTTGTTCAGCCCGGTGATAGTCTTCTGCGTGTCAGCGTTCAACTGTGCGACAGTCTTCTGCGTATTGGCACTCAACTGGGCCTGATCCATGCTGGCCGACCGGTTCAAAGAGTTGGTGCTGAACTGGTTCTGGATATCGGCGTTGTAGCCTGCTGCCTTGGATGTCGTGGCCGCATCCGCCTGCGCGATTGGGATGGCCGCTTGGTAGGCTGCCGCATCGCTGGCAGTTTGCGCCATGCTGGAGTTCACGGTCCCGCGGTCGTTCATGGCCTCCAGTGCGCGGGTTCTGGCCTGCTGGATGATGCCGCTGTTTCCATTGATGATGCCGTTGATCCGACCTTCCACGGTCTGGTCTGGCGTCACATTCCACGGAACGGTTCCGCCGTTTCCGGTAGTTGAGGATGAGGAACTTGACGAACCACCGGCCGATGTTCCACCGGTTCCGCTACCTGAACCACCACCAGTTACTCCGCCGATGATTCCCGTGCCGCCATTCGCTGCACCCGGCGTGCCCGTAGCCCATGCGTCACCCTCAACGCCAGAACCTTCGCCGCGAGATCCCAGTCCGGCCTGCTGGTAGCTGATGTTCTTGCTGTAGTAGATTCCGCCGGGCTGGTAGTCGCGCGCGTCATTGAACGCACCGGTGAATGTGCCAGAGCGGATCGCGTTGGCACGATCTGGAGCCTGGTTTGCCACGAATCCGGCATAGTCATTGGCGCCCGCTCCGTTCGGGTTGTACTTCCGATAGTTCTGCCATGCGGCCTGCATAGCGGCTTCACCCGTTGGGTTGGATGTGCCGGCAATGGTGCGCGCCTGGGTCGCCAGTGAGTGGATCGTGTCCTGGTTCGTGATGCCGTGCTGCTGCGCCCACTGGTTTGGATCGCCACCTTCGGCAAAGAACTTCTGCATGTCAGCCTTGCTGTAGTTGGTCCCGCCGATATTCATTCCATCGGTGGGGCCCGGTGCTCCGTAGCCGGCAATGCCCTTGGCTTGGTTCACTTGGTCCGGACTGAACCCCAGCGAAGCTGCCTGCTTGTCGATTGCGGCCTGATCGGGTGCAGTGGAAAAGAACCCCTTGATGTCAGCGTCAGAGTACGTCGTTCCGTTGGAGGCGGTGATTGGCATGGTTATTCCTTAATTCTGTTTATGGCTTCGAGCCTGTCATCAACGCCCACCACATCATCCAGATTGAAAGCGGAGTCATTTCACCGGGTTGGCTGCTGCCAATAGCGCGGTCTTGTGCTGGCTGCTGGAGTTGGAGCCGAACCAGAAGCTGAGCACCATCACCAGGGCGCTGTCCATCGTCCCCAGCACGCGGCCGATGATGATCGGGTCAGCTCCGGGTGGCACCTGGTTGAACAGCAGTGCTGCTTCCGCAACCAGCGTCAGCGTTACGATGATCCAGGTCAGGATGGAAGGCGTCAGGCTGTGCGTCTGCACTGCCATGTTGCGTGCGCTGTCACGGTCCTTGAACTCCAGTTCGGCGTATTTGAAGCCGCGCTCCTTCTCGTCATTCTGGAATTGCAGCTCCAGCTTGCGGATCTCGGCCAGGTGCTCGGCGGTCAGTTGCCCGTCCTTGAACATGTTCGCGATGCTTGCCTGCGTTGCGTCAGGGATTCCAAGCACTGAGCCAAGTGCTGTTACGGCAGCGCCAGCCAATGGCCCCCCCAATGCGGTAGCTACGGTTGGTGCCAGGGATTTGAGTGTGTCGATCCAGTTCATTTGTATGCCCTCGTTCCGCTGTGGTCAATGATCAATGCCTGCTTGCGGTTCTGATCTGAAAAGCTGATATGCACCCAAGAGTCAAACTCAAGGATCAGTTGGTCATAGTCGATTGCACTATCTTCCACCGCCCGCATGATCTTTTCTGGCGTTCCCCAGGTTGGGCAAATGAAGTCGCAGGCTTCCCCGGTAACATGCTGTGATGTGGCTTTTGAGCCTACCGCCGCATTCACCTTCAGCGACCGATAGCCGCTGTTGATGTGGATGGCGTTGTTGTTCAGGATGGCTCGCACGCGCTCAAGACCGTCAGCGGTGCGCTTAAGGTGCGCCACTACTTCAAGTGGCGGGTCGTTGCAGATGCCGAGCCGCGCAGCCGTCTGGCTGGTAGTGAACTCGTCAAGTGTGAAGTGTGGGCTGAGTTGTGTCATGCGTGCAGCCTTTGTATGAAACCGTTCCAGGCCATGATCCCCAGCCAGCCAAGAACGCCAAGCAAACCCCATGTAGAAACCGACACACGCATCTTTTTCCAGAACTCGGCTTTCTCTTCGGCCGCTTTGATGACCGCCTCGTGGTGTTTGCGATGACCGTCTGGGTCACCCTCTGGGAATGCATCTTTCATGAGGATGGCCAGGGCAGCGGCAATATCACCTGGCACAGCATCCAACTTTCGGCTGATCTCGATCTGGTTTCCTTGCACTTCCTGCACCAGCATCAACAGCTCTGCAGAGGGTTTGCGCCGGTCCAGTGGTGGTACTCGTTCGTTTAGCATGTGGCCGTCGCTCATACGTGGTCACCATCTGGGTCAAAAGGGTTGAGCAGTGGTACAAACCAGTTGGCAAGGGCCAGCCTCCGCCCGCTTCCAGTCCGGCGGGTGCGCTTGAGCCGGTCAGTGACCAGCAGCTCTCGGTTCTGCCACTGTGGAAGTTCCCATAGCAGGATGCTGAAAAGCAGGGTGTTGCAGTAGAAGTCCACCACATAGCCGACCCAAAGCCACGGGTATCCCCAAATCGCAGCACGCATGGTCAGCGTGCCGGCAGCCTTGGATCGCTTCAGGTTCATGACTGCTAGGTACAGCAGCCACAGCACGGGCAGGGATAACGGGATGCTCAGGAGTATGCAGATGAGGTAGGTCATCACAGGTCCATCCGGAAGGTAAATCCGCACTGCTTATCGACAGCGGTTCCAGACAGTGCGCTGCACTTCATCTCGACCAACAGCGATGACTCAAATCGCAGGCACTGCATCATGTAGGAAAGAGCCTCTTCCGGTGTTGGGAAGGAGACGACTTGCCCAGCGCCAGAAAGCACCACCAAGCCACCTGCAGACGATCCGACGAATCCGATGTCAGAGGCTGAGTTGATACCACTGAGGTCAGACCCGATAGTCGCAGCGGTGCTTGTGGATGGAATTCCGAGAGTCGTAGGTCCGAGGACCATTCGATTGCCTATGGCCTGGGCTGCGGATGGCGCAATGGTGTAGACCGTACCGTCTACGGTAATCCGCATGGTTGGTGTGTGCGTTCCACCATCGTGCGTTGGGGATACGAAATTGAACGCGAAGCCCGGCCCGGTCAAACTTCCAACGGTCACATAGGTATCTGCAATCGTGATGGAGGTTTGCAGACCACGTAATGCCAGCGCTGTGAAGCCTGCGCCAGCAGACAAATCTGAAACGCCGGTTGAGGATGTCTTCAGCTTGATATTCGCCTTTGCCACCGACAGAGCATTGAGGTGCTTCGGGTTCGTCAGGTATCGGCTACCGCCGCCCGTATAGGTACTAAGACTTCCGCTCATACGAGCCTCCAACTAGAGTTGATGTACTGCACGTAGATGCAGGTGTATTTGCTGCTCAGGATCAGGGTGCCAATGCTGTCGTCCTCGAACGTCTTCCCGCTCAGGTCGAGGATGTTGTCCACGCGGCCGTTCGCTACCTTGATGCCAACGATGTCGTTTGCAGCCGGGTTCACCGGTAGCACCAGGGTGCAAACCCCGGCGTAGGTCATCATGTAAGGAACGCCTATGGCTGCGTTCTGCGTCGCCAAGCTTGCAGCGGTCCATGGCTTGCTGTGGATGGCCACCCAGGATGCCGACGCTCCGTCAGTGGTTGGCACCTTGCCGGCGTTCGACGTTTGGCTGGGTAGCGCAGTGCTCCAGGAGATTTGGTAGACGCCATCGAACCCGGCCGCGATCAGATCGAACTCGGCGCGCAGGTTGGATGACACACCGCGCGAGAGCGAGGCCGGAACCCCGCTGCCGTGGGTGTAATAGGGATTTGTTGCCATCAGTAGCGCTCCAGTCTCAGTGGTGTGTATGACACCCGAACGCCCTGCAGCGTCCAGCTTTTGTAGGCCGCATGCCTGCTGTAGAAGATGAAAGAAATGTTCTTCTCCACGCCGTCCAGCGAGAGGCTTGGGTTCTCCACCACTGCGGAGTCCCAAGTGAACGTGTCGAAGGTGAATTGGTCCCAGTAGCCGCCGCCACCGGTCAGGGTTCTGTCTGTTGGCACCTGGGCGGCCAGCACTTCCGGATTCCCATATCCCAGGTCGTAGCTGATGTTGACCTTGCAGTACCCGGTCGCCTTGGTCTCCAGAATGGCACGGCGGTACTGTTTGCGCACACCGGGCGACTTCATGTGGTTGAAAGGCAGGCGAATCCAGGCTTCAATCGGGTTCCCGTTAAAGCTCGTGCCAATGCTGTCCCGGTACACGTAGCCGTCATCACTACCGAAGTAGGTCACCTCACTGCCATTGGTCAGCGTTTGGGTCACGATGCAGCGCACCGGCATGCCATAGTTCAGCGGCAGGATGCCACTCACCTTGTCACCGGTCAGGCCGAGCGCCAGGCAGGTTCCATCCGAGTAATACAGCCGGTATTGGTCCTTGGTGCGCAGTGACGTGGATGCAGTCTCCAGACCGCGGCGCGCCACGATGTACGGAGTCACCAGGTGCGAAATGGATGCGTAGTCGAAGTCGCCATATGTCAGGGTGGTCAGCAGGCATTGGATGCCGCGCGCCGTCAGCCCATAGGTGTTGTTGCTTACCGGCTGCACCGTGAAGGCGGAATACCCGAGGTCGAAGTTCGATACCACCAGGTTCCAGTTCACAGCACTTGATCCATACAGGATGTATGTTCGTGTTTTGCAGAAGATCGCCAGTGAAGATCCGGCGTTGTTGCCGCCCTGGGCCAGAAACCCTGTGATGTCGTCACCGCATGCCAGTTCACCTGCTCCGAGAATCGCCGTCCACCCGTAGGGGTTGGTGATTGCCGAGAACTGCGCAGAACCCTTGAAGCTCAGGAACAGGTAGAACCGGTGGAAGAAGATGTGCGTTGGCGTGTCAACTGCCATCCCGGTGCGGATCGGAATGTAGTTCGTGCCGTCGAACTCGAATGCCAGGTTGACACCATCGGCGCCGTACACTTTCTGCGTGTTGGTGGAGCTGCTGAAGTTGGCATTGACAAACTCAAGCTGGCCGCCGGGCAGTCGGGTGATCGCCGTAGCGGCCGTTGTCGATACCGCCTTTTGTGTGGCTCCAACGTAGATGGCTTCGGCGCTGGCCCAGACACCCAGCGTTGGCGTGATGATCAGCGTGCCGACGGCATCCGTTCCCCATGTCCCGGTGCGTGTGAGCACTGCAACCACCGTGGCGGTCTTGGTTGGTGCCGCCGCGTTGCCGATAGTCTGGCCAGCCGTGATCGCCGTGGCCCCGCCCATGGTGCTGGAGAACTGCACCTCGGTACCGAACGCCACCAGCACCCAGCCGGCAGCCGTGGCCTTGTACATGGCGCCAGCCGTTGCCCCCACGTTGTCGCGGAAGGCGTAGACCACATCCTTGTAAACCCAGACGCCACGGATTTGACCGGACCCCGGTACCGCTCCGATGTCCAACCGCAGGTCATTCGCTGCAAGCAGGGTGTAGTCGGCATCATCAGAAGGCGTCTCGGAGCTGTTGAGCGATGCTGCAGACGTTGATGTGGCCTGGGTGACAGTCGCCACCTTGAGCGCTTCACCGGACACAAACGTCCCGGTGACCCGGCCCAGCACCAGGATAGAGCCGACGATGTTCAGGATCTTGGCAGTTGCCGCGCTGGTCCCGCCCGTGATTGTGTTGCCTACTGCCAGGGTGCCAGTGATGTTGGCAGTCATCAAGTAATAGCTGGCCGACGATGGGCTGGTGTGGCCGTCATACGCCTCGTATCCGTCGATGCGCCGGTATCCGCCAGAGATCTCGGGCTCATAGTTCTGGGCATCGATCACCATACCTTCTTTCAAGGCGATAGCCGGCGTCAGCAAGTCCAGCCCACCACCCAGGGCGTGGAAGTCCTGCACCACCTTGGACATTTTCATGCCATGGCCCCTGCAGTTGTCACCTCACGCAGACGGTCAATGGTCAGGCGGGTCATCATCCGCTTGAACTCAGTCTCGCCCTCGTTGAAGACTTCCTGAGCGGACTCCGATGCACCGTAGAACATCATGGCCCGGTAGACGATGGCCATATGGAACTGCGCCGGCAGGCTCGGCGTGTCGGTATCGACTGCCATTTCACTGGCCACAGTGTAGTAGTCGCCGGTGATGGTGTAGCCAGAGGCTGTGATGGGGCCGAATGCCAGGTACTTCTCCGGCGTGATCGTCACATCCACCGGCCGGCTGTAATTGCTGCGGTTTGCACCAAACAGGTACATATCGCGCCAACTGTCGTACTCGCGGTAGGACATCTGGATCTCGCCATTGACACCGGTCGCAGTCGGGTAGTTGCGGATGGAGTCCCGCTTCCAGTTGGCAAAGGTGTTGGCCGCTATGCCAGCCTGCACTGGTGTGTAGGTTGTTTGGCCGTTCACCGTTGGAAATGAGAACGTCGCCCGCATCCAGTTCCAATCGCTTTTGGTCAACTGAATGTCCATCCACGCCTCATTGATCCAGTCGGCCAGGCGGTTGATTTCCTCGGGCTGATTGAGCAATGTGGTTGGGTTGGAGCCGACCACGCGGCACTTGCGGCGCAGACGGCCGACCAGGGCGACGAAGTTCATGCTCAGGCCTGCTCAGCCATCAGGGACTGGATCCAGACGCCGGCCATGGGGCTCTTGTCCCCGATGATGCTGAACTGCGCTTTCAGCGAGTTGCTGCGGCCGATCTCGTTGGTCGGGCTTTCTTCCGTCATGTCGCCCACGATGGTGTTCACCGACATATGCTTGGACCGCGCCAGGATTTCAACGTACTTGCGCTTGGTGGTGACGGGCTTTTGAACCGGCAACCAGCCGAATTCAACCCAGCGGCCATCAGCCCAGACTTCAGCGCCCTTGCCGTTGCACCAGCAGTCCACGGTCAGCGGCGCGAACTTCTCTGCGCTCTTGTTGATCAGGATGGTGACCGGCTCTTCCGCAAACAGCAACGCCTTGGTGTGCTCGCTTTGCAGTGGCTGGGTGATTGCCTCGACGGAGGTACCGCGCTCTGGCAGTCCTTCATCGGGAAGTTGAATATTGTCCAGTTGTCCGATTGGCATGTCCGAGGTGTGAACCTCTTTGCGTGCCCGGCGGATTGGGGTGTTTTGTGCGTCCATGTGATCTCCTGAAACAGAAATGAAAAAGGGCCCCGAAGGGCCCTTGATGAATGTGCAGGTTTACGCTACCTGCGGACGGTCTGGAAGACCAACCACGTCCACGAACGTGTAGGTCATGCCAGTGACGGACGACAGGTTGTTGGTGCCGAACGTCCAGGTGCTGACCAGCGTCGAACCACCCTTGAGCACGATGTAGCCGATGGGGCACATGGTGTCGGGGATGGCTGGTAACTGGGGAGCCAGCACGAAGTTGCCCGACACGTCCAGCGCTTGAATTGAGCCTTGGCAGGCCTTCAAGTTACCGGATGCATCGAAGCCGACCACGACGATGGTGCCGTTGTTAGCCGTCAGCGGAGGGAATGCCAGACCAGTTGCAGCGTCGGTTGTGGGTGTTGCCACATTCGACATGGCAGCCTTGGAGTAGGCCTTGCCGCGAATGCAGAACACCGTGGTACCGGTGTTGTTCAGGGTGCTGGTGGTGCCCGCAGCCAGAGCAACTTTGCTTAGGCACAGGGTCAGGGGGACTTGTTGAAGTGCGTCCATGATGGATTGATCCTTTCGATTTACAGGAGAACCGTTTGGTCGAATGGACCAATCGTGTTGACGTAGGCAGCGTTTGGCACCACCGTTGCATCGCCCAGTGGCGTTGTTCCACCAACAAAGTTGCCGGTGCCAGTTGGGTTGATGACGACGAAGCCGATCTGGGCCTTGCCGACAGGAACCGTTGGCAGTACGACGTTTGCCAGTGCAGCGCCTTCCGTTCCCATCTGACTGGTCAGCGTTCCCGCTGCGTCAACATAGAAGCAATAGACGTTGAACTTCGCATTGGTAACCGTGCCGGCCAGGACAGCCATGTCCGTAGCGGCGGCGATCTTCACCAATGTTCCGTTGGCCAGGGCGTAGGTATCGGCAGCGCCGGTCTTCACCTTGGTAGTGGTACCGCTGATCACCAGCGCAGCAGAGTTCAAAATCTGGCTGGAGAAGCGGTCAGCGATGGCGTTCAGAATGAGCTGCAGGCTGCGACGCATGGTCACATCCGGCACGCCATTCAGGAGGCGGGTTACGGTATCAAGCATGATGTTCCTTTAGCCCGGGGTTTCCCCCGAGCCGTTATTGGTTAGACCAGGTTCTTGACGCCGACGTTGCCAACAGCCATCCAGCCGTTGTTCTCGATCATCACGGCTTTCCACCAGATCGTTCCGGCGTAACCGCGTTGACCGAATGGGTCAGATTTGGACTTCTGACCGGGCGGCAGGTAGGTGGGCTCCAGAGAGTCCTTGCCGCGAACAGCGATCTGCGACCATGCATCCGCAGCGGCCACGATGAACGGGTAAACGTCCAGCGAAGTGCCAGTGGTGGAATACAGGTTGGTTGCACCGATGGCAGCACCGCCGTCCTGAATGGCTGGCAGGTCAGGCGTGGTGATGAACCGGAAGCGCTCGCACTTGCCGACTTCGTTGGGCATGGCCGTGCCAGAGGCATAGGCTTCCACCGGTGTGAAGTTGGGCAGGTCGCGGATGTCCGGCTCCAGGTCGGTGTGGCAGTAGACCGTGAAGCCTGCAGACACTGGGCTGGTGCCGTAGTTGCCGCTTGCGCTCAGCATCTTGTTCACCATGCCGGCGTGGTTGGCCTGCAAGTTCTTGGCGATCTTGCGCAGCATGCCGATGGTCAGCGCACCGTTCACGGTTGCCCGGGTGGTGCCCGTGCCGCCATAGTACTGGTTGGTGCAAGCCTTCAGCGCGCCGTAGACGATCAGCTCATTGACGAACGTGGTGCGCTCGCCGACTTGCTGGATCATGGCCTGGGGGATGTCATCCTCGTACAGGTCATAGGTCTTGTCGGTGAAGCCATACAGGCAGGAGTACTGCTGCATGACCACCGTCACGTCTTGCGGCGTGATGCTGTCGGGCATGGGCGTAACGCCTTCAGCCGTCAGGTGGGCCTGCACGATCACGTTGCCGCGGTCGCCGGTGCCGTTCTGGAAGAAGCGGTTAATGGTGTTGGCATCAGTCGCGGTTGCGCCATAAGGCAGGTAGCGGCGGGCCACGTAGGTATCGCTGCTGTTCTTGGGCATCTTCACCTGGCGCCCACCTTTGGAGAGGCACTCCATCGGCACGGCGTGGGCAAGGATCTGGCCCTTGTACTTGTTCAGTCGCGCGGGGGTGAGCGCGAAATTTTGCATGGTCATGAAAGACTCCTATCGATTTTTGGGTTAGCCGGTCTTGAAACCGACTTCAAATTCGTCTTCCTCTGCGGGTGCGGGGGCATGGCCTCCAGCGCCCTTCGGGGGGACGGCTGCTTCGAGTCGCTGCTGTCGATTGGTGGATGGCTTCTGAGACTTGGCCTTGTCGGCAGCTTCTTGCGCTGCTTTGGCTTTGGCCGCCTTGTCGGCTTTGAAGTCGGTGATACGGTCTGCGATGAACTCGCCGTCGTTGCCCATGAGCTTTGTCTGGTCATCGGGCGATAGCGTCCGACTCCAATCAATGAACTCCTGGCCTTTCACAACATCTACCCAGTCTTTGTGCTGGCGGGCAAGGAACTTGATCTCTCCCTTGACCTCAGCCTTGGCTAGTTCTTGTGCGACGATTGCTTGTGCACGCCGATCAATCTCCGCGGGGTCAACCGCATGGCTTTGGGTACCGGCCAATTCGCCCAGGTCTTCTTCCAGCAACTTGCCAAGGTCAGGGAACTCGGCGGATACGCGCTTCAACTGACCGGGGGTCAACGTGGCGCGCTGCTGTTTCAGGCCTTCGACCAACTGCTTCATGCCACCGAGGTGCCCGGCCAAGGTATCGATCTGCCGCTTGGAGTCGGACCGGATCTGGTCTACCTCGTCCGCTTTGGCCATCAATGCCTTGAACTGGTCTTCGGTGATCTGCGCCAGCTTGGGAGCGGGCTCAGGTTCTGCCTGCGCAGTGGGTGCGGGTGCGTCTTCAGCGAGTGCTTCACCGGACTCTGTGGCAACAGGCGTTGTCGTCTGTTCTTTCCCATCAAAGCCGGCGTCGAAGTCACTGTCATCGCCTTCCGTGCTGTCGGTACCTTCAGTTGTTTGGTCAACTCCTAAGTCTTCGGTTGTCTCGGTTGTCATCCTGTAATCTCCAGAAACGAAAAAAGCCCTTTCGGGCTCAACTCACAGCAGGCGTTGTCGTCTACTGCATCAAATTGCCGTCCATTGCTGGGCGGCGGGAAACTCAGAACTGATCGGCCACTTCTGGGATTGGCCGGTCTTTGTCCAAATCAATCAGGGTGCTCAGTTGGGCGATCTGGCCGCGCAATGCAGCGGTCTCCAGTTCACCCAGTTGCATGTCGTTCTTGCGGCGCAGGGCATCACGCTCCTGCTCCATGAATGCCTTCAGCTTGGGCCAGACTGAGCTGGCCTTGTCCTGTGGCGTGAGGCGGAATTGGGTTGGCACTGTCATGCTTGAAAGGACTCACCGTCTGGGGCCCGGCCTGCCGGCTCAGTGGGCGGCGTCAAGACCTGTGGCGCCGGGTTCTGGTGCTTGTGCACATCAACGGCCAGGGCTGCAGCGCTCAAATCTTTCTGGGCCTGCACCTTGATCGTGGTCTCGGCCAGGTGCACCTTGGCTTGCTCAAACGAGATGCCGCGCTTGTTGGAGTACTCGAGCATGGCGATGCGTTCGCGCGTGTTCAGTTCGGCCATGGTGGCGGCGTGCGCGTCGGCATCGCGCTTGGCTTGTGCCTGCACATAAACCGTGTCCCGGTCGGTATCCTGTTGGACCTTGAACTGTTCGGTCTGGTTGTCCATGCTGGCAATCTGGCCATCGGCCGCACGGTCTTCCTGCGCCTGCTTGTCCTTCTGGCCCAGCACCATCTCGGTTTTCTTCAGATCCTTCTGCGCGTTGATCTGGGCCACGGCAATCTGTGGTGGTGGTTGCGGCGGCTGGGCGGCCATCTTGGCCAGCTCTTCCTCGCTGAACTGGATCTTGCGTGGGTCCAGGCGCTTGGTCTTCCAGTACTCGGAGAACCACTTCTTGGGGTCGATCCCATAGGCTGGGTTCTGTGTCAGCCCGCCGGCCTGCAGCATGGTCTTCTCTTGGATGGCCTTTTCCACCATCGCAATCGAGCCGCGGGCGTTGATCTCGAAGTCGCCCTTCTCGTCGTCTGGCACGTTGGGGTCCAGCAGCAGGTATTCGTAGAGCTCGTTCACCACGCGCACCGTGACGTGATCGTCAACCCCGTAGGCCAGGCTGCGCAGCAGGGTATTGGCGTTGCTGTTCTGCAGTTCGACGGCCCCAAAGGTGTCCGGCGTGTCCTGGTTGACCTGTCCCTGAGAAACCAGCGGGATGTTGCTGGCCTCTTCCGCCAGCTTGAATGCGTATTGGATGATCGCCATCATGGCGTCGCCGACGTTGGGGAACGTCACGCTCATGAACGCCTTGCGCACGTCGTCCAGGTTGGCGCCATCGGCCTTGTACCAAATCTTGTTGGGCGTGATCTTCCAGTCAGTATCGGCCGGGACAATCGCCATCTGGTCCATGATGATCTGCACGCCGGAGCTCAGTCCGCCATTGTTCAGCAGTGCGCGAGTTCCAGCATTCACCATGCGCTGTGGCAGGCTGACCTGCTCGGCCACACCCACTCCAGCCCAGTGCCCGGCGCGGCGCGACCATGGCATGGCGTGGTAGCCGAACTTGCCGGTGTCCAGCGGGTTGATCGTCACCCGGATCACAGTGTCATTCACCATGGTCACGATGGCATGCACATCGGTTAGCTCGTCGGGCAAGTCCTTGATGCCGGCCGCATCGGCGGTTTCCATGTCCTTGCGGTCCAGGGTTCCAACCATGTACCAGATGGTGTATCGGCCATCCTTGGGCTTGACGGTCGGGTTACCGCCTTCCTGCACGTTGCACTTGCCGGGGCCTTCCAGGATCACCTTATCGATCTGATCCCCCATATAGATGGGGTTCTTCTCGGTGTCGCGCTCCCGCTTGAGGGCTTTCAGCTTGCTTTCGGTCAGGAAGTCACGCTCAAAGCAATGGTCACCGTCGTAGATGTCCTCACCGCATGCACCGTCCGGGAAGAAGTTCCAGGGGTCGATCCACTTCAGGGCCGGTGCCACCTTGTGGGTGATCTGCACGGCCTTGTTCTTCAGCGCCATGCCCTTGCGCAGGGATGGGAATGGGCCCTTCAGGACGCCAACACCAATGCGGGATGAATCAAAGATCACCTTGCGCATCTCGGCGGGGTAGTTGCACTCCACCATCCAGTCGTAGACGCGCTTCTCGGCCTTCTCGGCGGATTCGACCGCCTGCGCCATCAACTTCTCAAAGATGTCCTGATGGGTAACCGGGACTTGGGGAGCGGCCTGGCCGGGTTCTACCGGTCCCTGCATTTCTTCTGGCTTGGCCGGCCGCATGATGGGCTGGCCATTGGCGTCTTTGTACTGGCTGGTGTCGCCCTTGCTCTTGATCAGCTCCGGATCCGGTGACGGGCCAAAGCTGAATGGCTTGTCGTCAATCGGCAGGATGATCTCGCTGATCTTGGCGTAGCCGGCGTCCACGTAGCGCGGTGTCAACCGAACGTAGGCGCTGGATTTCGTCGTGTCCTGCTTGGTCGTCTCAGCTGTCAGCGGCCCCTGCAATGATGTCGGCTTCGCCCATTTGGCATTGGCAAACTCTGCGCGGTTGCTGTCGTCAATGCAAAGATACGCCTCTTCGCAGGCCCGCCAGACTTCCTCGATGCCGCTTTCCTTGCGTGCCTTGACCGCAGCATCACGCTTCTGGGCGATGGCCAGGCTCAGCGCGTCCAGCTTGGTCGCCTTGTCGGGCTCGGACATGGGCACGCTGTCACCCCCACCCTGCAGCTCGTCAGGGAGGTCTTTGTCGAATGCCATTGGTTATCAGGTCCGAACTGGGGTTGCGCGTGTGGCTACCAGGGTGACAGTCACCGTGGCGCCGGCACCGGGCGTAGTCAGATTGGGGCGAACGTACCGGCTGATTTCATTGGTCGCCGTACCGCCGTCAGCTGTTGCCGTGGCTGCCGTACCAGCGGTATTGACCTTGGTCAGCGGGAAGTACCCGGCGCCAGAGTTCGAACCCTGCAGCGTCAGGGTGGCTGCACCCCAAGTGGCTTCGTACTGCCATGTGAACCGGGAGAACTCCGGCAATTCAATCGGTAGCCCGTCCGGATTTGCAGACGTGAGCACCCATGTGACGAGAACAACTGACCGGTCGGATTGGCCGATTGTGTTGCTGATGGTTGGGGTAATTGATGCCATGTTGGCTCCTTAAATGCAAAAAGCACCCGGAGGTGCTTCTGTGTGTGTTGTCAGCCCAGCATTCCCATGGTGGGATCGCTGCTTCTAAATGGTGCGACTCTCGGCACCTTGGTTTGCTTGCCGGCCGTGATGGCCTGAATGCCACCAGACTCCAATGCCGCGTACTGCAGCGCGTCGTGCGGGTGCGAGTAGCGGTTCTTGTTTGGCTCTTCTGTGAATCTCTCTTCGCCTGATACCTGGATGCGACGGTATTTGTAGCCACCGTTGAAGCCCTTGCGCAGGATTCCGCAGCCCGGGTCCAGCACAAACATGGCCTTGCCACCACTCAGCTTGGACAGATACCAGGCCACCGAGCCGCGGCGTGCCAGCCAGGCGTTTGACTTGGCCGCCCGGATGCGCAGGTTCTTGGCCCGGGCTTCTGCAAAGCAGGTTGTCTCGTCGTTCTGCGCGCGCTGGTCACCGGCCGGGTCACCGATCAGCAGGATCATCTCGTCCTTCTTGGCCCAGTGCGCCGGGTAGTTGGTAATCAGATAGGGGATCAGTGCGTCTTCCAGGAACTGCCTGAATCCAAGGTCATCACCGCACAGCTCGTCCAGCACCAGGAACCGACCCTTGGCGTCCACCTGGGTAATCACGGCGGCCGGCGTCAGCCCGAAGTCAACGCCGATCACCAGCTTCACACCCTGAATCGGGTAAATCTCTCCGGTGTGCAGGTTGTCGTTCCACTCGGCGTACACCGGTTTCCCATCGTGAACCGTTCCGTACTGCCCCTTGATGTAGACCTTGATCCACTCCGAGGTCTTGCCGCCTTTCAATCGCTCGTAGTACTGGCGGCCTTGGTATCGGCGCTCAGGGTGACCGCACGGGAACTTCATGCTCTCCGGCGTCTGCAGCAGCCAGTCGATGTTCTCGGCTTCCTCCGAGTCCCCGGGTGGCTGGGCAAAGAATTCGTAGGTGTCGGGCCGCTCCACTTCGGCCAGCTGGTACCACCAATGATCGTCATCCGGTGGATTGGTGTCCATAATCACGCCGGACCATGTTGCGCCGCCATCCTGAGCCCGCGGGAACCGGCCAACCCGGCCAGTCAGCGCATCCAGAATGCTCTTGGGCTGCTCCCGGGCTTCATTCATCCAGCCGAACGTGACCTCCAGCGACAGCAGTTTCTTGACGTGATCCGGTCTATCCAGCGCCAGGAACCACATCTCCAACTCAATCTTGCTGCCGTCTTCATGCTCCCAGGTCAGCACATGCGTGATGGGGGCACCGTAGACAACACGGCCGAATCTCTCTTCCGGGAACCAATCTAGCCAGGTCCGCACCGTAGTGGTCAGCAGCTCGCCGTAGGTGTTCCGTGTCACCAGGCAGCGCGAGCGCCGCACGTTGTCAGCCTGGGGCCGCTGTTCCGATGCCCGGGTCCATATCTCCCAGCAGCAGCCTACCGACTTCCCGGATCCAATCGGCCCGCGGATACCGCGCACCAGCGCATTGCTGGCGTGGAACTTGGCGAGGGTCGGGCTGGGCGTGTACTCAACTACCCTGTCACTCATGACCGGGGAGGCATGTTGGCCTTGTAGGAGACCGTGCCTTTGACTGTGGCATCAAGCTTGACGTGCTCTATATAGAGACCAACCGCCTTGCCCCGGCTCACTTCAGCAGCAATTGCGGCCGCCATCTGGTTGCTTTTCTCGGCCTGCTCGCTCAAATGGGCCAGCCGTTCGAGATGCGATTCCAGCGTAATTTCAGCCTTTTTGGCTATCTTCTCTTGCAGCGAAGTGATCCGGGGGGTAATCAGGGGGTTTTTGAGCAATGCCTTCACTTCCTTGTGAATGGAAGGGTCACTCATCTTCTCCGCAGCGTATGCGGCCTTGTAGGCAGCCACACCGTTCCCGGTCTTCACGTACTCAATGCAGAACTTGTCCTGCTTTGGTGTCAGCTTCCCGGTTGCCACGTCTACCTCAGTGCGAACTCAGCGCCAGCCCATTGGCGCCGACGATCTTGTGCGCCATGTCCACGGGCTCCGGTGCAGCGTCAGGGATGGCCAATGCCTTCTCGATCTCCACCATGGAGCGATGGAAGGCAGCCCACAGCTTGGAGTCCTGACCTTGGTAGGCCATTGCTCCGATCAGGGCGTCTTTCACTTCTTCCAGGTGGCCGCGCACGGTTTCGTTCTCGACTGGCTCGGTGGCCGGCGATGCGGTGCTGGGCGTGAAATCTCCGTCTACCCACTGCACGGCCTCGTCAGACTTCATGCCGGCGATAGAGTCCAGGTACTGCAACACCAGGTTGGCGTGCTGGTGGGCGTGCGATTCCTTCTGGAACCCACCCTCCAGGAACAGCGACATCTCGATCTGGCCGCCGTTGTCCTTGAGTGTGATGACTGCCTGGGTCATGGCTGCTCTGCTGGTGGCTCGGTGGGTTCGGGATCCGCGACTGGTGCAACCGGCTCGACTTCGGCTGGCGCCTGCGGCTCTTCCACTGTGACTGGCTCAGTGGCCGCCGGCAGGTCACCCAAGTGGCTCCAGCCTTCCCAATCTGCTGGGTTTTCGGTGGTGGCCAGGAAGTCGGCGATCTCCTGCTTGTCGAAGAAGTTCTTTTCTTCGCCGGTCTGGGCGTTGCGAACGGGGATGGGGAATCTCATTGCATGTCTCCTGAAGTGGCTGGGCCGCCGAAACCGGACTGGAAGTCAGCGTCTCCGCTGCTTTGTGCGGCTTCGCCGTTGTTCTTGAAGATGTCAAGCGCCTGGGTCAGCGCGTCCTTGATGTTGCGAGCGGGCTTCATGGCACCCATTTCGGCGCCTTCGTCCTCTGCCCCGGGTGTTGTCCCCTCGGGTGGTTCGCTGGATTCGTTCTCCACACCCACGCTCAGGCCGCCTTGGCCGTCGACCGCGATGATGATCTTGTAGCCGGACTCCACGGGCTCAGCGGCCTCGGGTGCTGCTGGGGCGGCTTGTGCGGTTGGATCGGCTGGGATTGGGGGCATGGTGGTCTTTCGGTTGGTTGGGGTTGTCGCCCTTCGGACTTACTGGCGAACCAGCAGGGCGGCTGCCGGTGTCACCTTGGCTGATCACGAGCGGTGCGCGCGCAGAAGAAATCCGACGTTTACCCGCGTCGGTCACGCTCAGCTTTCGTGTGTCGTCGGGGTGTGATGGTCCTTCAGGCCCCCAGCGTCCCTTTGGCGGGGAGCTATGCCGGGGGCCATCCGGGGCTAGCGGCTTACCGGACGCTAGCTACGGCCCGCCTTGATCTTCCAGACACCGCGGTTGGGAATGCGGCCGGTCAAACGGATATGGCGGGGTTTGGTGGGTTAATTTGGGAGTCCGCGAACAGGTGAAAGCTCACCACACGGCGGCCAGTCCTTGTGCGCCACAGCACTGCGGCAATGCTCCAGCGGGCGGAATTTCCCTCTCCTTGAGCATCAATGGTTGGACTGGGCTGTCACCCAAAACTGGTTGCAGCGACAGGATTTGAACCTGCGACCTTGGGGATATGAGCC
>OFQV01000155.1_pt1 | contig 20019 bp, 22 predicted proteins | sample 1542971 | NCBI WGS metagenome assembly OFQV01 (sample SAMN07774229, study PRJEB24372) | wastewater metagenome | isolation source: WWTP Cannobio (Effluent) | place: Italy: Cannobio | collected 2016-01
GAATCAAAAGCCAGCACACGCGCAAGCATGGACGGCCAAATTGCCGAGGATATTACTTTTACCAAATGGCTACGCAGTAAGCCGGCATCGGTTCAAGATGACATACTTGGGGCCACACGCGGGAAACTGTTCAGGGCAAACAAGATTGAGATTGATAAATTCACAGACAGCAAAGGCCGCGTGATTAGCCTAGACCAGTTGCGCAAGAAGAATGCGGAAATGTTCGCAAAGGCAGGAATGTAAGCGGTAAAATTAACGAGCCGCAAAGGTATGGGGATACCAGTGCGGCTCTAACCAATCAGACTATGAAGGAGTCTAAAATGGCTGAAGCGCATCTTATCCCATGTTCAATATGTGGGAAACACTTTAAGGGCAGAAAAGGAAAGAGCAACAAATATTGCTCTATCGCTTGCTATCGTATTGCGCAGCGTAGCGGACAATATGCACGCGGACCAATGCCAACAACCGCAAGGCACAGTTGCAAACAATGCGGCGCTGTCGTAATCGGAAGCAAGAGCAAGAAAAGGAACGGCGAAAGATCAGATCACGCCTTTTGTAATCGAACTTGTTACGACAAATACAGGCGCGAAGTTGTAGATAGCAGGATCGAAACGTGCGATCACTGTGGAAGTTACTTCAATATTGCTGCCGGCGCCAAAAGGCGCAAATTTTGCTCTGAGTCGTGCTGGAAGTCGCACAGGAAAGCGACTCCGAAAAATTGCCTTAATTGCAATTGTCTTTTCACGCCAGTCAAAGCGGTTGCATCAGGAAAATTCATTAGTTACAACTCTGGCAAGACGTGCTCTGCATATTGCAATAACCAATGGATTCGCAACAATCCTGAACGCAAGCGCAAAATTGGCGATGCGTTCAGAGGAGCAAATCATCCTAATTGGCAGGGCGGGAAGTCATTGCTGAACAATGTCAGCAACCGAGGCCCGAACTGGAAAAAACAAAGAGAAGCAGCTTTAAGGCGTGACAAGTACCAATGTGTTGATTGTTGTATAACAAATGACGAGTGTGTTGCGAAGTATGGGCGCGGACTTGATGTAGATCATGTGACGCCGTTTCATAACTTCAACAGTTACAAGAAAGCCAATGCGCTTTCTAATTTGGAGTGTCGCTGCACATCATGCCATCGGATAGAAGAGGCGAAACGCAGCATGGTTCAGATGGTTTTGCCGCTGCAAGACAGCTACAAGCGCCAGCATCATGGTCGAAGATCAGCGAAACAGAACCTCGCCGAACTCCGAGCGAAGAACGCCGCTGCGTTTGCGAAGGCTGGCCTATAATTCTTGAATGGCTGACATCAAGCTAATCTACTCAAACGCCAAACCAGACAAGCCGCGCAAGGTTCGCCAGCTTCCTAAAGTCTCGCCATTCTGCCCAGTGTGCCAATCTAACGCATGGATGACGATCAATCTAGGTCAGGCGAACATGGAAGGCATGAAGGCATCGCGTGTTAGGTGCTGCGTGCATTGTCTGGCGAATAACAAAGTCACTACGTGGTAGCAATAAATTCTACTTATTGACATATCAAAATGATTAGCGGATAATTTTCTCGGGGCGGACTCGTTCGCCTACAGATTTACATCCGAAGACCGACTTAGCGCGGATGTACCCAATGACGGATAGACGGTAATCCCGGTTATCTAGCAGGGAGCGCGTAGTTTAGGCTGGCGACCTATTAACGGATAAATTAGCCTTATATACTTCTAACACGCATGCGCATTGGGCTTGACGACCTGAGTCCGAAAAGCCGCTTTATGGCGATACAGTGCGCAGCCGTGTTAGTTGCGCAACATTAGCAAGACACGCTGACAAGCTCGGCAACTAACAAAGTTTCTCAAAAGCTCGCCATCTTCGGATCGCGGGCTTTTTCTTTGCATGAAACGACGAAGCCGCCAAGTGTTACTAGCACCGGGCGGCTTCTGGCCAATCAGATCGTTAGGAGATCATCATGGATAGCGAATTTAAGCACTGTTCGGTTGAAGGTTGCAACAACAACGCTCATTACAAAGCAGGCGGAGCGGTTGGGCTATGCAGACCGCACTATAAGAAGAAGATAAAGTACGGAGATGCGTGCCATGTTAATGGCCGGCGCAGCTTGGCGCTAGACTGGATAAAAGCCAATGTCGGGCACTCGTTAGATGAATGCCTTATCTGGCCGTTTTACAGAACAAAGCATGGATATGGCGAGCTTAGTTCTTCTGATTTTTCAAAGCTTGCGCACCGCGTAATGTGCATGATGGCACACGGTCATCCTGAAAATATTGGTATGGATGTTGCGCACTCGTGCGGAAATGGTCATTTAGGATGCGTAAATCCGAATCATTTAAGATGGGATACGAGGTCAGGAAACTTCAAGGATAAGCTGGCTCACGGAACAGACAATCGCGGAGAAAAAAGCCCATTGGCTAAACTTTCCGAATCCGATGTGAATGAGATACGGAAACTTCGCGGCAAGGTTACGCAGCAATCATTAGCCGATAGATTCGGCGTTGATCCATCGAATATATGCAAAATTCAAAGGGGGGTTAGCTGGTCCTATTGATGACCAATTAACGCTCTATGCCGGCCACTGGCCGGTTTTTTTTCGCCTGCAATTTTTGGCAGAAAGCCAAGGTTGCAGTTCGGGCAGTAAGCCCAAAACTTTTGAACAGGAAGTTCACAAATGGAACTAGTGCTTGATGAGAAGGGCAATGCAGTATTGAAAGACGGGAAGCCGCTTTATCGCCATCCCGACGGCAAGGAGATCGTGTTTGATGCTGGACAAGCATTTAGCAAGATCGGCCAATTGACCGGAGAAAATACTGCATACAAAGCGCGTTTCACCGAAGCCGAAACCAAGCTTAAATCGTTTGACGGAATCGCCGATCCTGTAGCCGCACTGAAGGCGCTCGATACCGTTTCAAATCTCGACCACAAGAAACTGATTGACGCGGGCGAGGTGGAAAAGGTCAAGGGTGAAATCACCAAGGCTTTCCAGGCGCAGCTTGACGAAGCGAACGGCAAATCCAAGACGCTGGAACAGGCGCTCTACGGCGAAAAGGTGGGCGGGGCATTTGCTCGCTCCAAGATGATCGCCGAAAAGCTCGCCATTCCTGCCGACATGGTGCAAGCCCGTTTCGGTCAGGCGTTCAAGATCGAAGGTGACAAGACGGTTGCCTACGATGCGTCCGGTAACAAGATTTTTTCCCGCGCACGCCCTGGCGAACTGGCCGACTTCGACGAAGCACTCGAAACACTCATTGAGCAGTACCCGTACAAGGAACACATCCTTAAAAGCTCTGGCGCTTCTGGCGGCGGTTCTCAAGGGAGCGGTTCCGGCAATGGTGGAAAACAAACCCGCACGCGCCAGCAGTTCGAGCAAATGATGCCAACCGAAAGGGCAACGTTTGCGAAGGACATGAAAGAGGGCCGCGCATTGATTACTGATTAAAAGGAGTTACACAAATGGCCGCTCTTACTTTGACTAGCCTTATCCCCTCGATTTATGAGGCAATGGACGTTGTTTCCCGTGAAGCTGTTGGCTTTATTCCTGCGGTTGCGCGCGATTCACAAGCCGCTCGCGCTGCTGTCGGCCAGTCCGTCATTTCTCCGGTCGTCGGTCCGATGACCGCAGAAGCTCTGACCGCCGCTGCGTATGCTGCCGACACCCCGGCGCAGACGATCAACAACGTGCAGATGACCATCTCCAAGGCCCGTTCCGTCCCGTTCGGCGTGACTGGCGAAGAAACTGTCGCTCTGAACAGCGCCGGCACCTTGCAGACGATCAACCGGGACCGCATCGCACAGGCTATCCGCACCCTGACCAACGAAGTCGAAACCGACCTCGCCGCGCTGCATGTCGAAGCCTCGCGTGCTTACGGCACCTATAACGGTACGCCGTTCGGCACCGCTGGCGATCTGGTTGATTTCGCAGAATCGCTGCGCATCCTCGACGAAAACGGCGCCCCGCAATCCGACCGCCACATGGTTCTCGGTTCTACGTCGGTCGCTCGTCTGCGCGGCAAACAGTCGGTGTTGTTCAAGGTCAACGAATCCGGCAATGATGACATGCTGCGCCGAGGCACGCTCGGTCAGGTTGAAGGGTTCGATTTGCACTACTCCGGCCAAGTCAAGACCGCTGTTACTGTCGGCTCCGCAACTGCAACCGTAGATGCCACTGGCTACGCGGTCGGCTCGACCAGTTTTACGTTGTCTGCCGCTGCTGTTGCGTTGCTGGCTGGGGACATCATCACCTTTGCCGGCGATACGAATCAGTACGTCGTCAAGACCGCTGTTTCTGGCACTGGCGGCACGCTGGTGATTCAGGAGCCTGGTATCAAGGTCGCCATGTCTGCCGCTACCAAGGCAATCACGGTTGTTGCGGCAACCACCCGCAACATGTTCTTCCAGCGTTCTGCAATTCAACTGGCTACCCGCGCACCGGCAATGCCTGAAGGCGGCGATGCTGCTGATGACGTGATGCTCGTTACCGATCCTGTTTCCGGGATCACCTACGAGTTCTGTATCTACAAGCAGAAGCGTCAATTGCGCTACGAGGTCAATTTGGCGTGGGGCGCTAAGGTCATTGCACCGCGTCACTGCGGTCTGCTGATCGGCGCTTAACGAAGTACGGGCGGGGCTTCGGCCTCGCCCATTTTCGAGGATAGATAAATGTCTGCTGTTCCTGTTGTGCGAATTGTTTGGCCGGCTAATGAGGAATACGGCGGATTCGTTGAGATCAACGAGTCTGACTTCGATCCTGAAAAGCATGTGCTGTTTGAGCAGTGTGCAGAACCGGAAAAGCCGAAACGCGGCCGCCCGCCAAAAGCGAAGGTTGAAGAATGAGCCTTATCACTGAGGATGGTTCTGGGCGAGAAGATTCAGAATCGTATGTAACCGTTGCCTATGCCGACAATTACGCAACTGCTCATGGCCTGACCGCATGGACGGGTACGGATGGCGTCAAAGAGGTTGCGCTGCGCAAGGCAACTCAGTATATCGACACGACATACAATTTCCGCTCTGCCAAGTCCTACCAATACCAGGCGCTCGAATTCCCGCGCCAACTTTGGGATTGGGACATGTCGCCGGAAATGTCGCGCCTGTTCGCGGCAACCGTTGAACTGGCGGTCAAGGCCCTGACTGAAAGTCTGTTCGCCGATGTGGAATCATCAGTAGTCACTCGCGTGACGGTCGGACCAATCACGAAAGTGACTGAGCCAATATCGACCGCCGGGCAGAAGCGATTCGCCAATGTGGATGCGCTTTTGAAGCAACTGACGACCGGCCTCGGTGGCGTCGCTGTGGTGCGTGCGTGATTCATTCTTACGATGACGGCCTTGGGCTGCGCGAAGTCTTTGTTAATGGCTCAAAGATAGAGCATGTCAGGTGCGCCGATACCAATCTAGGAATAGTTGAGGTTGCAGATTGGCCGCTGGAAATTGAAACAGTTGATGGGAAGTATCGCGTAAAAACGCATAAGATTAGCGGCCATGTTGAGGTGGTTTTTAAATGACCTTCTATAGTGACATGGCGACCACTGCCGACGAACTCATTACCGAGTTCGGGCAAACTGTCACGCTGAAGGTATCCGCTGGCGCTGCCTATGATCCTGAAACCGGGGCAAGCGTCGTCACCTATACCGATCAGGCCGGGCATGGATGCGTCGTTGATTTCGACAAGAAACTGATTGACGGCACGAAGGTTCGCATCGGCGACAAACTCGTTCTACTTTCGCCTATCGGCATCTCCGAGCCGAAAGACGGAGACCAGTTGGTTGTCGGTGCCGAGACTTGGCAGCTTGTCCCGCCTGTGACCGTGACCGCGCCGGCTGGCGTTGCGGTGCTGTATGAAGTTCAGGTGCGCAAATGACATTCGCGCTCGATCTGAACAAGGCGATTGAGAAGGCGAAAGACAAGGCAGAGCTCGCTGTGCGCAAGATAGCTATCGACCTGTTCAACGATGTGATCATGATGTCGCCAGTAGGCAATCCGGACCTGTGGAAATACCCAAAGGAAGGATATGTCGGTGGAAGATTTCGCGCTAACTGGAATTGCTCTATCGGGTCGCCGGACACTTCCACAACAGAATCAGTTGATCCCTCCGGGTCCGCTGCTACTGGTCGCGTTACTGCCGTTGTGTTGGGTTATCAATTGGGTGAAAAAAGCATCTATCTCTGCAACTCGCTGCCGTATGCAATGCGCCTTGAAGAAGGCCACTCAGGGCAGGCACCGCATGGCATGGTTCGCGTGTCGATCGCCCGCATGAACGCACACGGCTATGTCTGACAAAACCATACGCGCCGCGCTTGAAGGCAGACTAGCCACGTGGGCAGCCACGCAATCGCTCACGGTGCAATATCAGAACGTGCCGATCAGCCAGCCGGCAACAACCTATCTTCGCGCATGGTTCATTCCGGCCATTCGTGGCAGCAAAGACCTAGCCGGGCTGCATACGCTGTATGCCGGGATATTCCAGATTGATGTAGTCGGCGTCGAGAACGTCGGAACCGGGGCCGTGGCAACCATCGTTGAAGCCATCGCTGCACAGTTCCCAAATAACCTGCTGATCGTCAAGTCAGGCTTGACGGTTCATATCACTGCGCCGCCGTCGCCAAAGACAGGTGAATACGAACCGGGCCGCTATGTGGTCAAGGTTTCAATTCAGTATCGCTGCGACACGATTTAACTACTAATGTATAAGGCAATTTGCGTATAAATTAGTAGAAATTGATAAGTAAATAGAAGTTCAAAGGCATAAAATAGACGGGCCAGCAAGGTGCTACCAACACCGAACCGGCCCTAACCAATCTGACTAAGAAGGAGTCATCATGGCTGACGAAATTATAGCGGCGCGAGTCCGCGAATTGTTGCATTACGATCCGCTTACGGGGATTTTCACCCGCAAGATACGGACGGCACAAAGACACAAAGTAGGCGATAGAGCGGATTTTCTGGTCACATCTGGAAACTCTGAAGGCTATCACCGTGTTTCATTTGATTCAGAGCGGTATCTGGCGCATCGCGTCGTATGGTTATACGTTCATGGCAAATGGCCTGAGCTTGATATTGACCATATCAACGGCGACAAAGGCGACAACCGACTGGAAAACTTACGCGAGGTTGATAGAACCACTAACCTAGAAAACCAACGAAGCCCAAAAGGTGAAAATACATCATCCGGGTTTCTTGGTGTAACAGTTAGAAATAAGTGCAGGTATATTGCAAAAATACAGACGCACGGAAAGAGTATTCATTTAGGCGTATTTGATTCTGGACTAGAAGCACATGCTGCATATCTAGTTGCAAAACGAAAATTGCATGATGGTTGCACGATCTAATTAGCAAAAAACAAACAGAAAGGCTCGCTTCGGCGGGCCTTTTTTATTTCCGGCCGCATTTTGTGCGGCTTTTTTTATGCCTGTTCAAAGGCACTGAATGACGGTCTATACGGCCGGAAAGGAACTATCTTGAGTGTGAAATTACCTAACGGCACCACCTTCGCCATTGCTACGGCATACGGCGCTTCCAAAACCATGTCCGCCGTGACGAACGCTGATCCCGGCGTCGCAACGCTGGAGGCGTCGCACGGCATCACTACCGGCGACTTTTTCGAGGTTACTTCCGGTTGGTCGCGCCTTACCAACAAGATCGTCAAGGCTGGCACTGTCGCCACTAACGATGTTCCGTTGCTCGGCATTGACACTACCCTGACCTCGATCTATCCGTCTGGTTCCGGTACTGGCACCATCCGCGAAATCACCACCTGGACGCAAGTCGCGCAGGTTCTTTCCTCGCAGACTGACGGCGGCGAGCAACAGTTCGTGACCTACCAGTTCCTTGAGTCTGATGCAGAGAAGCGCATTCCTACCGTCAAGTCTGCCGGTGGTCTTACGCTGTCGATTGCTGACGATGCTACTCAGCCTGGTTTCATCGCTCTGTCTGAAGCGAACGATGACCGCCTGCAACGTGCTGTCAAGGCTACGCTGCCGGATGGTTCTGTGCTTCTGTATAACGCCTATATCTCGCTGAACAAGACGCCTTCCATGTCTATCAACGAAATCATGGCTTGTGAATGTACCTTCAGCTTCTTGGCCGAGCCGGTGCGCTACTGATGTTCAAAATCAAGGCTAATCCGACCTTCCCGGCAACGGTCAAAATCCGTGCGCCGGGCGGGGAGGTTCAGGAACTTCCGGTGGTCTTCAAGCACATGCGTAAGGATGACGTAAAAGCCTTTTTCGAGAATGCAAGCGAAAAAAACCGTCCCGATGAAGATTGCGTTCTTGATATAGTTGAATCGTGGAAAGCAGATATGCCGCTAACCCGCGATTCAATTAGTGAACTGATGCAAAACTATCCAAGTTCAATCCATGCAATCTTTGCCTGCTACATGCAGGAATTGATCGACGCCCGCCTGGGAAACTGAAGGCGCTTTCCCGAAAGCTAAACGAGGAACAACCGACCGACGCTGAGTTAGCTGCGGTTGGCCTCAAACGCTCCGATTTCGGGGAAGCGGATGAAACCGAAGTATGGCCTGAGAATTGGCCTGTGCTTCGGTTGTTCGACGCGATGCGCACGCAATGGCGCGTCAGCTATGGCGGAGCGTATGGGTTTGACTACGCGGCACTTCCTGCGGTTATGGACTTGCTGCAACCACCTGACCGGCTATGGGCGTTTGAAGGATTGCGGGTCATGGAGGCGGAAGCACTTGAGATTATGCACAAGGACAAATAATGGCTAACGATTCGATTCCGCTGATTGTCGAGGTACAGACAAAAGGCGTAAAGCAAGCCGCTGCCGACCTGCAAGCACTCGAAAAAGCCGCATCTTCTACCGAGAAATCAACTGGCGGCATGTCCTCTGCCGTCAATGCCGTCAATGCTCAATTGGCGGCGATGGGCGCAAAAGCCAAGGGTGCTGGATCATCCTTGAGTGCGCTCGATCCTGCCGCCGCTGCAATGGCGAAGATGGGCAGGGAAGCCAAGAACGCAGCCGAAGGCGTCAAGGCGGCAACCACCCAGCTAGACAAGTTCAACAAGGAAGCCAAGGAAGCCGAAGGGCCGGCCAAAGGCGTAGCCGGTGCGCTTGGTTCCTTGTCGAAATTCACGGGCGGGCTGGCGATTGGTGCTGCGCTTTATGAAATGGTCGGGAGCCTAAAAAGCGCCATTGACGGGCTAGACCATCTAAACGACCAGGTCGAAATGCTCGGCATCTCTGCCGAGAGCCTATCCGCGCTTAACTTTGCCGGTACGCTTTCTGGTATCTCTGCCGATGAAATGACGCAAGGCTTGACCCGTCTTAGCGTCAAGATGGCCGAAGCAGCAGAAGGCGGAAACAAAGCCTCTGCCGTGTTTGAAAAACTCGGCATCAACGTTCTCGACTCAAGCGGGAAACTCAAAGCCGCCGACGCGATTTATTACGAAGTCGCTGATGCCTTCTCGCAGATGGAGAAGGGCGCGGAGAAAACCGCGCTATCGGTCGAACTGTTCAATCGTGGCGGGGCCAAGTTCGTTCAGATGCTCAGTATGGGATCGGACGGCCTGCGCAAGATGACCGACGAAGCCAAGGCGCTTGGCGGTGTCATTGACGGCGATCTAGTCAGGCAGTCCGATGAGTTCAACGACAACCTCGCCAAACTTGGAACGCTTGCTAGTAGCGTCGGGCGTTCGATCCTTTCCGGCCTCCTTCCTCCGCTTAATGCGCTGATTGCTGACCTCCTTCGCGGCATCTCTGCGGCAGGTGGTTTCTGGTCGGCAATGGGCGCAGTTGCCACGATGCCGTTTGGCAACCTTGCAACACAGATCAAGTCTGTTCGTGCTGATCTCTCCGCAATGGAGAAAGACCAGAAAGAAGCCGGCTACTTCGATCAGCAACGCTATGACCGCAAGATTGCGCAGCTAAAGATTCTGCAAGACCGGATGGGCGATCTTGTCGTCAAGGAAAACGGCGCATCCTATAGCAATGAAGGGCGCGGCGTAAAACCTCAAAGCGTTGCCGCCAATTCCCCTAGTGCTGACTACATCGCCCTGACGCAGAAAATGTCAGGCGTTTCTGCCGACTTCCACAAGCACCTGAAGATTCTGAACGCAGAGTATGGCAGAACCGGCAACCTGAAGAACTATCAGGCCGAAGTCAAAAAGCTGATCGAAACCGAAACGCAGATTGGCAAGGATTCGATCAAGAAGCCGAAAGCGGGTGGAGGTTCGTCAAAGACTGCCGCAGCGCAAGCCAGCGAAGAAGCCAAGGCATATCAGGATGCCATGAAGGGCTTGGCCTCGGTCAATGCCAACGCGCAGAAATCCACGCTTGAACTATCCGCTGCGCAATCCACGCTTTATGACCTGATGACCTCGCCAGCATGGGCAACCATGCCGGAAGCGTGGAAGCAAACCGCGCTTGCACAATTTGATTCGGCCCGCGCCGCTGAAATGCAGGCCGAGAAGTTCCGCGAACACGCGAAGGCGATGGAGGAAGGCAAGCGCGTAATGGAGTCCATGCGCACGCCTGAAGAAGCACTAGCCGCTGAAATCGTCAATCTGAACAAGTTGCTCGATGAAGGCGCAATCTCTTGGGATGTCTATGCGCGTGCCGTATTCGCTGCGCAGGACAAGCTAGACGGCACGAAAAAGAAGGTCGAAGAAACCGGCAACGAGATGAACGAGTTTGCCAAGTCTGCAGCGCAAAACATCCAATCCAGCCTCGCAGACTTCCTGTTCGACCCGTTTGAAAAAGGGCTACAGGGAATGCTTCAATCGTTCGGCAAGATGCTGCAACGCATGATTGCAGAAGCCGCCGCCGCACAGATTGCCAAAGCGATATTTGGCGACATGAAGGATGGAAAGGTTGGCGGTCTAGTTGGCGCTGCGCTGCCTGCGCTTGCCAAGATTTTCTCTGCAAACGGCAACGCCTTTGATGACGGGCAAGTTCAGAAATTCGCATCCGGTGGCGCGTTCGGAAATGGGCGAGTTCTTACGAAACCGACCATGTTTGCTCTTGGCGGAGCCTTTGGCGTAGCAGGCGAAGCAGGGCCGGAAGGCGCTCTGCCTCTTAAACGCATGAGTAATGGAAAGCTAGGCGTCCATATGTCCGGTGGTGGCGGGATGACGATCAATCAGACGATCAACGCAGGGGCCGGAACCGATAAGGCAGAGGTCAAACGTGCTGCTGCTGCCGGTGCGCGGTCGGTGCTTGGCGTAGCAAATGGGGCGCGTCGTTATGGCTGATTTCCTCGAAGAAAGAATCGACCACCAGAAAATCAGGATGGGCGCGTCTTTTACGGATCAATACGCTGTAAATATCGTCAGCACCTCTGGCGGTCAGGAATACAGATCGCTGACGCATCCGTTTCCCGTTCGCACGTTCGATATTTCCCAATTCATCGAAAAACAGGAAGCCTACGACTACATCTGCGCTCTATACCATCGGGCGCATGGGCAATATGCCGGGTTTAGGATTCGTTGTTACGACGAGTTTTCCAGCAATGGAAGTGTCGGAACTCCGACTGCTTTCGATCAGCCTTTGCTCGTTGTCACCGCAGGTTCGGTCTATCAGATCGTCAAGCAGTACGGAACAAATGGAACCGCAGGTGCTACAGGCTATCCGTATCGGGTAATACACAAGCCCGTAGCAGGAACGGTAAAGGTTAGCATTGGATCAACCGAAATCAGAACAGCGGATTGGTCGGTTGTTACGACGACCGGACGCATCACACTTGCCGCCAACATCGGCCATGCCATTACCGGAATTTCCAAGGCATCAAGTGCCGTTGTGACCCTTGGAACGCATACATACGTCACCGGCATGTCGGTAGGTTTCAAGTCCGTTGCAGGCATGACGCAGATCAACGGATTGCGCGGATTGATTACCTCATACGATGCGACGACGATCACGGTCAATATCAACTCATCGGCATTCAGTGTCTATTCCAGTGGCGGAGAAACCAACACCGCACCGCAGACCGGAGAAACGGTTTCATGTGGATTTGAATTCGATTGGCCGGTTCGCTTCAATGGATCGCTAGTCATCGGACAGGATTACCCTGCGCACAGAAACGCAGATGGGCTTGAACTTGTGGAAATCTTAAACCCATGAAATCGACCGTCGCGCCCTACGCCACCGCCGCCTGGTGCGTGCGAATCGAATGCGTCGGCGGGCTGACCATGCGCCTGACGACGTATCCGTATAACCTGACCATGAGCAACGCCACGGTCTATGAAACGGATTCCGGATACGAGCAAACCGCTTACACAGCAGGGGTCAATTTCAGCCCGTCTGCCATTGATCTGGAAGGCTTTGCCGGGGTCGGCGGCATTACCCGCGACCAGATCGCCAGCGGTGTTTTCGACAACGCCCGCGTCTATATCTTCAAGTGCGACTGGCTCAACCCCGTAGAAGATTACGAGGAAGTCACCACCGGCTATTTCGGCAAAACGCGGCTTGAAGACGAGCGCTACAAAACGGAGGGGCTGAGTCTTTCCGACGCACTGAATCAGTCTGTCGGGCTGACCTATGCCGTGACCTGTTCAAATACGTTCGGCGATGCCAAATGTGGAATCACACTTTCGCTGGCCGACGTCACCGGGTCAATTACGCACGTCACCAGCGGCGGTCTTTTTCGGGACTCGTCGCGCTCCGAAGCATCTGATTGGTTCGGCGCGGGGTCGATTGAATTCACCTCCGGATCCAATGCAGGTTTACGCCGCATCGAGGTCAAGTCGTATGCCGCTGACGGCTGGATAACTACAGTGGCCCCGGCCTACTACACGCCGCAAGTGGGCGATACCTACAAAATGATTCCAGGATGCCGCCGTCGCCTTGAGGATTGCCGCGACAAGTGGGGCAACGTCGCCGTCACCAACGGGGTGCACGCGCTGAAGCAATACCCGAACAAGGGCGGGTTCTTCGGATTTCCGCATGTGCCTAGCAGTTCAAGCTACCAGCAGGTTGGAGACAACCGATGACGCCGGCAGGCCTTATCGCTGCTGCCAGAGAAGCCATTGGCACGCCATTCCGCCATCAAGGTCGGAGCTTGCGCGGGCTGGACTGCGCCGGGCTTGTCATGTTCGTTGCGGCGAAATTCGACATTCCCTACATCGATGCAGGCGCTTACGACCGGCAACCATCGAACGGTTTGCTTGAATCTATGCTCGATTGCCAGCCCAGCCTTGAGCGCATCGATCTGGCAAACATTGCGGCGGGCGCTGTCCTAGCGATGCGCTTCAAACGTGAGCCGCAGCACCTCGGATTATTTACAGGTGACAGCCTTATCCACGCCTATGCCGTGGTCGGGCAGGTGTGCGAACACGCGATGACGGCAGAATGGCGGCGGCGTGTCGTTCGTGCCTATCGCTTCAAAGGAATGTCATGAGTAGCGTCGGACAAGCGGTCGGATACGTCGCCGGTGGAATTATCGGGGCTTTCATGCCCGGCGGCTACATCATGCTCGGCGCGGCCATCGGCGGCGTCATCGGCGGGGCTATCGACCCGCCAAAAGGCCCGAAGATCGAAGGGCCGCGCCTGTCCGATCTGTCGGTTCAAACGTCCACTTACGGTGCTGCAATTCCGCGCGTTTACGGAACGATTGCTACCTTCGGAAATATCTTCTGGCTGGAAAACAACCAGATCAAGGAATCATCAAAGACCGAAAGCCAAGGCGGAAAGGGCGGGGGCGGGTCTGAAACCACCGCTTACAGTTACTCGGCCACCTTCGCGCTTGGTTTAGGCGAAGGGCCAATCGGCGGCATCAAGCGCATCTGGATTTCTGGCAAGCTGATCTACGACGCAAGCGCCTCGACATTAGGTGAAGTGTTGGGCAATGCAGAAGTTACAGGCGGCCTGGTTGGTGGTGGTTTATTCAGAGTTTATTTCGGCACGGACGATCAGGAACCCGATGCGCGTATGCAGGCCACGCTTGGCATTGCCAACACGCCAGCCTATCGCGGATTGGCTTATGTCGTCTTTTATGACCTTCCGCTTGCCGATTTCAGCAATTCACTGATGGGCGCACAGATCAAGGTCGAAGTGGTCGGCCCTGATGCGACATATGAATGGGTGACAGTTCTAAATAATCAAGATGCCAGATCAGGATTGCCGTTTGCAGGTAACAGCCCGCGCCCGCGCATACAATCGGTAGATCAGGGGGTAATTTCGGTTTCTGTTGGAAACGGCCTACCAATTCACAAATACGGGCCAGATGGTGATTTTATTGGAACTGGCGGCGCTGTGGATTACGAAATGAGCGCGTCAATGGGCAATTTCATCCTGTCGAAAAGAGCTGACAATCTGCCTGTTTTTGTGAACTCATTGGACAACATGTCTGGAAATTATTTTTTGCCAGACGGTGTGACCCCAATGCCCGGAATGGTATTCATTTCAAACACAATAGATTTTATTTCCGGCAGCTCTGGCGTTGATCTTACAAAAAACATAACGCCGCGAAACGGGCAGATTATCGCTTGCCTTGTTGATCTTGACGAACCATGTGTGTTTATTGCCCATAACCGAGATTCTGCAACAGAAACCGTCGTCTATATTGTGACGCTTGACGGCGAAGTTATTGAGTATGGCGGTATGGGGGCTTTACACTTTGCCTCCGATTTTGGGTACAGCAACCGCAGCGCGAGTTGGTATTCTGGTGATTTTGAATACAAAACGCGGATCATGGCATGGTGCGAAGGAGCTGGATCGGGAAGACTTCGTGTACGTAGGCTAAATGCCGACATGAGCGTGACCACACTTTTTGACCCCGGTTTTTTTTGGGGCGGTTGGTCTTATCCAAGCTGCTATGTTAAAGACGGCATTGTTTATGGCGTCGGTAAAGCTGCATCAAGTGGCGACAATGCCGTGGTCGCCAATGCCTTTATTCAGACATCAAGCGACACAATCACCCTGGGCGAAATCGTATCCGCTGAATGCCTGCGCAGTCGCTATATCACAGCCAGCGACATCGACGTGTCTGCGCTAACCAGTGTAGTCGATGGCTACAAGCTGACCGCAAAGGCTGCGCTTCGGGCGGGGCTTGAGCCTTTACAGGCGGCGTGGCCGTTCGATGTCGTGCCGTCAGGATACAAGCTGAAGTTTGTGCCGCGTGGCGGGGCCGTGGCGCTGACCGTGCCAGCCGATGATCTGGGTGCGGTGCGGGGTAACGATACGCAAATTCCTCGGCTTACAACAGCGCGTGAGGTTGATTCGCAGCTTCCGTGTCAAATCGACATTTCCTATTTTGACAGCGCCCGCGAGTACGACACCGGCACCCAGATCGCCGCGTATGCCGCTTCCGATGCGGTCAATTCGATTGCGCTTGAGTTGCCCATCGTCATGAACGCAAACAAGGCCGCGCAGGTGGCTGATGTGTTGCTTGGGAGCTACTGGATAGAACGCACGACGGCCTCGTTTGTCTTGCCGCCTACCTATGACCATGTCGAACCGGCTGATGTGCTTACGGTTCAAGGAAATGGCTACGCGCACGAGGTCAGGGTAACGAACATAAGCACCTTGCCTGATGGCAGGGTTGAGGTTGAAGCCAGGAGCAATAATGCGTCGACCTATGTGTCTTCGGCGGTCGGCGCGGAAGGTCTGCTGCCGGTTTTATCTCCGATTACCGTCAAGGGGCCGTCGATCATTAACGTGATGGATTTGCCTGCGCTTTCGGAAGCATCGGGCAGTGCAAGCCATTTCGCGGCGCTGTGTGGGGCGCTGAGTTCGTGGCCATCCGGCACACTTTTCAAGTCATCGGACGGTGGCACGACATGGAACTCTGTATATGGGTTCTCCGATCCGGTCACGATGGGGTATGCGGTTTCTACTATTGGCGCGGCTGCGACAAATAGCGTTGACGCGGCATCACGGCTGGAAATCATGCTTTATGCAGGGAGCCTGTCTTCTGTGACTGTGGCGCAGATGCTTGCTGGCGCAAATTATTTTGCTTACGGAAAGCATGGCCGATGGGAAATCATCGCGGCGGCTTCTTGCGTGAATACGTCAGACGATTACTGGATGCTTGGCGATATGTTGCGCGGTCAGGCCGGCACGGAATGGGCCATGTCGCTGCATGAGCTTTACGACGACGTGGTTTTGCTGACCGATGCCGACCTTGCTTTTCTTCCGTCATCTACATCGCAGATTGGCATCCCGGCGCTTTTCTCTGGGGTGACCAGCGGGTCGTCGGTCAGCGAATCGGGCGCTTCGGAGTTCACTTACACGGGCGTCAACCTGCGCCCGTTGTCGCCGGTATTTTTTGCCGGAACACGCCACATATCGACTAATGAATGGTCGTTTTCATGGATACGTCGCACGCGCTATGGCGGAGAGTGGCGGGACTTTGTTGACGCCCAACTGAGCGAAACGTCTGAATCATATACCCTTGAAATATGGAACAGCAGCTACACCACGCTGAAGCGGTCAATCGCCACAACGTCACCATCAGCAACCTATTCGTCGGCGCTTCAGGTTACTGATTTCGGGGCGGTACAAGACACGCTTTATTGTCGTGTTTATCAAAACTCTTCCAGTGTCGGTGCAGGATTTCCGCTGACACAGACGGTCAATTATGCGGCATGGGTTGATGCCGACATTGCCGGTGTTCCGCGAACCATTGGATTGCATTTCAACGGAACAAACGGCTCGACCACCTTTATCGACACCGAGGGTCATACGATGGTCGCCAACGGGTCGGCGCAAATTTCCACCGCCCAATCGAAATTCGGCGGCGCTTCATACCTGGGGGCATCCGGGGCCACGGTTACATCGGCTTCGCATGCCGACTTTGCAGTGGGAACCGGCGATTTTACGGTGCGGGCGTTTATTCGTGTAACGAGTTTTGCAACGTCACCGCTTCAGGGGTTTTTCGGAATCGGCGCTTATAACACAGGAACGCTTCTTCGCCTTCAGGCTGACAGGGTTGAGGTGTGGATCGTGGGGCAGGCCGATAACTTTATGACCACTATCAATACTGGAGCTTGGCATCATTACGCAATTGTTCGGAAAAGCGGAACGACAAAGGTCTATTTTGATGGCGTATCGCTTGGCACGAATACAACCCTTACGGGGTCGATTGCCCAAAGTGCCGTCTGTGTTGGTGCCAGTTCGCACAGTACGACCGAATTTGTGGACGGATACATAGACGATCTCGAATTCTTTACGTCGGCAATCTACGACGCCAACTTTACGCCACCCACTTCAGCTTTTGGATAACCATCATGGCAAATTCAACCACCCACCTTGACTTGATTGAGCAGTCGCAAGCACAAAAAGAAGTGACTGCGAACGCGATGTCAGATGCCGCCTCACCCGCGACGGTATATGGGCGAAGGGCGTCGACAACGACCGGACTGACCTGGGGTTATTACGGTGGAAACATCGTCACCAGTGACGACCTGACTGTTCAAGTCTCGAATTCCACTGTCGGCCTTTCTGCATCATCGACCGTTTATGTGGTCGCCGCAAAAAGCACGGGGGCCGTGACAACATCGACGCTGACGACAAGCTGGAACGACACGGCGAACTATTGGCGGCTTTATTCAATTGTGACCGGCACAGCCACCGTGACCAGTTACACGGACTATCGCCAAGTCGGGCGCATGACCGGCGTTGGCACGGGGCTTGTCGCTCCCGTCACGAAGACGGCTTCATTCACATTTGGCGCAAATGAAAACGAGGTCATTTGCAACGGGACTGGGACAATTACCGCCACACTTCCGACAGCTTCGGCCTGGGTTGGCCGAAAAATCAGAATCAAGACGGTTGCCGCGTTCGCTGTCAGCAGTGCGTCGTCAAACGTCGTCCCGCTGGCCGGTGGGTCAGCCTCGACAGGGGTTGTCGCGGCGACGGCTGGAAAGTGGGCGGAGCTTGTGAGCGACGGCAGTAATTGGGTCATCATGGCATCGAACTGATTTTAACCGCATCCCGGCCAAAGAGTCGAGAAGGGAATAACGCATGACCACGCACGAACTTGTCGAACTCTTGTTGAAACGCCTTGACCGTCAGGACGGGATGCTGATCAGCCTCGACCGCAAGCTGGAAGACCATATCCAAAGCGAATCGCTTACCCGGCCGGCGCTTGAGGAAATGGCAGAGATGTGGAGCCGGTCCAAGGCCGTCGCGTGGTTTTTCACCAAATTGGCCAGCCTGCTCGCCGTCGCTGCCGGCGGCTGGACATGGATCAAGGATCACGTCAAATGACGCATTACGATGTCACCCTGAAAAACCCGAACGTCCAGGCCTTTCTGGCGCTCATTCGCTGGACTGAAGGCGCCGGGTATCAGACGTTTTTTGGTGGCGGTATCATCAACGATCTGGACGACCACCCGAGAATCGCCATCACGCGCAACCTGGGCGGCAAGCCGATCACCTCGACGGCGGCCGGTGCGTATCAGTTCCTATCGAAGACCTGGGATGAATGCCAGAAGGCGCTCGACCTGCCCGACTTTTCAGCGGCCAACCAGGACCGTGCCGCGCTCTACCTGATCGAGCGCCGCCGTGCCTTGCCTGCCGTGCTTGAGGGCGACTGGCCGACTGCGCTGGAGCGCTGCAACCGAGAATGGGCCTCGCTGCCCGGCAGTCCCTACGGCCAGCCGACGAAAAGCATGGCCGGCTGCCTTGCCTTTCTCGATCGGCTGACGAAGGAGGGCGGCCAGAGTGCCGCACCCTTTCAAGAAAACCCAGGCCCAACCCAAACACAACCAGGAGCAACCAACATGGCGCCCTTCGTTCTGGCAGCGATTCCAAGCCTTATTCAGGCCGCACCCGCGCTGATCCGCCTTTTCGGGCATGGCGAACAGGCCGAGAAAAACGCCAAAGCCGCCGAGATCGCCGTCGAGATCGCCAAGGCGGTGACGGACCAGCCCACGGCGGAAGGCGCTGTCGCCGCCATCCAGTCCGACCCCGAACTGGCCAGCCACTACGCCAGCGCCATCGAAGCGCAGTGGTACACGCTCACCGGCGAGTCCGGTGGCGGCGGGATCGAGGGCGCGCGGAAAGCCGATGTCGCACTCCAGGCCGCCGGCGCCAGCGTATTCAAGTCGCCCGCCTTCATCATCTCGGCCAGCATGTTACCGCTGGTCTATATGGTCGTCGGTGCCGTCATCTTCGGACCGGACTGGACGATGGAAATCAAGGCGATGGTGGTGTCGTCGATCATCAGCATGGTGCTTGGCGCGGTGTCCGGCTATTACCTCGGAACCAGCTTCTCCAGTCAGCGCAAAACCGACCTGATCAACGCCAAATAATCAACGCCGCCGCCTTTGTCGCCTTACGGCAGAATAGGCGGCGGTTTTGATGTCTACTTTGCGTTGGCAGGCAAAAGCATGTCGCCCTGCACCGCCGTATCGCCAGCGCCGACTTTTGCGTCCTCGAACAGCCGGGGCTGTGCGTAGGCTTGCTCTATTCGGCGGCAGGCCGCATCAAAATACTGCCGTTCGCGCTCAATCCCGACGAACGCCTTGCCCAAGTTCACGCAAGCCACTCCCGTGGTTCCCGTGCCCATGAACGGATCGCAAACCGTCGCCGCCTTCGGGTGCATGTCAAGGCACCAGAGCATCAGCCGCAGCGGTTTCTGTGTCGGGTGTTCCTTGCCGTCTTGCAGCGCCTCGCCTCGCGGCAAAGTCAAAACCCGCGCCGCTTGTTGCTGGCTGCTCCACGCGAATTCGCAATCCGCCAGCGAGAAATTCCGTTGACCCTTGTCCCACACCAGCCAGCGCATGCTGGGTGGCAGCAGGTCGGTGAAGTAGTTGCCGCCCCAGATAACGCATTCCTTGCCCTTCTCCTGCATCAAGCCAAAGAGCCAAGGCGCGGGGCGCTCCTTGTCCCATCCGCCAGGCCCGTATTGCGTCCATCCGTTCTCTGCTTTTCCGGCGTGCGTGTCCGCGCCAATCCCATACGGCGGGTCGGTCAAAATCAGGTCGCAGTTCGGCAGCAGCGGCAGCACTTCGCGGCAGTCGCCGTGGTACAGCGTGCAATTCCCGATTGTCACTTTCTCAGCCATCATCACTCCGTAGTTACGTTTTGCCTGCCAACCCGTCGCTCAAGCGGGACG
>OFQV01000156.1_pt1 | contig 19991 bp, 24 predicted proteins | sample 1542971 | NCBI WGS metagenome assembly OFQV01 (sample SAMN07774229, study PRJEB24372) | wastewater metagenome | isolation source: WWTP Cannobio (Effluent) | place: Italy: Cannobio | collected 2016-01
AGCCCCTCAATCATCGCGTCAATGTTTGCGCCCGATGCCCCGGCAGTTTCGCCCGGCTCGAAAAACTCACGCTCCACCACGTCTGCTTTTTCGCGCTTGGTCATGCGGCTTGGATCGCGGCTGGATGTAGCCCAACCCGGCGTCACGGCATCGCGGTATGCGGCCCGATATGACGCTTGCACCCATGACGCCGGAATAACTGTATCGCCAATCGCAGCGCCGTAAATCATATGCCCCGTGCGCGGCCAAGCGCGTTCCTGATCGAACCCACCAGTAGGGGCGCTGCACATCAGCCGCGCGCCATAGGTGGCGTCAAGATAGTCGCTGCCACGTTGGCGCAGCACGGCAGGCAACGGCGCACCAACAGGCAGGCTTAGGCCAGCGTCGGCAAGGTATGCCGCAAAGTCGATGTCCGAGCCATAGCCCGCCATGTTACTTATCCTTTTTCGGCTTCACAGCCTCAATCGTCACATAAGGCGATTGCGCCATGACTTCATAATCCAGCGCGCCAAGATCAGCGGTCATGTCGCCGTAAGCGGGCAATACTTCCGGCCCGGATAGCGTGGAAATGTCCAGCGGAAAGCCGGAAATGTTGGTCAGCTTGTATTTCATCGGTTCACCCTCGGATGGTTGCCCGCCCGATATTACACCGGGCGGGCGATAGCTTATGCAGGAACCTCAAGAATCCCATCAAGATAGTAGAACGTCGCGGTGGTCATGAGTTCAATGCCGCCCGTGCGGAAGATGCCCGGCACCTGGAATGACAAAGGCCCGTCCTGATAGACATTCAAGAACTGATGAGGCATCGGCAAATGCAGCCGCACATAGTTCTCATCGTTCTTGTAGGCTACCAAACGCCCGCCGCCGACAACGGTTTGCGTCGATGCCGTACGCAGCGCAGGAACCGCCCGCACGGTCAACGGACGGCCAGTCGCCAGCGTGTAGACGTTGGTTTTCAGCAGCCAAGACAGGATCGTATCGGCACCAAGCGCGTTGAACGGCGTAGAAGCGATAAGGTTGTAAGCATCGACCGGCAACAGGATGGTGTCGGCATATTCAACGGTGCTGGTGGCGACGTTGGTTCCAGTCAGCGCCTGGTTGATGTCGCGCAGGATTTGCGCGGCGGTCTTGGTCACAACGCCCGCGTTGCTGATCCAGTGGCGGGCCGAACCCGTGCCATCATTTGCAGCAGCAACAGGCGTCACGTTGGAGTTGTTAATCAACCCCTTCATGCCCTTTTCAGCCGATCCTTGCAGCGTGATGTCCCACATGAACTTGGTATAAGCCATGCGGGCGGCACGGGCGCGGCGGTTTGGCAGCGTGCCACCGACGATATTGAGGGCGGTGTTGACCTCCTCGATATTGTATTGGTAGCCAATCGCGGCCAAGTGCATCGACTGCTGCTGCATGGTCTGCGAAACGTCAGCAAGCGGCACGTCTTTAGCGCCCGCCGATTGGAATTTCGCAGCGCCGGTCAGGTCCGACATATACGTCATGACACCGGGCGACCACGCCGGGCCAGAACTGTCCACAAACACCAGACGGGAAAAATCCCAATCCGGGAATCGGGTTTCGTAAACCGTTTGGTTTACTTTGAACGCTTGACCCTGCACGAATGCAAGCGCCTGCGCGTCGTTGATCATATGTTGCATCTGGGGGTCTCCTTACGACGCTACAGACAGCGACAGGATCGGACGGCGATAGCGAACAACGCCGATAGCGCCGCTCTTTCCTGCCTCGTCAAACTGTGCGCCGGGGATGGTGGCAACGGTTGCGGATTGTGCCGCGTCGGTCCAGACTTTGTTGGTCAGGTCGTAGCGGGCCTGTGCGCCAAGGGCAACGTCCTTGCCAAGCAAGACGCCGATCACGCCCATATCGCAAACGGGCACGCTTGCATATTGGGCGTGCGTGTCAGCGACAAAGTTGACGCCGCCTTCATTAGGGTGCGTTGCAACGGCCTCGGAAATACCAAGGATGTTTTGCGCGGTCGCGGTCAAAGCCACGCAGGTATGCGCGCCACTGCCCGGAACGACAGGGATGCCGAACGGGATAGGCGTAGTGCCGGAGTTGGTGCGCGTGATGGCGTTCCACTCTTCCATATTCGCGCGGCGACCTTGGGCATATGCCGCAATTTCAGTCGAGAAAGTCATGGGCATGATTAAGCCTCCTTGCGCCATGCGTTAAGATCGGACACGCTTTTCTTGAAAGCGGTGTCAGCGAGTTGCGCGGCGTCACCCACGCGGGCGGTAGACGCGTCGGCCAGCGCCTTCTTTGCCGGGTCTTCTGCATCGCCAAGCAGATCAAACGCCGCGTCAATATAGGCGTCGGCCTTGTCTTTGACCGCATCGCCGCGCTTGGTGACAACAACGGCGCGCTTGATGTCAGCGGCGGATTTGCCATCCGTCACGGCGTCGGGCTGGATAGCCTTGGCGCGGGCCACCAGATCAGCGCGGTCTTTTACAAGCGCGTCGATTGCAGCGGCGTCGAGGGTCTTGGCTTTCAGGTCCGCGATTTCAGCGTCCTTCTTTGCCATTTCCTTTTCCTTGGCGGCGGCTTCTTCTTCGGCCTTCTTTTCGGCGGCGGTCATTGCGGCTGCGGCGTCGGATAGTTGCTTGGTCAGTTTTTCGAGTGCCTGCGCACCTGCGTCAGTCGTGACAACGGACAGGCCGTCGATCAGGACAGTCCGCGTCTGGATGGCGTCTGCCATGTCTGCGTCCTTTCGGTCGTTGATGGGGGAAGCGCCCCAACGCGCGTCCGCACTGTCACCAATGCGAAATTCACTGCCTGCCCTACCAAGTTGGCAAAGCGCGACGTGGTTTATTCGGATGTTGGTTTGTTGCGCGTCGTATTGCGCTCCATCCGGTGCGGTCCCGGCGGTCCAGTCCAGTGTGCAAGTGTATCCGGCAGAAAGCCCCGCCATTTCGCCGCTTTCGATTGCGGCGATTGCAGCGGCGTCCTTTACGATCAGGGGCAGTTTAAGCTTGCCGTCGCGCCATTCCGCCTCGGTGGATACCTCTCCCTTTGCCAATGACGCCACGTTGTCAGCGTCCACCATCATCGCTGGGTGACCAAGGGTGATTGGCGCATGGCTGTAGGTGCGCACGCTTGCCGGGTCTTTCACCTGATCCTCGGAGCGGTAAACCCTGACCATCTCCATGTCAGGCTTGCCAACTTCGGAACCGCGATAGATTTGGATGCCTGTGCGGGCGACGAAAGCGTCTGCAATAAGATATCCGTCAGCGGTCTTGCGCGGCTTGCCCATGACAGCCACGTCACTAAATCTTTGGTTATTCATCCTCGCCCCCATCATTCCCCGCATATTGCGCAACATACCCCTCAAGCCCCGGCATTGCCCCGCTTTCGGTCAGCATGTTTACGGCGGCATCTGCCAGTGCGTCTTGGTCGATGATCCCGGTGTTGAACAACGCCACAACCGTATCGGCCCCGATCTTGCCGATTTCAGCGCGTTCCTTGTCGCTGATCTGCCAGAGTGAACCCCAATTGTAATACACATCATCAGGACGCGACCCCAAAGCCGACCGGATCAAGCACTCATCGAGGATGTGCATTGCAGGGCCAAGATCAAGTTCCTGCATCGCGCGAATGCGGTCATAATAATTGCGCGCGTCGCCCTCGCCAGATGCGTTCAATCCGCCCGGTGATTGGCCCAAAAGCCGGGTGAGCGGAATGTCAGCGGCACCGGCAACCAGCGTCATAAACCGATCCATCAAATCCGGCAGGCCAGAGAAAGACGCGGTTTTCTGCCCGATGATTTCCTCGGCGTCGTGCATGAATGTGCCGTTGATGCCCTTGCCGGTTTCGGCCAAAGCCCAGCGTTTAAGCATCTGCGCCGAATAGTTTGCATCGCCCAACTTGCGCATGAAGTCAGGGATACCGACAGTATCCACCTTGGCCTCGAACACCAGACTTGCCACATTGGCGCTGGTCGCATCCATGTTGCGGATTGCCTCGAACATTGCCAGCAAAACACTGTCCCCGAACCCGTATACGGTGTTCGTCATGCCGGGGTCCACCACATCAGCCCCGGTCAGGATAACCAGCCGCGATGCGTGAATTTCAACAGGCGCGCGGCCATCGGGGTTAAGCGTCCACATCGCGGGTTTGCCGAAGTATGGCGATGCCGGGTCATTCTCGATTGCCGATGCGTAGAGGTGCCGCTTGTGCAGCACGGTTGCGTATTTCAGACCACCAAGCCCGATGCGCGCCGGGTCAAGAGGCTTGGCAAGATCAGTGTCGCCAGTGCCGATCAGGATTGCCGCACCGCCCATAAGCCGCGCCGATGTAAACGCCGCCTTCACCTTGAGCCGGATACCGTGGCGGTTTTCCTCGGCCTCGATTACGCTGATTTCGGTGGTATCCGCCTGCCAGTTGCGCCAGTTGCGGGTGGCATCAAGCGGCGGAATGTCCACGATCTTGCGCGGCAACCATCCGCCCCTATAGGCGTTCATCAGCGTGTAGTCGTCCACTACGGGCGCGGCATAGGTGGTATGGCTGGCCTTGTCGCGCCCCGTGCCGAGGTTAGCCGTAATGTTTACCAGGCTATCCGATACGCCGATCAGGTTTCCGTCAGCCTTGAGGCGCACGCGGGGTTTTGTCATGTCGCCTCCTTAGAAAATATTGTCGATGCTGTAGGATGAGCCGGTATTGGCCGGAAAGAACGCCATGTTAATCGCGTCCGCAAGGTTCGGTGATCGTGAGCCGTCCGGCTGCTTATCAACCATCGTCTTTCCCGTGCCGCTGGTTTTGTGCTGCGGCTGCGTTAATTCTTCTTCAATCTGCCGGATGTTCGACAGGTCACGCGGTAAGCTAATCATCATTTCGGCGTCATATGCCACGCCGCGCCGCGCCTTGTGCGCATTTTCAAAACGCTTGCGCAGCGAAAACCATGCCTGCGCCTTGAGGTTTTGATACTGGTCTTTGTTCAGAGGGCTTTGCGGGTTATCCGGCTCAATCCGCTTGTCAGGGTTAAGCACCGATGCGCCGCCCGCCCATGGGTGGAACGCCATGCCTTCCGGCTGATCTCCGCGCCGCCCCATTGACGCCCATTCGCCTGTTACGCCCTCGCCAACGCCGATGCTGTCATAGTACACCTCGGCAACGCCTTGCACCTTGGCAATCATCGCCGCTTTGTTTGTGGTCAGCGATGTATCAAGCCCGTTCCACGCCTGTACCGATAGCAAGCTGATACCCTTGCGGATTGCAAAGGCATTTTCATCGCCGCCATCTTCACCGCCCGCAACGTCAAGCGCGGCGTATAGCTTGCCCGTGACTTCCAGCCCTAAATCCTCTGCCAGCCCGATAGCCGACTGGACCCATGCGGCTGGGATAACGACCTTTGAGCCAACGCTTTCGTATTCGCCAAGCCAAGTATGCGGAAACCCGTCTGGGTCGTTCTCCATATCGTTTTCGGCTTCCCTGCGCAGCGTATCCGGCAGGAATGGATTGTCAGTGTAGTTTGCCTTGACAACGATAGCGTCAGGACGTGGCCCCTTAGGACCGCGTAACAGCCGTTCAACAGCATCACCGCGCCGCCTTGGGTTCCAGCTAAAGAATATCCGCGACCCTTCCTTGCGGATTGTCGGGCGCAATAAATCCATGCTGCGTTGCGATAGGCTTTGCGCCTCCTCAACCCACGCGATGGAAAACCCTTCAAGCGATTTTACGCTGTCGGCGGTGTGATCCTGCATTCCTACAAAGATACAAAGCCCCGTGCCGCCGATGCGCCTGATTTCGTTTTGCAGCACATCGAACAGATGCGATACGCCAAACTCAACGATCTTGGCCTCAATCAGCTTTTTTGCAGACAGTGCCAGGCTTTTCTGCACCTCACGAATACAGACCACGCTGCAATTCGCATCGGCGACCATTTCCTCAACAACAAGGCCCGCGATTTCGTGGGATTTGCCGCTGCCCCTGCCGCCATATACCCCGATGTATCTGATTGACTGCCCGGTTGCGGTGACACTGGCGTGTATCGGTGCCGCCCAACGCGGGGTCGGTATGTTAAGCGCCTGCATCGCCCTTTGGGTCGATCAGGGTGCGGGTGATGATCTGTGGCGTCATGGTGCCATCGCTTGACGACAAGTCCAGCTTGTCGCCGTAAACCTTGGGCCGCAGCTTTCCGGCCATCCATTTGCGCGTATCAATACGCAGCTTGGCGCGGGCGATGGCGTCATGGTTCACCACTTCAACGCCATCACGCTCGTAAACATCGCCCTCTTGGCTGTCTGCGATTGTCAGGCATTCGTCAAAGATCGTGTCGGCTAGTTGTTCCTTCGCGCGCGCATATCGTTCCGCAAAGGCGGCGTCTGCATCAAGTCGCCTGTAGAACGTGCCCGCGCTTGGCAGCCAATCATCCTTCATGATATTTCTGACAGCCCCACCCTTTGCGATGCGGTCAAAGATTTCCGCCTCAATCTCATCGGTCCAAGGGTCTGGTTTGGCATCTACCATATCGTCCTCCCCGGTCTGAACGGGCTGCGGTTGTCATTCCAAGGGCTTTGGTTGGCGTTGGCCGGTCGCGCGGTATGCGCTGCGCACCTGTTCCTAGGGGTCTTTAGCGGCAACCCTTGGGATGGACGTTGGGCGCATTGTATAGGGGTTTGCGGATTATGCAAGGGGCGGCAATCATTGCGTCACCTTCTGCGACCATTCCGCATAATCCGCTTCTATCCGCGCATAGATGTTTGGATGTTCACAGCGCATCTGGTTGGCTGGAAAACTTTTGCCTGCCACCCAATCCCCACGACTATCCCCGGCGGCAAGCCAGTGCCCATTCATCCATCGCGACGGATCAATCCCCAGCTTTTTGAAATGTGCGCGTGTAATGATCTGGTGCTTCTCCACCCAAACGCAGACGCGCATCGCCTTGATCTTCCAGTCCGAAAGGATCATGGGGCTGGGAACACCGCAGGCGACCTCTGGCACATAATCGGGGAGTTTGTGGCGGTGTATTGGGAAACAGTCGAACCAAGGCTCCCTATCCCAATCGCTCCACCACGTCCCGATACGGGTCAGAGTTTCAGCCTCGGGCAATGGGGGGTAGAATTGTGGGATGCGCGGCCCTTCTTTTTCGTATGGCCCGAAATGGGGATATGATTTTTCTGATCTCGGCGTGATCACGGTAAGACCAAGGGCCTTGGCGATTTCCGCATTTTCGGCAACCACCTTGCCTACCAAGACCGCCCTGAAATCGGGGCCATGATCACGTCTGCGCCCGTTTATGGCTTGGCATATCACCTTGGCATTGAGGGTTAGCTTTGCTTCAACACCGATCTGCCAGCCACCGACACGATGGACCAAAAGAATATCCCATCCTGCGGTTTCAGGATAGGGCAGCCAATCGGCGGGTAGACCACGCAAGAAGGCTTGGCATAGCGCGGCTTCTGTTTCAAATTTTTGGGCCACAGATTTCATGCAAGCCTCTCCATTCCCCGAACATCGGCGGCCACGCGCTTGCCCATCAGATCGAACTGAGCGACGGTTCCTGCAATGCTTTCGACCGTGACCACATGGCCCTCGAAAGGGCCTGATACAAACCGTGCCGCCTGCCCCTCGATTGGGCGCATAGCGGATCGCATATCCTCGGCCATCTGACGTTTCGCGCGTTCCAGTTTTTCCGCCTCGACCGTCATGCCTTGGAGGTGCCGGATTAGCTGATACGGAAACGCTACCGGCACGTCGCCCACCTTGAACACGTCGCGGCACCATCGCTGATCCTTGATCACATGCCACAGGGGCGCGCGCAGGCATTGTGCGAATAGGTATCCTGGCACAAGAGGCACCTCGCGCGGGGCGGGTTTCTTGGCGCGCGTCATGCGCTCTTGGCTTGGGAAAAACGCGTGCATGTTCACGGCGCGAAAGAACTCGCGGCCTTCCTCGTGGGCTTTCGGTGTTGGCTTGGGAATAATGCAATACCAGGCGGGTGCGCAGTCCCGCCCGAACGGCTCCGGGGGCGGCTTGGTATCGCGGATGATCTGTCCTATTTGGTATGTCACTGCTCTGCCCTCGCTTTGTTTATGGTTGCCGCGCCTCTGCCTTGGGTGCAAGGTTTGCGCGGCTTGCGGGGTTTGTGGTCATGACTCCACGGCACTCACCGCATGATCCGCCTGCTTGGCCCGCAGGTCAGGGCGTCTCTGGTGACAGGGGCAATGGCATCCAATGGGTTGGATCCCAGAAGTCCGCATCCCAATCAATGAATTCATCGCTCTTGTCCCAATGAAGAACCACAACGCCACCCTGATAGCTTACCCCGACGAAACCTAAAAACTCTGTTCCATCTTTCGGCGCTGTCTCAATCGACTGCCATTGCATCGCCGCCTCGGCCGCCTTCGCCCGTTGATAATTGCGCTGCGACACCTCGGCCCATTCAACGCAAGCCGCATCGGCCTCTTCGGCACGGGCTATTGCGGCGTCACGCTCGGCCTGCATTTCTGAAAGCCGAACGGCCATTTCAGCCGCCCATATCGTTTCCGGTGATTTTGTCATTTCCTATTCAAAGCCTCCAATTTCCATGCGGTGAATGATGATGCCCACGGCCCGCCAGCGCGGCTCATGTTCTCGCCCTTCGCGGCGCGGCGCTTGTGGGCAATGCGGGATGCTAGGCTCAATGTGGTTTGCTTGCGGGCCTCGATGCCCTTTGCGCTGATCAGGTGCGCGCCTTTCCATGCGTCAGTCATGCCTTCACCTTCCGTTGTTCCCGATTGTTCACGCGGTAATCCAACGCGGTTTGGAGTATCCGCCGCATTTCCCTGATGTCGGTTTGCTCTATCGCCCGCTGCATGTCGTCGCGCTGGCCAGTCAGATCCCGGCGCATGGCTGCGTTTTGTTCGGCGAGTTTCAGGTTGCGGTGCGTGAGTTGACCGAGTTCGTTGCGTTGGCGTTGCTCAAGGGGTGTCATGCTGTCACCCTTGCGTTTGCTGCGAATACAGCGCGGGCAAACCCCATCGGCGTGGCGCTACGGAAATTGGCGCGTCCTTCGCCTGGCGGTGCTTTGTGGATACGATCATCGGGCGGGCCAAGATCGGCGCGGTGTGGAGCGGGCATAGAAAACCCGCCCCCGGCCCAGATCATCGTTTTCTTGGTGTAATTATCCGCAGGCTCAAAACCCGTGAAGTCATGCGGGTGGAATGAATGATCGGGCTTACGCCAGAATCTGCTGATCTGCGACACGGGGTTTTCGATGAACCACGGCGCGCCCATCATTTGCGCTATGGCGTGGCACTGATGCACCACGGCCATTGCTCGCTGCTGGAACGCCGGATCGGCTTTGGCCTTGGCGGCAAACCACCTTGCGCCGGATACGGCCAGATCGGTGCATGGCGGGAAAGCTGCTGTGAACGCCACACTGCCCGTCACCAGGCGCAGGAAAGCCCATGTGCTGGAATGGTCGAGGATATGGCCGATGCGAGTTATCGGCCCATCTACGGTTACGCACGCCGGGTGCTGTGGGTCGATCAACACGGCGCGATAGCCCGCCTCGATCCATGGGGCGGCGAATGTGCCTGTCAGGTCGCAGAGGCACAGCACGATATTTCTGGTTCGCTGATGGATGCTCACACCGCACCCCCCGTTTTTAGCCCCGCACAGCGCGTTTGCGCATCTGTGGCACCATTGGGCGCGGAAACGCCGCCAACGCCGACTGTGGGCGATATTTCGGAGGCGTGCAGCACCAACGTGAACACCTTCTTGCTAGATGGACCAACGCGAATTACCGACACCTCCCCAGCCAGTTCCATCCTGCGCAGTCCGCGTCTGGTGACTTCCAGGTTTTGCCCAGTGATTTCCATGATCTGAACACAATCAAGGGATTCACCACCTGCCAGCGTGGATTTTATCTTGTCCTCGGTGATCTGGTGAGGGTGTCCCGTCTTGGCAAAACGGGCATTGATTGACTTTCTTACACCATTTCCGTCTATGCCTGTATTTCGCGGAATGCCGCGTATGTGACCCTCGGATCGGCATCGCAACGCCCAATCACACCCGATCCATTCCTCCAGCGTCTCGCCTGGGTTCATCGTGGTGTGGAACGTCCATGCGGCGGGGTTGTATGCGCGAGTGTCGGGCATGACGGTGGGATGGGTGTTGACGGTCCATTGCGGTAGGGCGGTCATGACGCCACCGCGAACAGATCGCCAGATGTCTTTTCGGCATCCATCAGATTGCGGTTTGCTTGCGCTGCATATTCCGGCTTCAACTCAAAACCGATGTATTTGCGGAAAGACTTGATCGCCTGATATCCAGTGCTTCCGATGCCGTTGAACGGGTCCATAACCACGTCACCCGGCTTGCTGTAGAGCCGCAGGCAGTTGTCGATTGTGTCAAGTTGCAATGGGCAGACGTGGCGCTCATCATGCTGCCCTTTGGCTGCGCGATAACCATTCAGGACGTTGCCTTGATTGATATTCATCCATACCGGGCTGGCAAGGCGCTGCCACTCGTAAACGTCAAACTCGGCGTGTTTGATAAGTTCAGCCAAAAGCGCATTTTCTGGAACGCCTGCACACAGCCCTTCGCGGCGCATATGTTCAAGCCAACGGCGCGCTATGGGCAACGATTCCTTCGATCCTGGTGCCGCATGTTCGATGCGGTCTGGATTGTCGCCGTCCTTGCGGAAAAACAGCATGTAGTCTGGCATCCCCACCCGGTTCATTCCGCTGTCTTTGCGGATCTGCTTGTAAAGCAAACCCAACGCCTTTGTGCGCTGCATCTCGACTACGGGATCTTTCCATATCGTTGCGCGGCCATGATAGATCAATCCGGCATCGGTATGCGCGCGGATTAGATCGCCGCTGAAGTCTTGCAGGCCGATAGCGCCATCGCGGCCCCTGCGCATTGGCAAGTCTGTGCAGTGAACGCAAGCGATTCGACCCGGCTTCATGACGCGGGTTAAAGCCTCTGCGAAAAACTTGTATTGATTTATGAATTTCTGCCCGGTTCCGGCGTTGCCAAGGTCACGCTCGCTATCTGAATAAACGAATAGATCACCAAATGGCGGTGAAAAGACTGTCAGATCAACGCTATTTTCCGGCATGGCGTGCATACCTTCGATGCAATCTGAATTATGCAGCGCCCATCCTGCGCCTTGATATTCTGGTTGTTTCATTTTGCACCCTCCGATTTAAGCCATGATGGAAACGCCAGGTCAATCGGCCTGTCGTATACTACACGGGTTTTTGCGCTTGATTGCGCTGACTTCATGGCGACTGCCATGCGCCGTTTCATCTCGTCGTGTTTCGCGCCTTTTTCATTTATCACATCCCAGATTGCCATTTCGGTATCTGCAACCACGATGTCGTTTGTGACCTGCTGCTTTTGCCCGAACCTGTGCGACCGCCTGACAGCCTGATAGTGCTGCTCATAGCTAAAGCTGATACTGGCGAATACTGCATGGGCGCAGTGCTGCCAGTTCACGCCGAATCCAGCGAGTTTCGGCTTAGTCACGATTACGCGAAAGTCACCATCGACAAAGCCCAAGAGCAACGCCTCTTTCTGATCAGGCGTCATATCGCCCCGAACTTCGCGGGCGTCCGGTATCATCCTTGCCAGTTCTTTGCTTTCATCGTTGCTTTCGCACCATACCGTCACAGGGGCGTTGTGCGTTGCCAGTTCCGCAGCCTTTGCCACCCGATCAGACATTGTGAGCCGCTTTTCAGCATGGAAAGATGTTGCGGATAATTCAGGGATGCGAAACAGCATCCCATCGGTTCCGGTCGATCTGTCCGCTTCCACGGTATGCAGGTTGCGAATTACGTCTGGCAAGACGTAGCCCGTATCATCGCCGCCCAGATCGCTTGGCAGTGTTGCGCAACGCGACCAAGACGCCACCCACTGCCAGAAGTCCTCAACCGCGTGACCTTTCAGACGCCAATCTTGCGATGCCGTGGAAGTATCGTTGATGAACCATTTGGACAGCATTTCCTGCTGGCGCATGATGCCCAAGAACTCGGCATGGTTTCCAAGTTCCATGTGATCGTTTGGCGATGGTGTCGCAGTAGCTGCCATTTTGTATGGCGTATCCTTGAACGCATCCATCAGCATCATGCGAGTGCGTCCTGCGAATGATTTCAGGATGCTGCTTTCATCGAGGATGATTGCCCCAAATATTGACGGGTCAAGTTTTTGCAACCGGTCATAGTTCATCACCATGACGCCTGCGCCAACTTCATCGGCCTCTTTGATTTGGCGCGCGTCGATATTGAACTTGTTCGCCTCGCGGATCATCTGCCCAGCGACAGCCAGAGGTGTCAGGATTAGCGACGGTTTTCCGGTTTCATCCGCACATTGCCGAGCGAACTCCAACTCGATGAACGACTTTCCAAGCCCTGTATCGAGGAATGATGCAGACTTGCCTTTTGACAGCGCAAAATCCAACGCCGTGACCTGGTGATACTTTGCCTTTGGGTTTATCGGCGATGGGGTAAACCCGTTCATCTGCGGCGCGATTGCTCGGGATGAAATGAACTCGCGGTATTCTTTCAGGCTGTGATGGATCGTCATGCCCACCTCCGAAACGCTGCGCGGATTGCATATCCGCGAATGAATGACGCGGCGGTGTATACGGCTGTAATGCCCAGCGCCTGCTGTGTGTTTGGTGCAAAGCCCCAGAGCGGCAGGACGTAGAACGTCAGCGCCCAAGACACGGCGAAGCCTGCGCCGGTGCTGATGAGGGTTTCGAGTAGTGTCATTGCCCACCCTCCTCGATCAGCAACACACACGCGGCAAGGTAGTTGATTGCCCCTAGCAGTTCCGCCTTTGCCCGATCCGGTTGGCCGCGCTGGATCATGCCACAAGCTTCTTGGCTTTTCTTCATCGCCTGACCGAGTTGATACCCCGGCCCGACCATGCGGGCGATTTCCATGATGGGCTGCGCGGTGAATGGCTTGTCGTTGGCATGGCGTTCCTTGCCCTTGCCGTTTGCGGCTTGGTCATAGGCAGCACCCAGAACGCGCCACAGCGCGGCGTATGGGTCGGTTGGTGCTAGTGGTGGGGTGGTGGTGTCGGGGGTGTCGGTCCATTCGGCGATTAGGTCTCCGCCGCATTCTGCTCTGTCCAGTTTTATTTGCCCGCCTGGATGGCAGCAGATCTCTCCATCATGTTTTCCACCTGACCAATATGCAACTCCATCACCCCGAACTTCGTAAATCAGCCCGACCCTGCGGCCATCCCGCGTGCGGTAGAATTTCCCGGATTCAATTTTCAGCGTCATATCGTCCTCCACTCTCCCAATGTTTGCGCGCGGCAACAGGCGGGGAGAAATCGCCGTTCCGTGGGGCATGAGGTCCACAGGTCGCCGCGCAGGGGTATGATTGCATGGCGGCAGGGTAATGACAAGGGGTTTTTTCAAGCCGCAAAATTCTGTGGACAGCACGGATCAGCCGCGTCCACCCCTGTCCATGGGGGTCGTCCACTATTTTCAAAGCAAAAAACCCTTACTTTACTACTACTTACTTAAAAAAATAGATAGATAAGGACAGATGGACGCAGATCATAGCGTTACGCCGCGTTGTGTGTGCGCACACACACGCACACACACGCGCGCGCACACACACATAACCCCCCCCCTTTGGCGGCAAAACCGCGTCCATCCGTCCATAGATCTGCTTTTCCTTTGTGTATCAAAGGTTTATGTTGATTTTTACTTGGCTTTTATCCAGAATTTTAGTTGGACGGGCGTCCAGATAGTGAAAAATTAGGCCCAATATGGCCTATTTGTAGCTACAGCGGCGATTTGTGGGATTTGGTTTGTGTATACATTATCGTCACCACAATAATTGAAGCGGTTGACGTTATCGCGGGTCTGGTGCTATGAAATGGCGGCGGGGGAGCTTCGTGGAAGTTGCTCTACCCCGCCTGACACATAGGAAAGTGAGGTTCCGATGCGTGTGCATCATCGTATCACTATCGCACGGGCGATGGAAGTCATTGCAATAGACCCATGGGGACGCCTTTTTTACAGGCAGAAAAATGGCAGCAATTTGGCAGGGGATGTTGCAAGATACAGGGTAAAGAAAAATCGCCCGCACTTGATGATCGACGGCATATCAATCCCAGCCACGAAGGTGGCATGGATGATTCAGCTTAAAGAATATCCATCCGTTATCCCAATGACGCGCAACCATTCGCGCGATGACTTCATAGTTTCAAATCTAACTTTGAACGTTGATGATTTGATCTGGGTGATGGCATGACCGTGCAAGACCCAATTTCAGCCTTCATCGACCACATGCGAGACGTGGAGTGCGCCCCGGATGCGGCGGTGCAGATCACGGCAGACGACAAGATGCACCGCTTAAGGCTCGACGGTGACAAGCCCAAAGTCGAAAACGGCAGCTATATCTTGCGCGTTGACGGCGACGGTTTTGCGGTTGGCGGGTGCATGAATTTCCGCGATGGCATCTGGCATAAGTGGCATATCAAGGCGGCGCGCAAGACCACGGACGCCGAACGCGCGGAATGGAAAGCCCGCACCGATGCGGCACGAAAGGCGCAAGACAAAGCCCGTTCCGATGAAGCTGCGGCGGCGGCGATCAAGGCATCTGGCATTTGGAAAGCCGCCGACCATACCGGATCGAACGCCTATCTGACGCGCAAGGGGTTTACTGCTGAGGCGCTTGGGTGCCGTATGTCGCGCGGGTCTGTCGTTGTGCCGATGTGGTCAGGCGGCAAGATTACGGGGCTGCAATTCATCGACGATGACGGTGCCAAGCTGTTCCTGAAGTCCAGCGCCAAGGAAGGCGCATATCACGCGATCAGGGGCGAGGGTGACTTGCTGGTGATAGGCGAGGGGCTGGCAACTATGGGCGCTATCCATGCCTCGCTTGGGTGCAGCGTGATCGTTGCGTTCGATGCTGGAAACCTTAAGCCCGTGGCGCATGTGATGCGCAAGAAGTATCCAGACAAGCGGATCGTGATTGCTGCCGATGGGGATCAGTGGACGATACCCGCAAGCAAGCGGCCCGTCGATTGGGATAACCCGCCCGGCGACGATCCGCGTTGGCAGGAATGGCGTGAGGCTGGCCTGTGCGTCAACACGGGCGCGGACAAGGCCGCACAAGCCGCTATTGCTATCGGTGGCGCATTGGTGCTTGCCCCTCCGATCCCGGCGACAGACGCGGCCAAGCGCACGGATTGGTGGGATTACTGGCGTGATGCTGGCGGCGATGCGGTGAAGGCTGTTTTTGACGCGGCCATGGCCCCGCGTGATGATGTGCCGGATTATGGCGACGAAGATCGGTGGGAGCCTGACTATGAGGCTATGGCTGGAAACGACCAGGATGATCAATGGGGGTTGGGTGCGGTTCGGCCCTTGGGATACAATAATGGCGGTTACTTTTTCTTGCCAAGGACTACGGGTCAGGTCACAGAATTAACTGCCCCCTCTCTGGGCAGCATCCAAACCTTACAGCGTCTTGCACCACGGACGTTTTGGGAAACTCATTTTGGCGCTGGTGACGGTGGAGACAAGAAGATAGCCGCCATGGCCAGCGCGGCGCTGATGGATGCCTGCCATATCATCGGCATATATGACCCCGATAAAATCAGGGGCATTGGCGCATGGATGGAAGGTTCGGATTGCGTTTTCAACACTGGCGCTCGGATCATTCATGGCGGCACGTCTATACCTGTCACGGAATACAAGTCGCCAAACGGTTTTCTGTATCCAATCGCGGTTGATGTGATCGGAGAATTGCCAGATCCGATGACGGATGCGGACGCTTGGGAGATAGTCAGGCTTTGCCTTGAGTTGAGATGGTCTGACCCGTTGAGCGGTTACTATTTGGCTGGATGGATTGTGACATCAATTCTTGGCGGGGTCACACGATGGAGACCTCACCTTTATGTGACGGGTGATCGGGGGTCAGGCAAATCAACCGTGATCGAGGAATTGATAAAGCGGCTTCTTGGCAATCTCGCGGTTGCCGCTGATGGTGGATCGACTGAGCCTGGCATTCGCAATGCCATTATCAATTCAAGCCGCCCGGTTGTGATGGACGAGGCCGAGGGCAACAATAAAACCGACCGCGACAAGATTGCTGCTGTTATGAACCTAATGCGCGCCAGTTCCAGCGGCGGCACGGTTCGGAACGCGCTGGACGAATACAGGTGCATGGCGTCGTTTATTTTGGCCGGCATCAATCCACAGATCAAGACCGAAGCTGATAAGAGCCGGATTGCAGTGATCCACTTGCGCGCCGATGAGAGACCGAACGCGCATGAGAAGTTTATGGATTGGCGGTTGCGGCTGTCTGATGTGACGCGGGCCGGTGCGTCCGGTAGGCTGATAGCGCGCCTGATAAGTTGCAGCAACCACTTGCCTGCCACGCTGTCAGAGATTGGTGCTGCGATACGGGGCATGGGTGCAAGTGCAAGGTTTGCTGATCAATACGCGGCTTTACTTGCTGGTGTTTGGCTTTTGGTCAAAGCTCGCGCGCCAACGAAGGATGAGGCGTCTGCATTTCTTAGCAAGGTCGGAATGACGCTTGAACGCAACGCCGACCGGGATGATGTAAGCGGCGAAAACTGGAAAGTTCTTTCCGAGATTATGACATCGGACCACGGCTATGATGCCAACGGCTTTGCGCGCCGCAGCACGATTGCGGCGATGATCGAACTCGCATCGAAGTCGGAGGACATGGTGGGTTCTGCCGCTGCTGCATCTGGACTTTCTGATCTTGGCATAGAGGTAGGTGGCGGCATGGTAAGGATCGCCAGCACGTCGCCAAAACTGTCGAAACTGTTGCGGGATACCCCATGGAGCGGTGACGGATGGTCGCGCCACCTGATCACGCTACCGGGCGCGCGTGAGGGCAAGCGTAGGGCTTTCAGGGGTCTGTCCAGGCGTCGGACTGTTGAGGTTCCGATTGACTTGGCGCTTGGTAAAAATGAGCCGGATGAGGTGGAGTTGCCGCTGGAGGATTGGGCGTGACCGTTGAACTATACCCCGACCAAGCAGACCTCGTTGCCCGCGTCAGGCACTCCATGCGGCACAGCAAGGGCGTGCTGATGCAATCGGCCACAGGCTCAGGCAAGACGCGCATGGCCCTTGATATGATCGCGGGTGCCTATGCCAAGGGGTCAAGCTGCGTGTTTGCCGTTCCGCGCAAGGAGTTGTTGTCGCAAACGATCAAGACGATTTCGGAATATGGCATCCCTTTTGGGGTGATCAGCCCCGATCACAGCTACAACCCGTTTGCCAAGATACAGATCGCCATGACGCCAACGCTTGCGCGGCGGCTGGATCGGATACCCGCGCCGAAGATTTTGTTTGCTGATGAGGCGCACTATGGCGGCGCTGAACTCGACCGCGTTATTGAGTGGAGCCGCGCCGGTGGTGGGTGGCGGGTCGGGCTATCCGCGACACCGCTTAAGACAAACGGCAAGCCGATGAGTGACCATTACGATCACATGGAAATGGGCCTGCCTATGGCGGACCTAATCAAAATGAAACGGCTATCTGATTTCCGATATTTCGCCCCGCAACAACCTGACCTTAGCGCGGTTGCGTCGCGGAATGGGGAGTATGTGCAATCGCAGCTTGCGGATTTCATGGAGGCGGATAGGGCAATCATCGGTGACGCGGTGAAAACCTATCGGGAACTCGCATTCGGAAAGCTGAACGTGGTTTTTGCCACAAGCCGCAAACACGCGGGCATCATCAGGGACACGTTCAACGCGGCTGGCATCACGGCGATGATGATCGACGGCACGATGGGGCCGGACGAGCGCAAGCGTATCATCCTGGGGTTTGCGCGGCGGGAATATACCGTTCTGGTATCGGTGGCGTTGCTGACGTTTGGATTTGATCTTGCGGCGGCGGCTGGCATGGATGTGACGGTGGAAAGCATGAGCGACCTATGCCCGCGCAAGAGCCTGCCTATGATGCTGCAAGTTTGGGGTCGCGTGATGCGCATGAAACCTGACCCGGCAATCATTGCCGATCATGCCGGTAACTGGCGCGAAAACGGGTTCCCGGACGATCCGCGCGACTGGACGCTTGACGGCAGCAAGAAGCGCAACACCAGCGATGATAAAGCCGAACCGGTGCGGCAATGCGACATCGCATCGGGCGGGTGCGGTTTCGTGCATCGCCCAGCGCCTGCTTGCCCGAATTGCAACAGGGTCTATCCGATTATGAGCCGCGAGGTTGAGCATCTTGAAGGTGATCTTGCCGAGATTGACCGGGCCGCGCTGGTGCGGGAAAGGAAGCGGGAACAGGGGCGGGCGGATAGCTTGGAGGCGTTGCGCGAGTTGGCAAAGCGCACGGGTAAAAACCCGCGATGGGCTGACCATGTTTGGAACGCAAGACAAAGAAAAAGGGGTTAATCATGGCGCAATGGTCAGACGGTCAAAAAGACGCGCTTAGAATGGCTGGTGAATGGCTGAATAAGTGTAGGTCAGAGGGCGGCAACCTTAGCCAGCCGATATTCAGGCTTTTTGGATATGCTGGAACGGGCAAGACAACACTTGCAAAACACTTGGCGGAAAGCTGCAATTCCGTTGCTTATGCTGCGTTTACGGGCAAGGCGGCGCTGATGATGCAGCGCAACGGTTGCCACAACGCCAGCACGATCCACGGGCTTATATACATGGTTCACGAAGATGATGATGGAAAGATTTCGTTCATTCTGGACTTGGAAGGCGGCGCGGCGCATGTAGATTTGATAGTGGTTGATGAGTGCTCAATGGTTGATGCGTCAATCGGTCGTGATTTGCTTTCATACCGCAAGCCGATCTTGGTTCTTGGTGATCCTGCACAGTTGCCGCCCGTCGGAGGCGCTGGTTTTTTCACCGAGGCGTTGCCTGACTTTCTGCTGACCGAAATTCACAGGCAGGCCGCAGAAAACCCGATAATTCACATGGCGACCGAATTGCGCAATCAGCGACGGTTGCAGATAGGATCGTTCGGAGAAAGCGCGGTTATTCCGCGCGGCACATTGTCGGGCGATGACCTTGTGGCGGCTGATCAGGTTCTTGTTGGAAAGAACGCAACACGGCAGCAATTCAACGGGCGTATGAGGCGCATAATCGGCCTTAATGACCCAATGCCAGTTTCCGGCGATAGATTGGTTTGCCTGAAAAACGATAAGCCGCTTGGCATATTCAACGGCGGATTGTTTCGCATGGTGGAAGGCGTTCCGTCACATTACGACAAATCGCATATCAAAATGATCGTGAAAAGCGATGATTTCCCCAACGCGCGGGCGCTTGAAGTCAAGGTTAGGCGTGAGTTTTTTGAAGGCGGCGCGCAAGATATACCGTGGCAAGAGTTGCGAGGAACGCAGCAGTTTGATTACGGATATGTTTTGACGGTTCACAAATCGCAGGGCAGCCAGTGGGATGATGTGATCGTTTATGACGAAAGCGGCATTGCGCGCGATGAGTGGTGGCGCTGGCTTTATACCGCTGTCACGCGGGCGTCAGATCGTGTCAGGCTGGTGCTATGACAGTCATATTCGCCATGGCCCCGGACGATGAAATATCGGTTCAAGCCGCGCGCGATTGGATCAAGCGGCACGGGATCACTGGCGATGATGCGCGACTAGTGAAGCGTGAGGGAGTGGTGCTTGTGATCGACAAGGGCACGGCGTTTGCAAAATTGAAGGGACCGGAATAATGGCGACGAAGGAAACGAACCTTAGCAACGCAATCATGGTGGCGCTATCGGCGGCGGGTCATTTGGCTTGGCGCAACAATACTGGTATTCTGCCGGGTCCGAACGGCAGGCCGGTTAAGTTTGGCCTGTGTCCAGGATCAAGCGACATAGTTGGGATTTGCGCCGACGGAAAATTTCTTGGGATAGAAGTAAAAACCCCCGTCGGTCGCGTATCACCCGCCCAGACCGCGTTTATAGCTGCGGTTCGCCGTCATGGGGGTCGGGCTGGTGTTGCGCGTTCGGTTGAGGATGCGCTTGCGATTGCTTTTCCGCCGCCTGGCTGACCAGTGACCGGATCATGTCTGCCATGGATTTC
>OFQV01000158.1_pt1 | contig 19822 bp, 22 predicted proteins | sample 1542971 | NCBI WGS metagenome assembly OFQV01 (sample SAMN07774229, study PRJEB24372) | wastewater metagenome | isolation source: WWTP Cannobio (Effluent) | place: Italy: Cannobio | collected 2016-01
CATGCGTTCGTGCCCGACGACATCGTGCTCGCGCCCATCCCCGAGTGGCTGCAGCCCGTGATCGCCAGGTACTTCCGGTTCGCCGAGTTCAAGCGGACGGGGGCGAAGCCCACCGCTGCACAGACCCGTGAGCACGAGCGCCTGCGCGCCATGGGGTTCACGGTGGAGGTAATCGACTCGGTGGAGTCGGCGGATCGCGTGTTCGACGATATGGGGGATCGGCTGTGAGTGCCTATTACAACGAGATCGATCCTTATGCGGCACAGTGGCTGCGCAACCTGATTGCAGCGGGACACATCGCTGCGGGAGATGTAGATGAGCGTTCCATCGTGGATGTTGCCCCTTCCGAGCTGGCTGGTTACACCCAGTGCCATTTCTTCGCCGGCATTGGTGTCTGGAGCCTTGCGCTTCGCCGAGCAGGATGGGCAGACGACCGACCCGTCTGGACCGGCAGTTGCCCGTGTCAGCCTTTCAGCGCGGCAGGTAAAGGAGCAGGGTTCGATGACGAGCGGCACCTCTGGCCCGCGTTCCACCATCTCATCGAACAGTGTCGCCCTGCAGCAGTCCTTGGAGAGCAGGTTGCGAGCAAAGACGCAGACCCTTGGATCGACCTTGTATCGTCTGACGTGGAAGCCTTGGGTTACACCTTCGGGGCCATCCCGTTTCCGTCTGCGGGCGTCGGTGCTCCGCACATCCGCGACCGACTGTATTGGGTGGCCCACGCCAACCACGGCCGACGCATCCGGGGGCGGGCAGGCGAAAAGAGCAATGGGCGAGTCGCGCCACGGCTCGAACCTGAACGACTTTGCGATGTTGTCGGGCTGGCCGACGCCCGACACGACCATGCTGCACGCGAAGGCCAAGCCGCCCATCCTGGGCAACTGCAAGCCATCGGACCCGCAGATCAGTCTGGCGGATGTGGCGGTGCACCTCGCGGGCTGGGCAACACCGACGGCAAACCAGCCGGGGGGCACGCCCGAGGCGCACATGCAGCGCAAGCTGAACATGGGGCGCAGTGTGGCGACCATCACGGACCTGGGAATGCAAGCGACGGCGTGGTTGTCGGGCTGGCCGACGACAACAGCAGCCGACTCGTCGCGCTTCCCGGCACAGGACTTTGCGCCGACGCCGAACATGACGCTCAATCACTCTGCTGTGCTGGCTGGATGGCCGACCACCTCGTGCAACAACGACCGGACGGGCAACCCGGAGTCGGCGCTTCAGATGACGCGGGCCGACGGGTCCAAGGTTCAGCAGCGGTTGCAGGACTTTGCAGCGATCTGCGGCCCGGCCCGACTAACGGCCTCTGGCGAGATGCTGACTGGCTGCTCTGCCGGGATGGAAAGTGGCGGCCAGTTGAACCCGGCACATTCCCGCTGGTTGATGGGTCTGCCGGTCGAGTGGGACGAGTGCGCGCCGATCAAGAGCGCATCGCCGCGGCTGTCCCGCGCAAAGACCAAGGCTCGCGCGCCGGCCGATTGAAGGGCTACGGTAACGCCATCAACGCGGAAGCGGCGCGCGTCTGGATCGAAACCGTGATGGAGTGCACCCCGTGAACCTGCTCACCCCGGCACAGTTGCACGGCTACCAGCAGAAGGCCGTCAACTTCCAATGCACCCACCCGTCGTCAATGCTCTGGCTCGACATGGGCCTGGGCAAGACCGCCATCACGCTCACGACCCTCTCGCACCTGCTGTCCACGGGTTTCCTGCGTGGCGTGGTCATCGTCGCACCGATTCGCGTGTGCAGGCTCGTGTGGCGCCAGGAGGCACAGAAGTGGAGCCACACCAAGCACCTGCGGTTCTCGATGCTCACAGGCACCAAGGATCAACGCACACGGGCTCTGCTGCGCCCTGCCGACGTGTGGCTCATCAACTACGAAAACCTGGGCTGGCTCGCCGAGGTGCTGCACACCTACTACGTGAGCAAGCACAAGCCGGTGCCGTTCAACGGCATCGTGTGGGACGAGATCAGCAAGTGCAAGAACAGCACGACCCAGCGTGTCAAGAGCACCATGAAGATTCTGGAGCACTTCGACTGGACCACTGGGCTCACCGGCACGCCGGCCAGCAACGGGTATCAGGATCTGCATGGCCAGTACCTCGTGGTGGACCGGGGTGCGCGACTGGGGGTCAGCAAGACCAAGTTCATGACCGAGTGGTATCGCAAGCCTGCCGAGGGCTCGCGTAAGGTGATCCCGTACAAGGACACCGAGGATCGGATCAAGCACCTGATCGGCGACATAACGCTCGAGATGAGTGCTGCTGACTTTAATCCACTCCCCGACCTCGTGGTCAACGACATCGAGGTGGAACTGCCACCCCACCTGCGCGCGAAATACGACGCGATGGAGCGCGACTTTTTCCTGCAACTCGACAGCGGCAAGAGCAAAGAGGTGTTCAACCAGGCGTCGCTCACCAACGCCTGCCTGCAGTTCTCCAATGGCGCCGTGTACCCCGTGGCGGGCATGCCACTGTGGGAGGCGGTGCATGACCTGAAGCTCGATGCGCTGGAGGAACTGATCGACGAGGCCAACGGCCAGCCGGTCCTGTGCTCCTACGCCTACCGATCCGACGCATCGCGGATCATGACCCGGTTTGCGCACCTCGACCCGATCAACCTCACCGAGTGCAAGAGCGAGTCGGCGTTGAACGAGGCGATGGCGCGGTGGGCCAGCGGGTCGTGTCGCCTGATGATCGGCCACCCGGCGTCGATGGGTCACGGTGTCGATGGTCTGCAGAAGCGCGGGCACATCATCGTGTGGTTCGGGCTCACCTGGTCGCTGGACCTGTACGAGCAGATGACCGCACGACTGCGCCGCCAGGGTCAGGGTGTGCCAGTGATCTGCCACAGGATCATGATGCGCGACACACTGGATCAGGCTCAGGCGATCGCGCTGGGTGACAAGGCAGTGTCGCAGGATTCACTGCGTAAGGCCGTCAAAGAGTACCGTTTGTCGCGTGGGGTTTGAAACCCACTGTGACCGTGGTACAGTGTGACACATCAACAACTGGAGTACCTGATGAAAAAAGTTCTGATCTTCTCGACCGCTGCGTTTCTTGCTGCGTGCGGCACCGTACCTGTTCCCTGCGAACAGGTCATTAACCCCTACCACCCGTGCAAGTCCTGGGCATCGCAGGGCGGAGGTGGCGGCATGGCGAAGGCGCCGGCTCGCGGACCCAGCGAGTCGAACAACCCCGGTGGCGTGACCGGTGGTGGCCCCGTGGGTGGCGGTGAAGGCCCTGGCAAGGGCGACGGCGCTGGTCCCGGCAAGGGTCCGGGGAAAGGCCACCACGGTGGTCACAAGGGGCACGGTTCGAAAGGTGGCAAGGGTCATGGGCACGGGAAGGGTGGACACGGGGGTAAAGGGAAATGACCGACCACTCAATGCCTGCGCTGCCAGAGCCGCAGCCCCGCGCTTCCATGACCACGCTTCACCAGTTGGTCGATGTGCTCCAGAACGATCAGTTTGGCGACCTGCGAAAAGCTGAGGAATGCTTTCGGATTGCTTCCGCACAGTGGCAGGCGGCTATCGCAGAGCAGCCGGTGGTGGGACGCATTCATCACGGTGGCGAGCCCCCGGCACCAGCGGTCTACGCTGCCTTAAACAGCGTGGGGCGCGCGTTGCCCGATGGTGCCGCCGTCTACGCCCATCCACCCAAGGAAGCCGAGCCAGCGCCGCAAGGGGTGCAGATCGAGGATGGTGCTATGGCTGACTACACGCTGTCCATCGTGTCGGACAGCGGCTACGAGGCGACCACAGAGGGCCGCTGCAATGCAAAGCAGTACGGTGCCGCAATCGGTGCGCTGTGCAACGCGCTCCCCACAGAGGCCAGCAAGCCCGTGGCCGGAATTCCGGCATCGGACTGCGCCGGAGGATCGCCATGCACGGACTGCCCGAACAAAAAGCTGTGCCAGCGCGGTTGCTTTAGGCAGCCTGAGTTCATAAGCCATGAGTATCACGACCGCAAGGACCGTGAAGCCCTCGCAACCCAGCCACCACGAGAGGAAGCCATGTTCCTAACAATCACCTTGGAGAATGTTAACGAGGGCACGCAATGGGTGGCTACGTCCAACCATTCGCGGCGCATCATTGTTGGGCAGCAAAGCGCCCACGAGGCTTTACGCCTTGCGCTGATTGATGCTGGCGCCGCACCGGACAACCGTCTGGACGTTGAGCAGAAGTCAATGTCACCGGATGAACAGGAGCGGCTGCGTAAAGCACGCCACCTGCTGTGCAACACCCCCCTGATCAGTCCTTCCGAAGTGGTTGCCAAACTGCTCACCACCAAGCAGGCCGAAGCGCCGACAGCCAGCAATGAGCGGGAAGCGCCGAGCGATGACGACGACCCGCTGACGCCTGAGCAAGAGGAATGGGTCATGGACTTGGCGGAGAAGCACAACCTTGGTCGCCGCATGTCTGGCTCGACACCACGCGGGTTAGCCCCCGATGTGTTCTACACCGACGCCAGCTACCGGACCGGCGAGCTTTTCAGCTTCGCTGCTGAACTGCTCGCATGGAAAGCAGGTGACGGCAATGTTTAAACGCTTCATCTCCCGCCTGCTGCTGATCCTTTTCGGCGTGTTGTTCGTGTGGGATGAATTCGACCGCGCACGCTGGGTGAAGTATTTCAAGAATGGAGGTTTCTGACATGAGCATCAGGACATGCCGCAAGTGCGGCCAGCAATTCATCGGTGAGTGCTTCTTCTGTCGCATAGAGAGAAAGGACCCGATTGACGACAAGTACAACATCCCGCCAGAGATTGAAAAGGCACGGGAAAAAGAACGGCAAGAACTGCTCGCCAGCAAGCAGGCCGAAGCGCCGACAGCCAGCAATGCAGAGCGGGCGCGAGCATGGATCGACGCGGCGCCAACCCTCATGGAGTTGAACGAGCAGATTCAGCGCAAGGATGCCGAAATCGCAGAGCTTCGCGCCGCTTTCGCCACCCAGCAGGAAGCGCAACCACAGGCAACCGGCCCGCTGTCTTTTAACTGCGCCAACGGGTGCGGGGCCTGCGGTGTGAAGCTGCGGGATTTCGTCACCCATGCCACACAAGCGCAATACGGTGACGATTGGGTGACGGTGGCGTCTGAGCCTGAAATCGTGAGCACTTGCTGCGGGTCGCCCGTGGAGGTGTGGGACGAACGCAAGCAGGACATCGTGGGCCAAGTGCGGGCCGCCCAGGCAGAGCCAGCAGGGGGAGACAAAGAGGACGCGGAGCGGCTGATCATCCCAACGCTCACACGCGCTATTCAGAGCATCAGGGGATCGACTTACAACCTGACCAAAGACGAGTGCATTTTCGTCTTGGAGAACTTGCGGGATGACGCAGCCCGCGCAGCACAGCAGGCGACAGGGGTGTGCGGGACCATGGATGACAAGGTGCAATCGATCATGGCGCTGAAGCCGTGCCCGTTCTGTGGAAACGAAACGCCAGAATTTGAGCGCATGGGAACTCCGCGTCAGTCCTGCATCGTGATCTGCGGGCACTGTGGGGCTCGCCACGAAAGCAGCGACGAAGGCGAGTTCAACGGCACCTCGTGGAACGAACGGACCGCTATCCGCGAAGCCATCACTGCGCCAGGGGTGGCGCAAGGGTGGAAACTGATCGGCTGGACGTGTGGTGACGGCGATTGTGGGCGCATTCACGATACACGGCCAGACGACGATGCCGATTACATGCAGGCCGTGTACGTGATGACGAACGTTCCCACCGCAGAGCAGGAGCGTCCACCCTACTGCGGCTCTGGGCACTGCTCTTGCATTGAGTGCCCGTATGGGTCTATCAAGGGAGGGACGGAAGAATGAGCACGATCACGCTTTGGCTGTTGCTCGTCGTCAACACAGGCGGCGCTGGCTCTGGCAACGTCAGTGTTCTTGAGCGCTTTGCTACACCCGAAGAATGCATGCGCGTGCAGGGGCTTATTCCAGCCTACAGCGCGCAGTTTCGCGGCTTCAATACCAGATGCGTTCAGGCAACCGTGGTTCGTGAAAGGCCAGCCCCATGACCCCCTCCCAACACGCCAAGGTGCTGGAAGCGCTGGAGCTTGGACGCGCTGCGTATCCGTGGCTCAGCGCCGAAAGCGGCGTGATTACAGAAGCCCTCTCCATCATGCGCGCTGTACAGCAGGCGACAGGGGAGCGGGCAGAGCAGCCCACCCCTCCTACTTCTGCGCCTGCGCGATGATGTGGTCCTTCTGACTGCTCGACCGCGTGGTGCCGAACCAGAACGACATGACCATGCCCCAGGCGGTGCCGAGTGAGCCCAGCATGATGAGCAGGGCCGGTGACTCACTGACCGTGAGGGTGTCGGTCATCATGCCCAGCAGCACGCCAAAATAGCCCAGGGTGACGCCGATCGACAGAAGCGCAGGTACAGGGCTCTGCGTCTGGCTTTGCATCTTGCGGGCGCTGTCGCGGTCCTCAGCGTGCACCTGCTCGATCTTGATCTCGTTTTCCTTGAGGAACTTCTGGAATTCGATCTCGGCCAGCTTGATCGACGATATCTGGTCCGGGGTCATACGCCCCGAGTTCAGCACCTCAGAGACCGCCTCGACGGTCTTGGACTCGATGCCGAGCTTGTCGGCCAGAAAAGCCGCAGCAGCCCCGCCGAGAGGTCCGCCGAGCGCAGTGCCGATCATCGGCGCGATGGTTTTGAGCCAGTCCATATCAATCTCCCATGATGTCGGCAATGCGCCGTGCCCAACCCTTACCGAATGAAGGCCAGGTGGTGAGGTTCGTCATGAACCTCAGTCGCTGGGCCAGCACCTTGCCTTTCAACACGTCGCCATCCATTTGCCGGGCATGTGCGACGGTGATGGGACCAATTTTTCCGTCGTCAGCCACACCCAGCGCCCGCTGGAGCCACCGAGCAGACTGGCCGGGGCCTGAGTTCACAGCAGCATCGAAAACTGCGTAGCGGACCTGCGGTGGGAGGTCGTCTGCAAACACCTTGTCCCAATACGCGGCGCGGTAGATTTTCTTGGCAAGGTCTTGGGGAAGGTCGCGCATGGAGCCGGCGTAACCGTAGTCACGGGCGACCGCTGCCGTCACGCCCCACATGGTCTCCCCGCCCGGGTCGTTCGGGTGGTTGACATAGCCGCCCTCGTGCCCGAGCAGCTTGGTGAATGCTTGGTCAAAGTTCATTCTGTGCGCTCCGGTGTGAAGGGTTTCGGGGGCTCAAACTTCTCAAGCTCACGAAGCACGAACTCTCGCTCGCGCTTTACCGACTCACCATCCGGTGGGAAGGTGGTCGGCATCTCGTCGATCATTCCAGATCTCCGGGTTGGGTGAACTTGTCCTTCGCCCACCTCTTGATGCGGATGCCCCACTCGGTTTCCTCGCGCATCCATTTGCGAATCAGGTAGGCCACCTGCAGCACGATGAAGATGATCGTCACGAACGCCACGATATCGTTCATGGTGAGCGCGGTCATCGTGACAGCGGGGGCGGCTTTGACTGCTTCGATGATGATGTCTTGGGTTTCTTGCTTCATAGCTTCACCATGTACAGGCCGCGCATACCTGCAGGAAGGTTGGCCGAGCCGCCAGTGAGGGCGGTGGTCGCACCAGCGTTCGCGGTGCCGGGGCCGTAGGTCATGTTGTTGGCGCCTCCTGATGGAGAGCCCGTGCCGCCTGGTGTCTGGTGACTGTGCGAAATCACGACGCCCGTGGTGCTCGTGCCGACGTTCGCGTTGGCCTGCACGAACACATGGTCGGCCGGGCAATAGGGCATCCCGAAGGTCGTACTGCCGTCTCCAACGCCCCATGTGGTGCCAATGGCCGCGAACAAGCGGGCATAGGTCGTGCGGGAGATGTTGGTCGCCACCAGCGGCACAGCGAGCCAGCCGGCAGGGGCGGTGGTTCCGGTGAAGGTTCCGAGCTTGCCTGCAGGGACCAGATAGTCCGACAGGAACGTCACCAGTTGAGCCAGCGTCAGTTCCTCGATCGCGCCCGTGCTCGCCGTCACGCGCCCCAGGACACGCGAGGTGGCCATCGTGAGCCCGCTGGAGCCCACGGCGCCTGAGTTGGCATAGTTCCCCGCCGCCTGCGCCCCGAGCGTCGTGCGAGCCGCTGCAGCGTTGGCGTCATCGAGCAGGGTCTCGATGTACGGGGACACCACAAGGTCACCTGGGTCCAGTGCCGTCACGAACTCCAGCGCCGTGCCGGCGTCGTTGATTCGGACGAAGTTACCCGGCACGATCTCGGGCAACTGACCACTGAACGTGGTGTTGTCCAATGGGACGGTGATGGAGCGGTCGATCTGTTCCTGCAGTTGCTGGTCCATCATCGTGAGCTTGTCCAGCGCACGCTCATGGGTCTCTGCAGGGAAGGCGTCGCCGCTGTTGTAGTCGGTCTCCTGGGTCAGATCCACGACCCGACGAATCACGAGCGTCTGACCCACCGCAGGGGCGACGATCATCGTCACGCTGCCTCCGGCGTCGAGATCGGCGCCAAGGACCGTGTAGTCGGTCGTGAGCACCTGTGGGTCAGGCACACCGTCAGCGTCGAATAGCGTCACCTCAAGGTCACCGTTCACGAGAAACCGGTACGGGAACGAAAAGATCGTCGTGACACCGTTGCCGGCGTAGACTGCACGCGATGTGGTGGTACTGAGGGTCATGGACGTTCCTTATCGCGGTGCGCTGAACATGGGTGGGGGCTGCTGGGTTTGCTCGTAATCGCGACCCAGGTCCGTGACACCTGTCAACCCGGATTGTACGAGCCATGCATGAATCTGACGAGACTGGCGGGCCGCCTGTTCGGGTCCGGCCACCTTCTCCATGACGAGCGCCAGTTGCTCCGGGTCGTTCAGCAACTGGGCCATGGCCTTGTTGACATTGGCCGCAGGGAGATTGCGCGCCACGTATTCAGAAAATCGTGCAGCCGACCCGTGAACAATCAGTGGGGCGGCGCTGGACCCAGTTGCGTTCTGGATTTTGCTCGCGAGCCCAGAGCCAGTGATTTTGGCAAACAGTGTGGTTACGGCTTCTCCGAACCGCGACGGGATGGTCATCGCGGTTCCCGGGTCAGCGGCCTTGTTGATGTTGGCCACCGCGTCGAACAACTGCTTCATGAGGGTGACTTCTTCGGGCTTCATGACCCCTTGTTCGACCATCACGTTGACCAGTGGCTTGCCACCCATTGTGTTCGGACGGAACAGGAAACCCTGCACCATGTCGAGGTTGAGCACGCCGTCCCGTGGGTTGCGGGACTTCTCGATGACCGAGTTGAACAGCGCGGCGCGCAGACCCTGTGTGGCGTCTTCAGGGGTGATCGTGATCCGACCCCCGCGACCCGTGCCGCCACCCTTGGCGAGCGTGATGAGCTTGGTCAGTTCGGCCTCCTGGTTCGCCGACACGAGCACCCGGTCCGCTGCCTTGCGGGCCACGTCGGCGCGCTTCGCTGGGTCGGCACCGGATGCGCCCAGTAGGGAACCGAACGTGCCCTGGCGAGCCAGAATGTCCTCCACGCCCTTGGCCCGGTTGTTCAGGACCGAGAGGCGCTGCTGCGACTTCACAGCCGCCTGAAGCTCGGTCTTGACCTCGGGGAAGCGGTTGAGTAGGGTGGGGTTGTCCTTGATGAACTTGGTCACGCGCTCGGGCTTCACGATTCCCGTGGCGGGGTCCACGGCGTCGGCCGCAGCGAGGCGCAGAATCCGTTCCTGCGCGTCGATCATAGTGCGGTGCGCAGTGTCATCGGTGTAGCCACGGGATGACACGAATCGGGTGGCTTCTTCGAGATCACGAAGTTGAAACGCGCCAGCCTCCTTGCCGGTGGCCAGTGCCTTGCGCAGCAGGATCTCGGGGGCCACACGATCGCCGTATTTGCCCTGCGCGACCACCTTGCCTGCGAAGCTGCGGGTGAATGTGTCGTTCAATTCGCGGGTGAAGGTGCGCGCCTCGTCGTAAGACACGTCCCGGGCACCCTTCATCGCAGCGTCGATGTCGTCCATCGTCGCTTCGGCGAGTTGACTGTAAATGCGTTCCATGCCCACCTGGTCGGGGTCACGAGCAGCGCCGCGCGCCATGGCGAGCAGTTCAGAGCGCAGCTTGCGCATCTCGGCCACATTGGTTCCTGGCGCCGATGGTTCGGCGGTGCGCACGCTCAAGGTCGCGGGGTCGTAGTCGAAGCCGCCTTCGACCTCCTTGGTCACCCGTTCGAGGAACTGGCGAACCACGGTGGGCATCTTTTTGCCGCGCAACTCGACCAGCGTGTCCTGCGTGATCTCGTCGTACATGCTCTGAAGATTCGTGGTCCCCACGGTGCGCGTGCCGTCGATCTTGCCCCACAGTTCGGTCTCCACGGCACGTGCGTCGTCCAGTGCCTTCTCCAGCGACTCACGGGCCGCGATGCTCAGTTTCTCGCGAACCTCGGGCGTGTCGCGGGTGATCTTGCCGGCCTTGGCGATGGCGTCGTCGGTCGCCATCTGGATCTTCTCGTCGAACAGGTTTCGGAAATACGCGGCGCGCAACTCCGTGGCTGCGGTGATGGCCGTGGGGTCGCCTGTGCCCGTGAGCAGCTTGATCTGGCCCCTCACCACATCGTAGGCCGCTTCGGCGTTCTGCGCGGCTTCCTTGCCGAATTTCTTGTCGATCTGTGCGATGTGCTGCTGCACGGCGCCCATCGTCGGGGAGCCGGTTTTCTGCGCTGCAGTGAGCGGTGAGTCGATGACCCCCTGTTGACGCATGATCCGAGCCAGCGCGATGGGATCTTCGCTGTTCGCCTCCAGCATCCCGACGAGAGTTTTCCCCGCAGCGGTCTCCAGCGCGGCCTTGTTGAACATGGGCACGCGGGTCGCGAGTAGGTTCTTGCCGTACCGCATCACGTCGATCGCACGAGCGGTAGGGTTGACCGCTCCCGCTGTGATCTCTGCACCGACTCGCGTCCACGTGTCACCGGGTCGGATAGCTTCAGCAGCAGCGGCAGCACCGGCACTGCTGATCGCGGGGGACACCTCCGCGATGCCGAAGGTGATTGGACGGGTGCGAGCGGTCTCGACCACGCGGTTCAGGAACCGGCCCACCATGGAATCGCCGGCCTTGTACCCCGTCGCAGCGAGCCCGTAGGGCAGCGCCAGCGCACCCAGGGAACCGCCCAGCGACTCACCGAAGTACGCACCAGGGCGAAGCTCAGGAGGCATCTGCTCGGGGGAGCGCAGGCCCGCGGCGTCGGACGCCTTGTCGCCGGCCATGTAGCCTGCCACGCCACCCGCGATGAGGCCACCGATAGGGCCAAGGGGAGCAGCAGGACCAAGGAACGGTGCGACAGCGGTGCCGGCCTTGAGACCCAGCGCAGCGCCCGCCATGGTGCCACCGGATGTCATGGCGCCGCGTGCGCCAGACTCCAACGCGGCGCTGACAGGGGTTCCGCCACCCCCACTGACCCCTTCGAGTTGATCGAAGTCGGTCACGACTCCCTGTTTGACGGAAGACCCGTTGACCAATTCATCGAAGTCTTTGATCTCGGCCATGTCAACGAGCCCCCTTCGTCTTTGGCACAGGGTCGTCGCCATAAAGGAACCGCTCACCAGGCATCAGTTTGTCGAAGTCCTCTCGGGTTTTCACCTTTTTCTGAGGATGGTCGATCATGGGGAGGACCGCGAGAATATCGTTGCGAATTTCGACTGCCGCCTTGCGTTCCTCAAGCGTGCTCATGGACGACCCATCGATCTTCTTCTCGGACTCAGCGAGCTTGCGGCGCAGTTCTTTGTCGATTTCAGCGATGCGTGAGTGGTACGCCAGTTCACTGCCGATGGCCTTGGGACCGATGTTGACCAGTTCTTTCAGTTCCTGTCGGTACTGATCGGCGATCTTGGTCTCCGGCTTGCTGGCACCCGTCGCAAGTTCAACGAGGTTCTTTGCACGAGAAGCTGCTCGCGTGTACACGGAGTTGCCGATCGAATCACCGATGCCCAGGGGGGCGTCGGCGACGGTCCGCCCGATTCCAGATGACACGCCCACGAGATACGGGGTGAGTTCCGACAGCGACATATCATCCACGCTGCGCTTCTCTTGCTGCTGTGGTTCCCCGCCCCACCCGCTGGAAGCACCACCGCCTCGCGTGGGCTGTGGGGCAGATGGTTGCGGGTTCGTGTCCGTGTTGAACGTTCCGTTAGGACCAACCGTGGCAGAGCGCCCGTCAATCGTCACAGTGTCGCCCGGTCGCAGTTGAGGGGACTCTCCTTGAGGTCCAATCGGGTAGGTGCCTGACCGACCGCCGTACAACCGCCCGCCCTGTTCCATAGCCTGCTTCACGAAGTTAGGAATTGTCGGTGCAAATACTTCCATTTTTCCCGACAGAGGGTTTGGACGCATCACCGGCTTATACGCCTCAGCGAATGACGCCTCGTACTGGCGCGCCATTTCAGGCGGGAGCATTCTGTTGGCGTAGGCGACGGCGTTCTCGGTGACGAACGACAGCGCGCGTCCCTGCAGGCTGTTACCGAACATGCTGGCGCCGCTGCCCGGCCCGTCCACCTTGTAGAACTGGTCGATGACTGACTGAGGGGCGGGTTTACCCGTGATGAGTTCGTATTCGACGATCTGGTCGGCGACGGTCATGTCCTTTTTCTCGGGCATCGAGCGCACCTTGACCACCTCCTGCGGGGTGAGGTCGCGACCGATCCGCTGGCTCCACGAGGCGACGTTCTTGTTCTGCCGCTGCGTCTCGAGTTCGTTCTTGCGCTCGTCCACCACGATGTCGATGGCGAACTTGCGCGCGGTGTCGGCGCCCAGGTACTTGGCGATCTCAGGGTTTTCCATGAGCTTTTTCGCCGTGCCGGCCTGACCCTGTACCAGCAGGTTCTGGATCGCCGACGTGGCGATGCGCGAGCGCCCGGCTTCCTTGTACTGAGCCGCCAGCGACGGCGACATTGCGTCAGCCATGGTGTCGATGGTGCGGTCCAGATCCGTGAACAGGTCGCCGATCTTGTCGGGGGCGAACGCACCCGTGATCGCGAGTTCGTTGGCCTTCTGGTCCACGATGGTGCCGATGAACTGCTGCTGGGCCTTGACCTGCGTGGCCGTGGCCGACTTGGCGTACTGACCCACCTGATTCTCGATCTGAGCCTGCAGTTCGGCGCGCGACTGACCGGTGCCACCGTGGCGCTTGACGATCTCGCCCGCCTTCTCTTTCAACCCGGCCGAATACTTCTGCACCGTGGCGGGCGACGAGATGTCCTCGGTGTCGTTGAGCGCGGTGAGGGAGTCCTGAGCGAACTTGTCGAACTCGGTCATGAGTTGGACGCGCTCGATGACATCCTGGCGGCGCTTCATGTTCATGCCGATGTCGTTGACCACGCCACCCATCTCGCCGGTCGCCTGCGCCACCCCGGTGCCGAAGTCCTGCCCCGACGCGCGCACCGAGCCGACGGAGGTCTGCTGCTCGTAAAGTGGAAGTTTTGCCATGGCGTGTCCTTATGCGAATTTCCCGAAACTCTGGAGCAGCGACGTGCCGGCCATGATGTTCCCTTGCTTGCGCGCGTTGGCGCCACCGGCCCGGTAGATGTCGGCCTGGCGCTGCGCGGTGTATTCGGTGTTGAGCGCGTCGATCTCGGCGTTGGCGGCCGACTCGGCGAGCACCATGAGCGGTGTGCCGGCCGATGTGGCACCGGACTTGCCGATGTTGGCCCGGATGGTGCTGAGTCGCCGGGACGACTCAGCGCGCTGCGCGTTCTCGCGCGACTTTCCCTCCAGCAGCGCGGCCTGCGCGTTGTAGTCGGCGGCCTTCTGTGCGTTCTTGCCCTGCTCGCTGGCGCCGTAGGCACCCACCACCGCACCCGCTGCGGCCACGTAGGGCGCTGCGGTGCTGATCGCGGACCCAGCGGCCGCGAGGAAAGGTTCAATGCCACTCATGACCGGACCCTCGCAAAAAGGAGCATGTCGGCACCGTCGGGCCTGAAAGCCTTCATGTACGCCTCACACTCGAACCCAAGCATCTTCATCCAGCGAACCCCTTGCTTGAAACCCACGTCAACGTGAGCCTCGATCCTGCGATATGGCGCATGCACGAGAAACCTGCGCACGGAACGGTGGATCGCTGGGAAGTGGGGGCCGATGTCGGCGGCCAGCAGTGCCCATACGATCGCTCGATTTTCCCATTGGGGGGACAAGCCCCCGATCCCGATCACCACCTCGTCATGCTCCACTGTCCATGCGAGACCCTTGTCCGAAAGGGGGGTCAGGTCCATGCTCAAATCAGCGATTGACCCTGTGTACTGTTGGGCCGGCTGGAGCATGATCTTCTCAGTATCGCCGGGTTTCCAAGGTCTAACGATCACTGGTGTTCACCTGCGGCATGAGTGCCACAAGTGTACACGGCAAGGGCAGTTGGTGGCGCACAATCATCTGCGCCCCCTGCTCGTACCCACCGGGCCACGCCAAGTAGGTCGTGTCACCCGTGAAAAGCTCCACAGGGCTGTCCATCAGGTCGGCCGGGGTGCGCAGGTGCAACTCGTCGAGCTTGTCCAGCGACGGGCCGTACCAGAGCCCCGGGCCGGTCTCGAACAGGCGCAGGACCACGTTGTTGATCCGCTGGGTCTTGCCCTGAGCCACGCCGTCTCGCGCGCCCGCCTCCAGGGGCATGGTGCGCAGGGTCGCCATGTAGGGCAGGCCGACGCTGACCACCGACGCCTCCACCTGCAGCGTGATCTGCCCACTGGCGACCGTGCGGCGGGGGTGCACGGCGCCGTCGGCCAGCACGTCCACCGTCTCACCTTCGAGGTGGTCCAGTCCGCTGATCGTGTCGGTGGCCGTGCTGTCGTAGGTGAGCCCGCAGTCCACGTAGAAGGCGTATTCGTCGCGCAGGTACTGCTCCATGTACTCGACATAGCGCACCGTGTTGCCGTCGATCGTGCGCTTGACGATCATCCACAGCACATCCTGTGCCCGGTCCCAATGGGGCAAGGTGATGACCGACTCGACCTCGCCGCCCACATCGTGGCGGTGCCAGCCCACCACGTCCTCGGCGCGTTCGTAGGTCATGCCGAGCAGTTGGCCGTCTGCGTCAGGCACCCACACCACCTGGTACGGTTCCTGCTGATAGGCCATGTCGGCGATGCCCGCCTCGGTGATGTGCTCGGCCAGCACCGTCAGGTTCGGTGCGACGTAGGAGTCGGTCTCGAAGTTGTAGGTGTACTCACGCACCTTGCGACCCGACCGCTGCACGAACAGGGTCGAGCTTGCCACGCGGATCGGGCGCACGGTGTCGGTGCAGCCGTAGGTCGTCTGCGGCGTGATGCGGATGCTCGTGGGCGTGATCGCGTCGCTGATCTGGTTCCCGCTCAGGGTGAACTCGCCGTTGGCCGTGCCAGCCGCGAGCACCTTGCCCGGGGACAGCCACGCGATCGTGTTCAGATCCTGGGTGTTGATCGTGTAGTTCAGTGCGTCGTCGTCGTTGGTGCCGTACTTGAAATTCTCATAGTCGCCAGTCACCGAGGCCCACAGGGTCTGCGGCAGGAACGTCGAGCCACCGAACCACAGGCGGTCCTCATAGAAGGTCACCGCGCGCGGGAAACCCCGGCGAGTGGACCACGCGCCCTCGGCCCAGCGTTTCGTGGCGCTCGTGGTCGGCAGGCGCGTGATGACCGTGGCGTTGACCACCGTCGAACTGGTGAACCCGGTGACAAGCGCGTACCCTGTGCCGTCGTGCAGGTAGGTCCACGTCACGGCGCCGTCGCTCACGGTGCCTTCGGTGTGGATCGGGGGGCGCGTGCCCGCGCTGGCACTGTTTGTGGCCTCGTAGACCCGCCCCTGGTACTGCACGAAGTTGCCAGCGGTGTGGGCGACCCCGGTGGTCCACTGGTTGAAGTCGGCGGCAGGGATGACCGAAATGCTGAAGAACGACCCCACATCCGCAGCCTCGAACAGCGCGGCCGATGCGGTGAGCGTGATGGCGCCAGTGAGCCCCGATGCAGTGATCGTGGTGGCCGTGACATTGATGTCGTTGAACGGGGGGCGGGCGAACGTGACCGCTGTCATGGTCCAGTTCGTCGCGCCGAGCCGTGCGAGCTTGTACACCGGGTAGTCGGGGTGCGCGATATAGATCACGTCGGCCGACTGCGCGAAGTTCAGTTGCGCGAGGTCCGTGTGGTCGTAGGGGCTCACGATCTCGTAGGGCACCCCGGGCGAGGACTCCACGACCCCACCGTCGGCGAAAAAGCGGATCACCTCGTCACCGAACTCCAGCGCGAATGATTGGGTGGTGCTGAACTCGAAGGGGAGCAGGCGGCTGAATTTGCTGGAGTTAGCGGTCTCCAGCACGAACCGCGTACCCGGGCGCTTGCGTGCGGGACCGAAAATCTGCGGGATGAAGTTCTCAAGGATGTCGCAGCCGTTCTTGTACTTCTCAAGGTCGGCGCGCCCCTTCAACTGCGGGGACAGTTCCCCGGCGTTGAACGAGTTCTGAATAGGGCTCGCCTTCATGTTGGCCTCACTTCCCGGCGCTTGCAAAAATAGAAAACCGTTTCTGGTCGCACCTCGTAAATCTCACCAAGGCGTCGGTAACTGAACCCGAATTCCCGGAGACTCCGTATCATTGGCCACAATGAGTGATGCAGCTTTGCAGGGACGACCCCTAGCGGAGTGAGTTTGCTAGAGGCTGACATCTTCTGACGGGTCTCGTCGCTGACGGGTACACCTGTGCGGTTATGGAACAGGGAAGATTGTCGCTTGAGACCGTACTCTTTGAAATAACGATCCCGTGTCTTGCGGGAAATGATTGCGCGAGTCTCATCTGAAACTTTCATTCCTGTGGTGCCGCCCCCGCCATCTGTTCGGTTGTAACCCTTCCTACCACTCGATCGGCAGTCGAGGTGGTCAATCCAATATGCTTCTCGTGAGCCGAGTTCGTCGATGGGGATACCTTTCTCCAACATGACCCAGTTGATCGCTTCCCATCCATATTTACGTATGGCCGCGTGAATCGGGCTCTGTGAACCCGCACGTGCACGACTCTTGTGTTCCCTCATTCGGTGGACCATTGAGCGTCGGGTCACACCAACGTAGAGTTTCCCGTTGACGGTGTTGGTGGCAAGGTAGACCAAGGCCATGTCAATACCTCACCGCGAGCCATTCGTCTTCTTCAAACTGAGCCGGTGGGTTCTCCTGACCGTCGACTCGCTTGGCGCGGGTCAGAGCGTCGTCGTACTCTTGCCAGAGATCGTTCTTTTTGGTGTTGCTCTGCGTCAGCGACTCGCACAGCTCGAATGCGAGGCGGCAGGCTGCGGCGTCGATGAACAGCGCGTCGAACGACGCGGGGTCTTCGATGCGGTCGATGTAGCGGATATAGAGCGCCGTGGCGTTGGCCAGAATCGCCTTGCCCTCGACCTCGTAGTCGCCGGTGCTCATGTCGCGCACCTCCAGCAGCCGCAGGCACCCAGCGGGTAGCGGGAACGAGTAGGAGAAGCCCCACACTGGAGCGGTGGTTGTGGGGGCGAGGATCGCGCGCTTGACGGCGAAATTCCAAGGGTGATCGCGCAGCACCTGGTCGCGGATGGTTTCCCAGTTGCGCGTGCACAGGTTCGCGGCCTTGGTGCCATCGGCCAGGCTGGTGATGGGTCCGTGACCCACCTTGTCCAGACCCTTGTTGCAAACGTCAACGACTGAGGCCATACATTGCTCCTGGGTTCAGTTCGCGCATTCTACCGCCTGCGGCGACGCACAATGGGTAGAAAGAGCCCACCGGTGGCGACGACAGGGATGCCGCCCTCCAGTGTGGGCGCGTAGATGGCCTTGCTGCGCGTGACCAACGGCGGGTACAGGGTAAAGGCACCCACTGTCACGGTCGGTGCGAACAGGCTGCGCGAGCGGGTCACCAGCGGCGGGCTGATCGTGATGCTGCTGGTGATCGTCGGCGCGTAGATCGTCTTGGTGCGCGTGACCAATGGGGGCGCCAGATCCACCTCACCGGGCACGACGATGGGTGCGTAGATCGTCTTGGTGCGCGTGACGAGGGGTGGACCGATCGTCTGGTCACCGCCCCCCGGTTGGGTCACCGTGGGCGCGTAGAGCGCCTTGGTGCGCGTGACGAGAGGTGGGCTGATCGTGACAGCACCAGGCGTGACCGTTGGTGCGTAGAGCGTCTTGGATCGTGTGACCAGTGTCGGGTTGATCGTGACCGGGCCAGCCGAAACCGTCGGCGCGTACAGCGTGCGCGTGCGCGTAACCAGCGAAGGGTTTAGAGTTTGGTCGCCGCCCCCCGATTCTGGAATCCAGCGGATGATGACAACGCCGTCACCGCCCTTGCCAGCGCGCCAAGAATCGTTTGTGGTGTTGACGCCACCCGCGCCACCGCCTCCTAGCCCGTCCGTACCGCTGCGAGCTGCGTAGGTGGTTCCTGATCCATTGCCACCACCACCAAGACCGCCGGCAGCCCCATCTCGACCATCAGTGTCCCGCGTACCACCAGCGCCACCACCGTAATAGGTCGGCGTACCTGTGATGTCGCACTCAATGCCATCGCCACCGGTTTGTGCGGTGTCTCCGGTTGTTGCTACTGCCCCGGCTTCTCCAGCACCGCCGCCACCGCCGCCGTAAATCAGGCTGGACGCAGCGCGAGTGCCTTCGTACCCTTGTCCGGATGTTCCACTATTGGAAGTACCCGTGCTGAAAGTGTTACCCCCGCCAGAACCACCAGGGTTGCCGTCCGAAACATCGTTTTGGTTCGCCCCACCCCCACCACCAATGGCGTCAGATGGCGCGTTTGTCCCATCAATGCCTGAGTTCTCACCGTCTGCGCCAACACCTTGCGTCGTGGTGGACGGCACTCCGCCCAGCCCCACGCGGATGGTGTATGTTTCAACCGCCGCCGTGAATGTTCCGGGGCTCCCGGTGTTGGGCTTTACACCCCCCGCACCACCACCGCCCACCCGCTGGTAGTAGTTGGCGACACCGCCAGAACCACCGCCAGCAACCAGCAGGTATTCAAGCTCGCCGCCCGTGGTGACGACAAGCGTGCCGTCTCCCTCAAACGTGGCGACACGGTAACTGCCCGTGGTGCTGAATGACGCGCCTGTTGACGCGCCTTCGTTAATGACGGGCATCTAGCCCTCGCTCAGAACTGAAGAATGCCCGAGGCGTTCCACCCGAGTACGATATTGCCGCCGTTCGGAGTGACCGGAAGGCCCGTCACGCCCGTGTCGATGTAGGCAACAAGCCGAGAGGTGGAAGGCGTGCCAGTGTCCAGAAACAGGATGATCGCCTCGCTCTGGTCGCCCGTGACCGATGAGAGCGTGGTGTCCGCACCATCGAGCAGCCCGTTCGTGTAGGTCTGCGACGCCAACGTGGTCGGAGTTCCCACAGCGCCCGCACTGGCGTCGTCGTAGAAGTCGTGTGCTGAGTTGTAGGTGTAGTCGGCCGTGTCGATCAGCACCGACTTCAAGGTGCCGGTGATCGTCGGGCTTCCGGAGAACGCCTGACCGATCATGGCTTCGATGAACTTGGGATAGAAAGCGTTTGCCATGGTTTACCCCAGCAGTTTGGTGATCTGTTGGCGCGCCTTGGCCGTCTTGTCTTCAAGCTCGGCGAGCTTGGCCTTGGCGACCTCGTGGTCCGCCGCGGCCTGTTCCGTCTCGGCGCGAATCGTGGCGAGCGCAGCGCGGGCCTCGTCCACCGCAGCGCGGGCTTCCTGGAGGATCGCGTCGGCCTTCTCGGTGGCCTCAGCGAGCATGCGCTCCACCGTGCCCTTGGTGGCGTCCTGCACCTTGCGGGCGTCCAGGCGCGCGGCCTTGGCTTCTGCCTTGGCACTCTCGACCTGATCGTTCAGGGCGTCGAGATCCAGTCGTGCGCGGTCCACCGCAGTGCGAAGCTCGCGCTCGTTCTG
>OFQV01000159.1_pt1 | contig 19579 bp, 31 predicted proteins | sample 1542971 | NCBI WGS metagenome assembly OFQV01 (sample SAMN07774229, study PRJEB24372) | wastewater metagenome | isolation source: WWTP Cannobio (Effluent) | place: Italy: Cannobio | collected 2016-01
CACTCGACACACACCGGCTCCGATCCCACGACCTCGACCCGCACCGCCTGCGGGTGGTAGGCCGCGAGTTCCGACAACCCGAGCGTTTCCACAACGAACGGCGGCTTGCCGGGGAGGTAGACGCGGTATTGGATTTTCGGGTAGACGCGAAATTGGATTTTCGGAATGCGGGTCACAGCATCGCCTCCTGCACGGCGCGCGCCGGTGCGGGCTGGGTAACGAAAAGATCAGCCTGCTTCTGCGCCTGTTCGATCCGGCGGCAGGCGATGTCGAAGTATTTGGGCTCTATCTCGATACCGACGAAGCGGCGGCCGAGGCGGGCGCAGGCTACGCCGGTGGTGCCGCTGCCCATGAAGGGGTCGAGGATGGTGGTGGCGTCGGACAGAAAGCCTAGGCACCATTCCATGACCTGCAGCGGCTTTTGCGTCGGGTGTTCTTTGCCGTCGCGCACTGCAGCGCCACGCCCATACGTGATGACCCGCGCCGCTTTCTGCTGCGAGCACCAAGCCATTTCGCAATCTGCAAGGCTAAATTCGCGCTGCCCCTTGTCCCAAATTAACCACCGCATAGTCGGCGGCAGATAATCGGTAAAGTAGTTCCCACCCCAGATGATCTGCTCATCTGTGAGCGCGCACATCATGTCGAATATATCGCGGCTAGGACGGGATACGTCCCACTCTACCTGAGCGCGCCACGGCCCCCAGCCATGGGATGGATTGAAGCCTCCGCTATTCCCGTAGTTTATTCCGTAGGGCGGATCGGTGCAGAGTGCCCAGCCTTTTTGGCGTCCCACCAAGCCTGCTTGTGCAGGCTGGTGTGGCAGGACATGCACAGCACTTCTAGATTGGCTGGGGTGTTGTTCGTGTGAACCCCGTCCTTGTGATGCACGCAAAGGTTGGCCGTCGCCTCGCACATCCGACACGCGCCCTTGGCAATCATAGCGCGGTAGATCGTCGAAGCCTTCCCGTCCCGATACCGGCCATTGCGCGGCCCGTGGTTCGCTCGGGGGCGGCTCTTGATGCCGAGGCGCGCCATTGCCGCCTGCATCCCCGCGAGCGTCACCTTGTAGTGATCCGCCAATCTCTGCTGCGACCACATCTCGGCATTGTATAGACGGACGATCTCCGCGCGCCTCGCTTCCCACAGCGCCGCCGCTTCGGTTGCCCTGCGAATGTTGCCTGTTTGCTGCTTGCTCATTTGCGAATCCTACCCGATCCGCAGACGAAATGCAATCCGTCACCACCGCATCGACCTTGCCCAGCGTCTGCAGTACCTCGCGGCAGTCGCCGAGGTAGAGGGTGGCGGCGCCGATCGTCTCCACGCGCGCACTCACCGCCCCATCCCCCACGCATCCCGCAGCACCGCGAGCGCGATCGGGTGCCCGGCCGGCAGCGGCGCCAACCCGGCCCGCTCCCGCTCGGTGGGCTCGGGCGGCACCGGGGCCTGCACCACCGGAATGACGATTTCCCGCGCCACCCGCGCCACCACGTGCCGCGACATGCCGATCTCGCCCGCAATCCGGTAGGGGGTTTTCCCCGCCATCAGGCCGGCGCGGATGGCGGCTCGCTGTGTGCCGCTGACGGGTTGCATGGGCGAGGTCATGTTGCTTTCCGGCAATATTCGCACAACCGCAAAAACCGCCCGCGCGCCGTGAACGATTTTCGGCAGTTCAGGCATTCCCGCTCCACCGCCGGCACGGGCACGCGCGGCGGCGGGCCTGCGTGCAGCATGCGACGCTCAGACTTGTATGGGACTTCCTCAACCACCTGGGCCGGCGGCGCTGGCGGGGATACCGGAACGGGCGGGGCGACGAACGCCATCCTGTCCATGATTTTTGCCGACCACGCGCCCGATTTCGCCCCAGCCGGCCCCGGCACAAACTGTAGCTCCACCCGGACGGTCTGCCCCTGCCTGGCCCAATAGGCGCGTATCCGCTCCGCCGCCGCCTCGGCTGCCCGGCGGCCCGTCGTGAAGTTGTCCGTTACCACGGCCCGGAATTTCGGTCGCCCGCGCGCCCGATTGAGGTGCATCTTGAACGCCTGTGCTTCGCAGCTTTGAACCGACCGGCCCAGCGCGCGGGCAATGTCCTCTTTGGCATTGTCTGGATCGGGCCATTTCGCCCGCAGATACCCCCGCGCCGCCTCCGTCCACGGCGCGGAATGGAAATTGGACTCCAACCCAAAAGAGCGCCCGGCATTGCTACCGGGGGCTGAGTTGGACGCCGACGCAATCCCTGGCAGCGCCTCGGCCAACAGCGCGGGAGGGGGCACCCGCCCCCCAGGGTTGCAAGAGGTCCCGCCGCCGGGCGCGGGCGAACCACGGCCCCCGGCGGCGGGTTTTGCAGGGCATCCCCCAGATAACGGGCCAAAATTGGACCCACCCTGCAAACTGTTACTCACCGTCACACCAGCGCAAAATCGCGCCGATGACAAGGGCCGCCGGCAGCGACAGTGCGATCCAGGCGCCGAACAGATAAATCATGCCACCTTTCTCCAATCGTTGGGCGTCACTGCGCCGCCCGTGATGATTTCGATCTCACGCATGACGGACCACTGCGGCACAAAATCCTCGGCCAGCCACCGATAAACGGTGCTGCGGGTTCGCCCGATTTGCACGGCGAACGCGCTTGGCGTTTGGTCGGTCGCGGCCAGGTATTCTCTCAGGGTCATGTCGCGATGATGCCCAGCGGCCTGCGCGCTCGTCAACATATTTTTCGCGTGGCCCGCGATTTTTGTGTTGACGTAGCGTGTGGCGCGACTTTAGGATGGCCATCGTCGCAAAGATGGAGATAAGCATGGACGCGCCCACCAACCCCACCGACTTCCCGATCCGCACCGACCTGCCGTTGCTGAAAAGGCGTTGGGGCCGCGGCCGGCCGAAACAATACCCATGGTCGACAACGCCGGTCGGCGGATCGTTCTTCATTCCGGGCGGTCGTATAAGCGCCCGTGACGCGCGCCCCGGCTGCACGCGGCTTATTAATCTCGGCTACGCGTGCAAGACGGTCCCCGGCTCGCGCTGGGCAAAGCGTTCTGTCACCGAGGACGGGGTGAACGGCGTTCGCGTGTGGAGGACGGCGTGATGGATGCGCCCACCAACCCCGCCACCTCGAGGGTCCTCACCCTCGCGACGCTGCGCGAGAAGGGCGCGTGCAAGGAACAGGTTGCGATATTCCGCAAAATGTCCGGCGCCCGAGTGGAAATCACCGAGGCGTGGTGCGTCGAGCACGCGGGCGTCTTTTCGTGGAAATGGGCGGCCGAAAAGCTGCTGAGCACCCCGGCCCGCAAGGCCTACAGCGAGGCCGTCGCCCTGGCCCGCAAGGCCTACGACGAGGCCATCGCCCTGGCCTGGGCGCGCGCCTACATCACCGATCGGGAGGTAGCGTGATGTCCCTCCCCCACCCCGCCTATCCGAGCCGCGCGGACCTCCGCCGCGAGGCCGCTGTCAACAACGCTTACAACGCGGCCATGGTCGCAAACCTCAGCGTTCGCGATGCGCTGCGGGGGGCGTTGACGGTGCTGAACCTCATTGACCGGGACCAGCACTGCATGGCGCCGGGCTACGACTTTGACGACATCCGCGAGGCGCTGGCCGAGATGATGCCGCGCGTGGATGACGGCGGACGGATGATCGCGCTCAACGAGTGGGCGCGGGATCGGGTTGAGGATGCGGTGTCATGACCCGGAAACCAGAAATGAACACTGCCGCCGCTGAGCCGGCGATCGTCTCCATCAAGGGGTTCAATCTCGACTGGACCTGCCGCAACTTTCAATACGCGATCGGCGCTTCGTACGAACACGCCGGCGAGGTGAGGGTTTGCGACGCAGGGTTCCACGCCATCGGCCCCGAAGGCCACCCGCTTGAGGTCTTCAGCCACTACTCACCCGGCACCAGTCGCTATGCCGAGGTGCGGCAGTCCGGCGCGCTGTCACGCCATGGCATGGACGGCAAGGTCGCTTCCGCCCGCATCGCCGTCGTCGCCGAGATCACGATGCCGGACTTGATCGGCCGCGCGATCAAGTGGGTTATGGATCGGGCTAAGCCGGAAGGGGGTAGCAGCGCCACTGGGTATCAGGGAGCGGCCAGCGCCACCGGGGAACAGGGAGCGGCCAGCGCCACCGGGGAACAGGGAGCGGCCAGCGCCACCGGGTCTCGGGGAGCGGCCAGCGCCACCGGGGAGCAGGGCATCGCACTGGCCGGGGGCTACGAGGGGAAGGCGATGGCCGCCGAGGGCTGCGCGCTGTTCTTGGTCTCCCGCGACTACGACACCGGCAAGATCATCCACGCCTGGGCCGGCATCGCCGGGCGCGACGGAATCAAACCGATGACTTGGTATCGCCTCGGCGGCGATGGCCAGCCGGTGGAGGTCGCGTGACGGAAGAACAAGAGGCCGCGATCCGTGAAGCCGCGCGCATTTGGTCGGACGCGCGCGCGGCTGCCGAAGTGTTCCCCATGTTGAATCGACCCGCTGACCCAGAGAAGCGGCGGCAGTTGCACGAAGACCGGGCGGTTGCCGAAGCGCGAGAGCGAGAAGCCTTTAATAATTTGCGGCGGCTACAGGGGCTTTTGCCATGAACCACCTCCGCACCCTCCAAGCCTCCGCCTCCCCCACCCTGCGCGCGATCATGGCTGACGAACAGCCGCCGGCCGCGCGGGCGCGGATGATGGCGCAGCAACTCAACGGCAAGCTTGAGGCCGGCAACCTGCGCCGCCTCCCGGTGTGTGAACTGGTGGAACTGCGCGGGCTGGTGTTCGCGCTGGATGCGCTGGCCGACCAGATCGAGGCGGATCAGATGGAAGCCGCCTCTAGGTTGGCAGGCATCAGCGGCCGACAGGATCGTCTTGCCCGCGACATTAAGCGCAACGGCTGGCTACTCATAGCCAACATAGCCGGGATTGTCGTGCTGGCGCTGTCGGAGATTTGGGTGAGGTGGTTCCAGTGATCCACTACCACCCCGACCTGATCCAAGGCTCCGACGCCTGGCTTACCGCCCGTCGCGGCCTGCTCACCGCCAGCGAGATGCGCCTGATCATCACGCCCACGCTCAAGGTGGCGAAGAACGAAAAGGCCAGCGCCCACCTGTACGAACTGCTCGCCCAGCGGATCACCGGCTATGTGGAGCCGCGCTATGTCAGCGACGACATGTTACGCGGCCAGGTGGACGAGATCGAGGCCCGCACGCTCTACGCCAAGCACTACGCGCCCGTGCAGGAGATGGGGTTTATCACCAACGACGAGTGGGGGTTCACGCTTGGCTATTCGCCAGATGGGCTGGTGGGCGATGACGGGTTGATTGAGTGCAAGAGCCGGCGACAGAAGTTCCAGGCCGAGACGATCATCGCAGGCGAAATGCCCGACGAATACATGATCCAGGTGCAGACCGGATTGCTGGTGACGGGTCGGCGCTGGTGCGATTTCGTCTCATATTGCGGCGGGATGCCGATGGTGACGATCCGGGTTCCGGCCGACGACGCGATACAGGACGCCATCATTGAGGCCGCGACGGACTTCGAGTTGCGCATGTCGAAGATGGAGGAAGCCTATCAAACCTCGCTGCTCGGTGGCCGGCATATCCCGACTGAGCGGCGGATAGAACAGGAGATGTTCATATGAGCGAGCCCCTAGACATGCGCGATACGATCATCCCGAAGTCGGACCAACTCAACGCTGACGACCTGATCGGCGGCCCGCTGACGGTGCGGATCACGAAAGTATCGCGCGCCAACACGACGGAGCAGCCGATCGCGGTCAGCTTCGATGGCGACGGCGGCAAACCCTACATGCCGTGCAAGTCCATGCGCCGCGTGATGGTGACGGTATGGGGGCCGGACGCCGCCGCATACGTTGGCCGCTCCATGACGCTCTATCGCGACCCGGAAGTGACATGGGGCGGCATGGCGGTGGGGGGCATTCGCATCAGCCACATGAGCCATATCACCGAGCCGGTCGTCATGGCCCTGACCGCGACGAAGAAGAACAAGAAGCCATTCCGCGTGCAGCCGCTGGTGATCGATGACCCCAAGCCCGCCACCGATCCCGCCGCCGCCGTGGCGGCGCGCATCATCGAATTGGCCGACGCCATCGAGACGCCCGAGCGGATGGCCGCGTTCGATGCGCACGCCGGCACGACGAGCCGCCGCGACCGGCTGCGCGCAGAACGGCCCGAACTGTCGCGTGACGTGGAAGCGGCGATCATGGGCGCGAGAATGCGCGTGAAGCCGCCAGCCGCCACCGCGCCCGCAGATGACGGCTGGCCGGGGCCGGACGTGGCGACGGATGGGGAGGAGGGGTGATGGTGAACGCGACCTGACCCCCGCCGTGTCAAGGCGGGACTAAACGCCGATAAACCGTTGAAAGGAAACGAAGTGAGCGACAAGACGGCTGAGAATGTCCAGATGGTGCCCAAAGCACCAACGCCGCGCCGGCTGGTAAGTCGGGACTCTCGCGACTGGGGGGTGTGGAACGCCGGCCCGCTTGATCCGGCGTCGGCCTGCACCGACATCGCGCAGAACCTGACCCGCAATGAGCGCCGCATCATGCTAGCGTTGCTGGCGGCCATAGACCCGGATGGGCGGCAGGTGATGGTCAGTCGGCGCGATCTGAAGACCAGCGCCAATGTCATGCAGGGGCTCTATTTTTCCGGCTGGGTCAACGGCGCCGGCTCGAATGATGCGCGGGGGCAAGGCAACACGCCGGATAGTTCTTGGTGGTGGCTGACCACTCGGGGCGAGGAAATTGCTCGCGCCGCCATCGCCCGCGCCGCACTGATGCGCCGCCATGGATGACCTGGCACAGCGGATGATTGAGGCCGGGGCGCGGGCGCTGAAGGCCAAGATGGAGGACTGGCACGGCGCCGGCCCCGCCGACAGCGAAGCCGCCGTCTACGCGGAGGTTGTCATCCGCGCCGCCCTCCGCGCCAAGGGCTACGTGGTGGTGCCGGCGCCGAAAGAAGTAGATCACATGGACGCGCCGGGCAGCATGAGTCCATCGGGAGCGATTGGATGGGCTGCGGGATTCAATCCCTGTCGCGCCATGCTCGCCGCAGCCCAGGAGGCGCCCGATGACACCGTGCGAATTGGCGCCGCGACGCTTGCCAAGCTGGCCGACGCCGCCGAGACACAAATCATCGGCAGCTACCCCAACGCGGTCTTGTATCCGCCGCAGCGCAAAGCGATGGAGGCGGAGCTCGCCCCGGTCCGCGAGGCGCGGGAGGCGCTGCGGGCGGTCACTGATTGCTCGACGGCTGCCGCGCCTCGCCATCCCTAGCTGCCTGCGCCGCTTTCCTCGCGTTCTGATCGTCGATCACCGCCCCGACCGAGTAATTGGTATAGGTCGCGCCCAGCAGCGCCACCAGCGCCATGCAGTATGCGGACACGAGCGGCGAGTTCGGATAGGCAACCGTCAACCCCAACGAGGCGCCCGCGCAGAATGCCATGATGAGGTCCGCGCGACGGCGCCGCTTCGTCCATGTGCCCGGCGCGCTGGGCCCATCGTCACGCATCGCGCCCTCCGGGTGCCCCAAGGCTCATCTGAAACTCCCGCAGCTTCGTGCCGTTCGGCGCCCTCCGCGACCAGCGGACGGCATGGAATCCGTGGCGGCGCAGTTCCTCCCGCACCGCCTGGATTACGCCCAGCGGCAGCCGCGCATCCCCGGCGGCCAGGCCCTTGAGCGTGGCCACCCCCTCGTCGCCGATGAACGCCACCACATGATCGAACGGGTCGCCGTGCTGCGCGTCATTGCGGCGAAACACCCGGATCACGCCGCCGGTTATCTCAAGGCTTGCCTTCATCCACCAATCTCCGCACCGCCGCCAGTCGCGATCGGCAATCCTCGCCGGCCGCCATCACATCCACGATCCACAACGCCAGCGTGCGATCCCAGCCCGGCGCGTCCAGATCGGGACTCGGCGGTTCCGGCGCGCACGTCAGCAGCGAGGCCGGAACCTCAGGGCGGGCCATGACCGGCGGGCCGGGGCTCGCGCAGGACGGCAGCGCGGATAGCATCAGGAGCAACAGCGCAGGCGGTCGGCGCGGCATTGGCGATCCTCCGGCGAGTCTGCGTCAGTGCGGCCTGCTGGGCCGCGTAGGTGGCCGCCTGAGCCTCTAGTGCGGCAGTGGCGGCCTGGTGCGCGCGGCCCTGTTCCTCGGCGACGGCGGCGGCTATTTCGGCCACCTGAGCGGCGCGGACGTTGGGGTCGTGGATGAATGCCAGCCATCCCCAGAAAGCGAGCCCGGCCACGGCCATGCCGGCGGCGCCGGCCAGCGGGCCGAGGAGGAACGGCGGGATCATGGGCGGCCGTCACGCCGCCGCTGCCACCAGCGGCCGAACAGGGCGCCGACGAGGCCGATTACGGCGAACAGGACGGGGTGCAGCCAGGACATGGGCGGCTCCTATCGGGGGTCGGCTGGGCCGCAGCTACTTCCCGCCCCAAAACGTGTGCGCGAACCAGCCGGTCATCGCGGCAATCGCCGGCACCAACGTCGTGCTGATCCAGAACCCGACCCGCAGCGCCGTCTTGGCATCGCGCACGTCGCCGGCCACGGTGTCTAGCCGCTGTTCCATCTTGGCCAGCGTCACCTGCATCTGCGCCAGCGTCGCATCGCGGGATGCCGATCGCTCTTTCTGTGTCGCCAACTCGACCAAGACAGCCTGCATGCCATAGCGTTCGGCCTCATCCATGCCACGGCCTCCCGATCGGCGCCAGAACCACAGGGCGATTAACGATTGCTTGACGCATTATTAATGACCCACCGCCCACCATGTGAAGCTGCCCGACTGACCGGTGCCCCCATAGACCGTAAAGCCGGTTGTGGCGTAAGTGCCGCGATCAGGCCCCGGCGGATAGGAAGTATGAGCCGCGCCCGACGTGGCGAGCGTGACGAAAGCCTCAAGCGTGGCGGTAGGGAAAGCGGCGGCATACGCGACCGTTCCGCTGCCTGCGGTATAGGTGCCGCTGCCCCATTTCAGGATCAAGCCGTTGGGCAGCGTGGCGGTGCCAGGCGTCGCCAGCGTGGCGGGGAATTGGCTGTAGTTCAGCAGTTGCGTCCCGGTGGTGCCGTTCGCCGCCGTGGCGGTGCTGGTGATCGTCAGGGTGCCGGTGACGGTGCTGTCGCCGGTGATGGTGGCGCCATCGGCCGCGACGATCACGCCGCCGCCCGTCACGGTCACGCCGCCCTTGCTCACCAGCACCGCATCCGCGATCCCGAGCGTGCCGGAAATGGCGCTGTTGCCGATCACCGCCATGCCGCCCGCGCTCACGGTCAGCCCGCCAGCCGTGACCGTCAGACCGCCCTTGGTGACGGTGGCGCCGTTGCCCACGGTCAGCATCGTCCCGACCGTCGCCGCGCCCGTGGTGGTCATCGTGGCCAGACCGGAGATAGAGTAGCCGCCCCAGTTCCAGTTGCCTGTGATTGGGGTCTGGCCATCCGCCGCCGTGCTGGCGGTGAGCGCGGCGGCGATATCGGTCTGCACCGTGTTCATGCCGGGCGCGTCGATCGCGGTCCCATTCTGGAACGGGGCCGGCGCGGGCAGGGTGTAAACTCCAGAACCTGACCGGGGCATTAGATGGTCTCCTTGTGGCGTTTGGCGTTCGGCATCATCGGCCCATTGGCCCTGGCAATTGCTTTGGGCTGGGCGTGGGGCTGGCTAGGCCAACCCTAGGAATCTCTCGCGCGCTCGCCCCCACGACGGCATCGCGCAGGCGTTCCGGCATGGTCTGCTGGAAGTAGAGCATCGCCCGTTGCAGGCTCTGCGGGCCGGCGTCCTGCACCAGTTGCGCGGCAAACTTCGGGTCGCGGATGGCATGCACCAGCATTTCCCGCATGGCCTGCTCCGGCGCCCGCGTGATCCACCCGGCGATGGGGCCGAGGTTGCCCAACGACTGCGCCAGCGGGTTCTGCGGGTCGATCACGCCATTGGTCAGACGGGCGATGAAGTTGCCCACGCTGAGGTTCTGCGCCGTGTCAGAACCCCGCGCGCGGGCGGTGTTGACCACGCTCGTTTCCGCGAAGTCGGCGGCGAGGCGATCGAGAGTCCTCCTTTCCTCGGCCGAGAAAAGAACATCTGCCGTCGCTTTATTCTTCTCCCACCAGCGCGTGAACTGCGCGGGCGAGAGTTGGCGGCTGATGTTGCCGGCTGCGTCGGCAATGTCACTAGTGGTGCGAGAAGCGCGGAGCATACTGTCAGCAAACTGGTCCCGCATGGCGCGCTTCGCGGCCAAAAGCTTGTCGTTGAGCGGCAGTAATTGAGAGTCGGGGATACCCGCTGCCAGCCCATCCTTCACCGCCTTTTCCAGTGCGCCGATCGTCTGCCGCGCTGCTGCGGGGTCTGCGATAGCGGCCCGCGCCACCTTGTCGTCCGCGAGTATCGGGTTACCGAAATTGTCGCGGGCCAGAATGCGCCCCGTGGCCGATGCCCCTGCTGCATCGCGCGACAAGGCTTCACCGACCGCCCGTCGTTGCGCCGTGGCAGCGCCCCATTCTGCGGACATGCCAAGGTCATCGACCATGGTTCGGAGGTTCCCCGCCACGGCCGCTTCCGTCGCCTTCCCGCTTCTGGCCGCTTCGCCCGCGATATCGCCCAAGCGGGCGCGGAGGCTTTGAAGCGTGCGCCAATCCACGGTCAGCGGTTGCGTCGCGGTTGCTGGTTTAGGCTCGAAAGCAATACCCGCCAGCGGCCCGGTTTCCGTGACCACCATCCGCTCCCCCGCCTTGGGAGTATTCTGTTTGATCCACGCCGTGAGGTCGTCCCTCACAGACGACAAGGATGCCGGCATGCCTCCGCTGAGCGGGCCAAAATATTTACTCTCAAGCGTCGCCAATTCGTCAGCAAGCGGCTTGATGGGGAACTTTGCCCCTTGGTCAACTGCCTCGTAGAGTTGGTTTGTCCGCGCGCCCATGGCGGATTTGCCGGCAACCAATGCATCGCGCACCGCACTGCCTCGCAGCGCCGGGTCGTCCCCGCCCTTTATTAACGCCTCGGCCGTGGCCAGCCGCACGGCATTGCGCTGGGCCTCCACGTCCCGGATCGCCGTCGCGGGCGACATGACGCCGGGCGCCGTCTGCGCGTCCGACCGGAGGCCGCTTTCCAGCAACAGCATCTGCGGATCGCGCGCCGCCACACCGGACGTGACCGGCGAGTTCGGCAGCCGCCGCGCGCCATCATCCGCGCCGGCAGTAAGCCGCTGTGCCAAAGTCTCGGGATCGCTGGAATTGCGCAGCAGCGCCTCGCCCACAATCTTGCGCCGCCCGGCATCGCTGAACGGCTGCGCAAGCGCCGAGATGCCCCGCCCGGCCATGGACGCCACCGTGGGCAGCACCGCACCCGCCACGCCACCGGCCAGCGCCGCGCCGAACTGCTGCGCCGGGCTGGCGTCACTCTCTCGCGCCGCCCCGCCGGCCAGGCCGCTCCCCGCCGCGCCTGCAACCTGCGACACCGGGGCCGCCGTCAGGGCCTGCCCGATGGTGCCGATCGCGCCCTTGCCGCCGGCCAGCACCGCGCCCGTTCCCATGCTGGGGATCATGCTGGCGACGTTGCGGCCAACATCCGACCGCAGCCGTTCGCCGCGCGTCTCCGGGGTAGGGAGCCCGAGCGCGTCCCCGACCTTCGGCAGCAACTCCGACGACGACGGCGCAATGGGGATATCGGTGCCGGCGATGGCGTTGATGCCCCGCGCGATCGTCTTGCCGGGGAACATCAGCGCGTCATAGGCCATGCCCGGCAACTGCCCGACACCCTCGATTGCGTCGCGGGTGCCGAGGCCGAGGCCGCGCGTGAAGCGTTCGCCCAGGGATGGTTCCGGGGCCTTGGCGCTCCCATGCTGCTTCTGCGCATAGGCCAGCACATCGTCCTGCGTCGCGCCGTCCGGGGCGGTGACGATGAACTTGCGGCCATCCGGGGCGGTGATCTCGAAATCCGGCATCAGGGCGCCGGGCGGATCGACCACCCGCCCCCCTGCCCCTTGGTCGGCGTTGCGTCGGGCTCAGCCGGCGCAACATCCTTCCACTTGCCGACGCCATGGATGATGTCCTGATAGACGGTCTTCAGCCGCTTCAGGTTCTCCCTGAACTGTTCCGGCGACTGCGACTGCTCCAAGCTGCCGAACACGGCTTGCAGCAGCGCGCCTTCCTTGTCCGACACCGCACCGAGCGCGCCGCCGGTCGGGGAGTTCTCACGCATCTGTTGCAGCTTGTCGAAAGCGATGTTGGCGCGGATGCCGTCCAGCAGCTTCGACACGTCATGCGCGGCCGTGCCCGGAACCCCGGACAGGGTAGTGGCGAACGCCCCAGTGGCAGGCAGGATGGCCTTGTCCAGCGCCGCGCCGATCCGGTCGATATCCTCAAGCACGATGTTGCCCGTCCGCACGGTGGCGTCGTCGCGCTTGCCTTCCTTCTTCGCCGCGTCCGCAAGCTTGCGATCCGTGGCCGAGCCGGGGATGACCTCGTATCGGCTAAGCCGCCCCGATTCGTCATACACTGCGCGATGGTCGGTCGGCGGGTTCGGCGCCACCGTCACTTGCACGCCGGCCCCCTTCCGGGCAGCGTAGTCCTGCATCAATTTCTGATACTGCGGCGAACCCGGCGCGTATCCAGCCGCCAGCGCCACACGCTCAATCTCTGTAGGCTGCGGCTGCCGTGCCAACGCCGCCGCCTGCGCCCGCTGCGCCCGCTGCATCAGCAACGCCGCCTCTTGGTGCAGCCCCGCCGCCTGCGCTTGCATGGCCTTGCCTTCGTAGAACTGCGCTTCGCTCATGTCTTGGGAACCGGCGGTGCGGGGTTGTCCGGTCGGTGCGCCGGGCCCGGGTTGTCCGGTCGGCGCCCCGGGGCCGGCAACTTGAAGCCCCGCGCCACCCAACACCTTCCGCTCGTAATCGTCGGTGTTCTCGCCATAGGCCCGCACGGCCCGGGCAACCTGCTGCGGGTTGTTCCAATCGGTCACGCCGAGCGCACCACCTCGCGCCTTGAGGTAGTCCAGCGCCCAAGGCACCGCCTTGCCGGGGTCGGCCAAGTCGGCAGAACTGATCGGCTGCAACCCATAGCCGGGATTGGCGGCCGTGCTGGCCAGCACCTGTCCAATACCGAACGCCCCGGACTGGGGGTTGCGGGCCGTGGGATTGAAGTTGCTTTCGGTGCCGAATAGCGACGTGGCGAGTTGCGGCGGGATGCCACGCTGCGTTGCTGCGTCGTTGATGAGCGATGCCAAGTCGGGAGGCGCCATAGGCTGCGCGGCGACGGGCTGAACTGGTGCAACCACCCCATCCGATGCGCCAGCCGGCGGAACCGTTTGGGGTGGTGCGCCCCCCGGTTGATACGGCGCCATCAGTTCCGCCGCCATCTTCCTGCGCTTCTCGGCGGTGTCCGTAATCTCCTCATCACCCTTGCGCGCCTCATACCCGCCCAGCAACGCCTGTGCGAGCCGGCTAACGCCCTGCCACGGCGATTGGATGGGCGAGGCGTCCATGCCCTGCCGCATGAGCGCGGAGCCTTCCTGCCGCTTGCGCAGCGCCGCGGCCAACTCAGGGTTTTGCATCCATAGGAGGTTGTCAGACATTGCTCAACGCCCTCCCATAATCCACGGCCTTCAACCCGCTCGCCGTGGTCACCACCGCGCCGGGGTTCACCTTCTCCACATCCTGCGCCATCAGGCCAATCTGCGGCTTGTCGTCGCCCCTGTATCGGAAGGCGTAGAGCGGCAGGCCGTTATGCGCCTTGCCGATCGGCAGAATGTCTTTCTTCGCCCGCGCATCGGATAGCGCAAACAGGCCCGGCCCATACCGCATCGCCGCGCCGCCGAGTGTGCCGGCGAGCCCGAACAAGCCGCCGGTCGCAGCGTTGTTGCTCTGGTTCTGAGCGTTCCACGAATTCAACTGGCCCTGATACTGCTGATTGTAGGCACCGAGCACGTCAGTCGGCGCCACGATCGCGCCGGCCGTCTGCTGCAACTGCGGGATTTGCACCTGCGAGCCGGTGAGCAACGCCGATGCCTCGTTGAGCGGCATCCCGCGCAACGCCGCCGTCTGCTGGATGCCCTGCCCCACCGTGTCGCCGGCCCGCAGATCGGCCGCCAGTAGCGCGTCATTGCGGCCTTGGTTGAAGTTGCGGAACTCGCGGTTCCACCCCTCCGAGCCCTCGGTGAGCCCGGAATTGCGCAACCGCTGCCGCAGCCCCTCCTCCTGCTCGGAATAGTAGGGATCAAGCCGCGCCCGCTGCGCCGCCAGCAGCCTTTCACGCTCAGCGCCCCAATCGGTGTTGACCGGCTGCGAAAGCTGATCTTTGACGCCGTTCAGCAGGTTGTTGGCCGTCTCGCCGTAGGTGGTCTGGCCCTGAACCGTCAGGTCGTACAGCTTCTGCTGCTCCGGGCTGAGCGTGGTCGTCTGCGTCCAGGTGTCCTGCCCCGGCGCGTCCGGTGTCGGCATCGCGTCATAGCGCGCCCGCGCGTCGGCTTCGTCAAACATCTGCGCTTGGCCAGCACCAGCAGCGCCACCGCCCGCACCGTAATAGCCCGACATGTCGCCGCCCCCGGCGCCGTAGGCATCGGAGTTGTTGTATGTCGGCATCGAACCGGCAGGATGCGCGCTATTCCATTTCGCGCGCTCAGCCTCAACTTGGCTGTTGATCCATGCATTTCGGTCAATCGGCGCCGCGCCTTGGCTGTAAGTGATACTGCCGGTCGGGCCAACCTGATTAACGCGGTTCAACTCCGCCGTTTTGCGCGCGGTGGCGATGTTGCTCGCCGTCTGCGCGTTGGCGGTGACGGTGGGGTCAGGGGCCGGGGGCGGAGAGCCGGAGGATTTGCCCATTATCCACCTTCGCCTTTCGCTCGGCGCTCCAGTTCTTCCCGAACCTTCATTTCAATGAGGAGTTCAAGCTGATCCGTTTCAAACACGGCAGCGATAAGGCGATGCCGATCCCTATAATTCTCAGGGTTTGCGAAATTGTACAGCGGTTCGGGCGGCAACTGTCCCGTTGGCATACCCATCAAGCAGCCTCCTTCATCGCGTTCCCGACAAGCTTTTCGCAAAGCTTGGTGTATTCATCGGCCATCATCCCGAACACCCATGCCGCGCGCTTGTGGGCGAAGTGGTGGCGCAGCACCGCCTCCCGCACCATGCCGAGCCCGTAGTTGAACCGGATCGCGCGCTCGTTGTCGGACGGGATGCAGGTCCAGACCTTGCGGCAGCCGTATTGCAGGAACGGCACCGCCAGCAGGTCCACGATGGTCTGCGGCTTGGCCCAGAACGGCGACGTGCTGGCCATGCTGATCTGGCACACACCGTGCGCCGGGCTGTAGTCGTGGTAGACGATGCCCGCCACAGGCTTGTCAGCCGCCAGCACGGCGATTGCCCGGCACGGCCCGAAGCCCGCGCTGCCGACGTGTGGCAACTGCCGCGCCACCCACGCCGCCACCCTTTCATCGCAGCCAAAAATGAGCGTGTTGGGGGTCAAATGAACGCCCCCCGCTCGTAGATCAGCCCGATATTCATCAGGTTGCACTGGATCGAGCCGGTTTGGATGATCATGTGCGGGGCCATCGCGTAGCCCATCGCGCCGACGCTCACCCACTGGTTTTGCAGGGTCAGACCGCTACCCCACACGCCGGTTCCCCACACGGCCGAGCCCCACAGCGAGCCCGCCGCCAGGCTGGAAACCGGCGCGGTAAGGCTGGTGTTGTTGAAGTCCACATCCACGCCGAACGCGACCGTGATGGGGCCGGTGGTCTGGAACACCGGGCGGGCCATGGAGACGCGCTTGATCAGCGCCTCGCCGCCGACATACTGGTAGGAGCCGCGATACTCGGCCACGATATCGGCGCCGTTGTCGCTGGTGCCAGAGTCGGCGATGTAGACCTTGCCGTCCGCGCCGCCGAAATACGGGTCCGCGATGTGCAGCGCCCAGCAATAGGCGTTCTGGCCCTGCCACTGGCACCAAGCGCCGGTCAGGGTGTTGACGACGAACTGATAGAACACGCCGCTGCCCTGCGGGATATTGAAGATGAGCATGTTTGCGCGGGGATACAGCAGCCCTTGCCAACCCGCTTCCGTCTTGGCTGCCCGCACGGCGGCCGTGACCGCGTTGCCGATCTTGCGGCTGATCGCCACCGCCGACGCCTGCGACTGGCCGAGTTGCAGGTAATGGGCCATCGGCTGAAACCCATCCTCGCCAAGCAGGATGCAATCCGGCCCAAGCCGCACCACGCTTTCCGCGCCCGCCACCGGCTCGCCCACGGCAAAGCGCGCCGACAGGTTCCACGCGCCGCCGGGATAGTCGCCGAGGTATACGAACACCTCGCCCTGATTGGTGACGATCACCAGCATTTCATTCGCGCCGGCCGCCGCGTTGTCGCGGGTCCATGTCGCGATCTTGGCGATGCTGCCGCCCTTGGTGCAGAGGGGGCCGATATCGAACTCGGTGAGCGCGCCCTGATAGACCCCGACCGGCAGATACCAAATCGAGAGGCTGTCCTTCTCCGCGAAGTAAAGCCGTTGGTTGAAGTTGCAAACCCGATTCAACAGCAACGTCGAAGGCGCGCCGCCTACCGTGTTGACCGCAGCAACCATCGTGGCGCCGTCATAGACCTGCGGGGTATCGGCGCCGTTGACGGTGACAAGGTATTGCCCGGCAGCCGTGGCAAAGTTGACGCTATCCCACCGCGTTGCCGTGAAGCCTGTTGCGAGGCTTGCCGCTGTGCCGGTCGTGACCTCATACCAAGTGTCATCACAGAACGCGAGCAACTCGTCAGTCACGCCGTTGTATGCCGCCAGCGCGGTAACCGGGAGCGTCCCGCCGATATCGCAGAACTCGATATAGCCTCGCCGCAGCCGGTTATAGGTCGTCTCGGGGAACCAATTGATAAGCGTCTCGGCCTCGTCGGGCTTCATCGCGTCCAACGCATCGATCGCGTTCCATCCGCCGGTCGCGACCGGGAACGTGAAGTTGCGGGCGACGACGCGGCGGGGGGCGAGCGCGTTCACGAATACCCCGAGCCCGGAAAGTTGCCGTCTTGCACGTTCGCTGGGCTGATGTAGATCGGATACCGGCGCCGGGTCATGTTGAGCACCGGGCTGCCACCGTCACGCGCCATCGCGATGTCGGTCTGCCGGTTCCACAGCGCCAGTTGCGTGGAGAAGTCGAAGCCCTTGGCGGCGTAGAGGCGCCACTTCAGCCCTTCGATCATCAGGCGATCATCGAAGATGCACGTGTCCGCATCGGTGGTGAACTGCGCCTGCGGGATCGATGTCAGCCCGCTCGGCCCGGAGATGACCGGCCCCTGCGCCCAATACGAAGACAGATATTCGTATGCCAGCGGTCCCGGCACGTCCCCGGCAGCCGGCGGCGGCCAGATGCGGAACACGTCGAGCCCGCGCCCAACTTGCCGGAACCAGCGTCGCGGCCCGGTGGAGACGATGCCCGACCGCAGCCATTCATCTTCCTGCGGCGATGCCGGGCCTTGCAGCTTCCAGTGGTTGCCACGATCCCATTGCGTGTCGTTGATGAAGGTCACGAAGTCTGCCGGCACCGGGTAGGTATCGCGCCCGAACGACAACGTGCCGCCCGTGGTGGTGGCCGTGGCCTGCATGTCCATCGTGGCGCTGGCCGGCACACCCACCGAGGTCGTCACCAGCCGACTCGACGTGACGATGGCGCTGCCGTTCACCACCCAATCGGACGGGGTGTCGATAGGCCCCAACTCATCCGCGCCGAGGATGTTGCTCAACGCCGCGCTGCCGGACGTGGTGTTGCCGGTGCCGGACAGGGACGCCGACACGTTGATCACCGCCAGCCTCTGGAGCGCGGTCCACTGGCACTTGGTCAGCAGGTCCGCACCCACGGCGTTGATGAGCGCGAACATCTGCACGGTCTGCTGATCCGTCGCCCCGGCCACGACGCCGGGCCGCGTCAAGCCAAGCTCAGCGCAGGCGGATTGCACCAGAGACAGCAGAGGGGCGCCCATGGATCACGCCGACAGGAACACGATGAACTCGACGGTGCTCCAGCGGTAGATCAGGGCCGTCTTGTTCTGCGCCACGCTGAACGAAGCGTTGGCCGAACCGTTGTTGATCTTCCCCCCACTCGGAGGGAATAGCAGGCCCGTGGTGGCAGAGATCGTCTGCACGATCGCGGTCTGGCCGACCGGGAATGCGCTGTCGATCGTGCAAGCCGTCGCCCCGCCGGCCGTGGTCAGACGGTTGACGGTGCCGCCGTACACGACGGGCGAGGAACCGCCCTGCGCCGTGCCAACGCCGGTCAGGCTCTGATTCGACACACCCACACGCGACGCCAGCGCGGGCGCCATGCCTAAGCTGGTCAGGTCATTGGCAAGCGCGCTCATGCGTCGGCTCCTTCGTCTGCGGTGGTGCGGGAACGCTTTCGCGTGCTGGCGGCAAGCAGCGCCACCTGCTCCTTCAAGCTGGCAATCTCGTCGTCGCGCTCACGCAGCGCGGCGTTGACCTGGTGAAGCGGCGCCGCCTTTTCGCTGGCGTCAATCAACTGCTGTGCCCGCGTCACATACTCGCGCGCGCCCATGCCGATCCGGCGCAAGCCTTCCTCGCCGCAGCCGGCCAACATCTCCACAGTGAAGATGTGCAGCCCGCGAAGATGCGCGATGATGTGCGGCTCAGACGGGAACAGAACCGCCAACGGAGTGCCGCCGGGATCAACCTTGGCGCCGGCCTCGAAAGCCGCCCACTGGCGCGGAAACTCGTATTTGTGGTGTTCCTGCATGGCGATGGCGGTTTCGTCCCGCTCGCCGGGGTGGCGCACGAACAGCACCGTCACCGGGTCATAGACCGGGCGCCCCATCTCGCGGGACTTCACCATATTCTGCGTCGGCACAGTTTCAAACCGGACCATGCGCCGATCGGGCTGCATCACCATCCCGCTTTGCGGGTCAACGGTGCCGGTAAGCATTGCGATATCAGACATAAAACCTCACAGGTTGGCGGGGAGCCGAAGCCCCCCGCTTGCCGGTTAATCGTCAGTGCCGATGGCGGGGAAGTTGAGGATCGCCGCCGCCGTGTTGCTGGCCGCCGTGGCCACGAGCACGAGCCCGGTCACCTTGGCCGAGTTGCCCGCCGACGCGGCGCCGAGACGCCCCGCCGTGGTGGTGCTGCCCAGCACGGTATTCGCCGCGCTGGACGTGGCCGCATTCACCGCCGCCGCGTAGCCCGCCACCTGCAACCAGAAATACTGGCCGCTGGTGACAGTTGCGCCGGCCTTGCCCACCAACTTGCCGAGGAAGCCCTTGGCGGTGGTGTTGCTCAGCGCGGTTGCCGTGAAGGTGGACGCGGTGGAGATAACCGCCAGATCGTTGGCGGTAATCGAACCGCCCGCGACGACGAAAATCCACTGTCCACCGTTGCCGGCGTTGACGCGCGTCCCGACCTGCATGCCGGCGCCCGGATACTCCGGCACGCTGGTGCTGACGGTGTATGCGGCAGTGAAGTCAGCGCCTTCAATGCCAATGGGAAGATGGGAACCACTCATTGCTTTTCTCCCCTTACGTCGTCAACACGCCCTGGAGGCGCGAATTGCTGACGGTCATGTTGCCGGCCCAGCCGATCAGCTTGACCATCGCATCCT
>OFQV01000160.1_pt1 | contig 19575 bp, 36 predicted proteins | sample 1542971 | NCBI WGS metagenome assembly OFQV01 (sample SAMN07774229, study PRJEB24372) | wastewater metagenome | isolation source: WWTP Cannobio (Effluent) | place: Italy: Cannobio | collected 2016-01
TGGCCGAATTACCCGCACGCCGCCCTGGCGTGGAAGAACCTATACCCCCTGGCATGGTCCTTGCCGAAGGCCGGTTGTGTGGATGGTGTTCTTCGGCACCATGCAGCCAGCGATGGGTGCAAGCTTGCGCTTCGCCTTGGCCTTCTCCTTCGTCGGCATGGCAGCAACGGAAGCAGGTGCCGAGACAGCAGCAGGCGGCAGCGTGGGCGCCTGAATCACGTGCACGGTAGGCGCGCTCTTCAGCGAGTCGAGCACGCGAACGAGACAGGCGAGCTCCGTTCGTGTGCTGCTGCTGGCATAGCTGAAGAAGTTCCAGGCGATCGACCAGCTCAGGCTGTCACCTTGCGGGCACATGCCAGGAGGCAACGGCGCTGCGTTGACCGGGGCGGGCAGCACGTACATGTTCTGCCTGCTCCAGTCGGCGAGGCTGGCCGAACCCCCTGCACCACCACCCGCCGACATACTGCCAGACAGCGACGCGCTGGCCGCTGCGTTCGCGCTGGCTTCGGCGCTGGATGTCGAGCCGCTCGAGCTGCTGAGCGTATTCGTCGAGGTCGACGGCACCGAGGGCGTCGATGGTTGGGTGCAGGTCGGCCAATTGGTGCCTCCGTTCTTGCAGGTGGTGGCGTGTGATGCAGCGCTGGCCAGGGCCAAAGCGGCTGCGACGATGAGGTGGGTGGGTTTCAAGGTTGGCTTTCGTGGTGGGAATTCGTTGGGCTACGGCATGACCTTGCTGATGCGGTACGTGACGCCGCCGAGCACCAGCGTCTGACCCTTGCGGATGAGCAGCGGGCTTGCACGCTGGCCCTCGATCGCGACGATCGATGGGCGTCCCGTTGCCTCGCCCCTTCGGCCTGCGGATCAACATCACAGCGACCTCGCCTTCCGGGCGGCCGACGCCTGAGCGATGCGCCCTGCCCATTGCTTGACGAGTTCGGCCCCGTGCTTCCAATCGGCGCCGAACACGCGCTCCAGCGTGGCCCGGAAGTGCGGTGTGATCGTGCGCAGTTCGTGCGACTCGATGTGCGCGCCGATGGATGCCAGCGCTCTGGCCTCGCATCCGCGGCAGCGCGCGGTGAAGCCGTCGCGAGTGGGGTCGCCCTCGGCATCGCGGCAGTCCTTGCACGTCACTTCGCGCACTCCGAGCAGACCAGGGTGCGAAGACCTCGCTGGGCGCCCTTGGTGACCTTGCGCATGCGCCGCCCGAAGATGCCGCGGTTCTGCGAGCACTCCGGGCACTTAAACGTCATCGCTTGCCCGTAGCCGGCCGGGCGAAACGTCACGTCTGCAGGGCGGTTGTTCTCGGAGCGGCTCATGCAGCGTCCTTCATGGGCTGCGAGGCGCCCCACTTGTAGGCTTCCCACATGCGCAGATTCGCCAAACGCGCGACGTCGACAGCTTGCGCAGCGGTCAGCTTGGTAGCGTCCTTGTTCGGAGTCGCGCGACGTTCGCACGCCACCAACACCGGCATCGACGACCCTGGGCGCCGCTCCAGCAGCAGCACGCCAGATCGTGGCGAGGCCATGCAATCGAACAGCGCGGCGTCCCACAGATCGCGCGGCATCGCGTAGTAGTGCTTCCAGACCTTTGGCGGCCACTCGCGCGGCGACGGCGCGTCCCACACCCACCGCTTGCCACCTTTGGGGTCGGGCTCGTAGTGCCCGCCGGTGGGGTGGTGCCACCACTTGTCCTTGCGCGCATCGGCCTTGAAGTCGGCGCGGCTGATCTTGACCTCGACGTCGATGATGCGCAGGTCCGTAGTGACGGCAAGCACGTCGCACTCGTGGCCGGTCCAGTTGCAGTTCGGCACCAGCACAACGCACTTGCGCTGCAGCGTCTGCAGGCTGATGGCGCGGGCGATGAGGCCCTCGTTCCAGTGGACCGTCATGCGAGCTTCCTCAGGCCCCAGTGGGCGAGCAGTAGGGCCTCGCCGCGGTTGTGGTCCTTCGCCCGCTTGAGCATCGGCTCCATCTCCGGGTACAGCGTGCGAGCGATGCCCAGCGACGCGTCCTTGCTGCTGCCGAGGCCGTACATCGACTTCCAGGTCTGCGGGTCGACCCAGTGCACCTCGATGCCGGCGAGCGCCAGCACCGCGCGCACGCAGCCCTTCGTCTCCATGAGCGAGCCGCCGGACTGCGGCGAGTTGACGCGGCCAGGGAACGTGTGCACCTGCTCGACGATCGCCAGAGCCTTCTCGCCAGGCGCCACGAGTCGGCGCACCGCGGCCATCAGTTCCACCGGTGCGATGGCGCGCTTGACCATGCCCTTGCCCGGGAGCGTGAACGTGGGCATGTCGGTGATCTCGGTCGTGCCGTTCGGCACCACGCGCGCAATCGCTCCATCGAGCCCGAGGTCGATTCCGAGGATCACGGTCACGGGAGCGCCCTCCAGCCCATCTCGCCGAGCGAGACGACGATGTAGGCGGCGGCCACGAGGCCCACGGCGAGGATGAGGCTGGTGGTCAGGCGCTTCCAGCGCGCCGGCGGCTCGATCGGGCGGCCGACGATGGCGGCTCCGCAGTCGCAGTCTCGCGTGCCGCCTTCGCAGCCGCCGGTGCAGTTCGCCGGGCACGTGCGGCCCTGGTTGCAGTTGCCGGTGCAAGGTGGGCACGTGGCCCGTGGCGCGGCTTGTTCGGTGATGTCCATGGTTCCCCCTTGGTGTCAGAGCGAGATCACTTCCGCGCTCGGTGTCTTGCTGCGCAGGAGCGCGCTCACGCGGCGCTGCGTCTCGGCCTGGGCCTGCGACATCTCGCGCTCGGTGAGGCCTTCGAGGCACTGCTCGTAGATCGCCAGCACGTCGCGCAGCGCCTTCAGTCCCGGCGCGTCGAGGCGCATTCCCTGCCCGTCGCTCAAGCGCTTGGAAGCAGCCACCATCGCGGCGATGGCGTCGTTCACGGTCGGCATCACCTCGAGGGGGTCGAGCTTGTGCAGGTGCAGCGCGAGGGTTTCGACGGAGTTCACGGCATCCGACAGCGACCTCCACTCCTCAACGCCCGGATGACTGCCTCGGGCCATCGTGTCGAGCGACGACAGGAACTCGCCCATCACTCGATCGCGCTGCTCCTTCGATGCCGGGCGCAGGGCCGCGAGCGGGTTCAGCAGGACCGGCTTCTGGCGGTAGGTCGAGCGTTTCCTCACGCTGCGGCTCCTTCGCGTACGGCCGCCGCGGGCTGTTGCGCATGGCGCTCGTCGAGCACCTCGGCTGCCCACGTCAGGCGCTCGTCGTCGACCGGCCGGCCTGCGCGCTCCTCGGCGAAGACACGGCGCGCGATGTCGCGTACCAGCTCGTCACGTTCCTGGCGGTTCATTCGAAGGCCTCCGAGGTCTTGCTGACTGCCTTGCCGATCGACTGCACGTCGGCCGTCGAGTCGGTCCACTGCTGAAACTGGCCGTAGAAGTCGAGCGGCACGCGCTTGCCGCGCTCACCCTGTCGGTTCTTGAGCACCGTGAGCGCCATCACCTTCCGGTCGCTCCAGTGGCGCGCGACCCAGAGGCCGAAGACGGCATCCGCGTCCTGCTCGATCGCGCCGCTGTCGCGCAGGTCGCCGAGCGTCGGCTCAGGCGTCGAGCGCTTCTCGACCTCGCGGCTGAGCTGGGAGAGCAGGACGACGGTGATGCGCAGCTGCTTGGCCAGCGCCTTCAGCCCCCGGGTGATCTCCTCGAGCTCGGTGTTCCGGTTCACGCCCTTGCCCGGGTTCTGGCCAGAGCACAGCTGCAGGTAGTCGATGACCAGCAGCTTCAGCCCGTCGCGGCGCACGGCGAAGGCCTTCGCGCGGATGTCGGCGAGCGTGAGCGCGGCCTGGTCGTCGATCCACAGCGGCAGCTTCCCGAGCATCTCGACGGCTGCCGAGAGCCGGCCCCAGCTCATGTCCGAGAGCCTGCCGCGCTGCATCTCGCCGTAGTCGACGCCGCCGAGGTTCGCGAGTGCGCGGTCGGCGACCTCCTCGCCGGGCATCTCCTGGGACAGCACCAGCACGCCGCGGTTGAGCACCTTCGCGTGGTGCAGGCCGAACTGCAGGGCCAGCGAGGACTTGCCCACCGATGGCCGTGCGGCGAGCACGTAGACGCGGCCCTCCTGGAAGCCGCCGTTGAGCTGCTCGTCGAGGTCGGTCAGGCCGGTCGGGAAGGCCACCGGGATCTCACCGGTGGCGATGTCGTTGAAGTGGTCGATCCGCTTGACCGCCAGCTCTGCCGCCTGCACCGGGCCCTGCTTCAGGCTGCCCTGCTGCACGCGGTCGAAGAGCGCCACGCAGCGCTCGATGCGGTCGTTCGCCGTGCCGCCGGCGCCGAAGGCGATCGTGGCTGCCTCGTCCGATGCTGCGACCAGAGCGCGCTGCAGCGCCTTCTCGCGCACGATCTCGGCGTAGCGGCGGATGTTCGCCGCGCTGGGCACGCTCGAAGACATCGCGTTGAGGTACGACATGCCGCCGACGTCGGTGTCCTTGCCGCTCTCGCGCAGCGCTAGGGCGACCGTGATGACGTCGGCCGGCTTGTTCGCGTTCACCAGCCCGCCGATCGCCGCGAAGGTGAGCCGGTGCTCGTGGCGGTAGAAGTCGGACTCGTGCAGCAGGTCGCCGACGCGATCCCATGCGGAGTTGTCGAGCAGCAACGCGCCTAGCACGCTCTGCTCGGCCTCGATCGACTGGGGCGGCACGCGCAGGTGGGCGATCTGCTCGTCGCGCGGGTGGTGGTCCATGGCGTGCGCGCTCATGCGGCCTCCGAGGTCGTCTTCTCGATGACCTGCTTCTTGCCGTTCTCACCGAGCAGGTAGTCGAAGTCGGCCCGCCACTTCTCATGCCCCTTCCCGGGGGATATGCGACCCATCACGAAGTCGTTGTCGCGCGCCCTCGCGAAGTAGGCCGAGATCCAGCGCATCGCATGCTCGGCGCTCTCGGCGCGGCGCGTTCCGTCGCTCTTGCGGCTGGACAGCACCCAACCCCAGAAGCCACGCATCGCCTTCTGGCGGGCCTCCCAGGTCTTCCCGTCGCGCAGCCGGATCTTCGGCAGGCTCGGAAGCTCGCGGTGGTAGGCGTCGACGATGGCGCCGTACGGGCACGGAACCGTCTGCTGGATTTGGTCGCCGAGCAGGTCCGGAGGCGAAGCCAACGGACGAGAACCCGAAGGGTTCTTCTCTTCTATTCCCTGTCCCTTTACTGTCCCTGTCCCTGTCCCTGTCCCTTGGTGAACGTCACGTACAACGTCACGTGCACCGTGACGTTCACCGTCACGTGTTCCGTCACGTGTTCCGTCACGTTGTACGTCGGTGCCGCTCTGTTGAGCACGTCGCTTCGCTTCGCGAGCCTCTGTCGCTGCCTTCGTCCGGGCCCGCTGGGCGACCTTCGCCTCCCAGGATTCCATCGCCTTCTGCGCGACATGCCTGTGGTAAAGCCGACCGTCCGAGCACTTGACGAAATGGAGCAAGGCACGCTCCTTGACCCGTGCCCACTCCTTCGGATCGCACCGTGCGAGGTCGGCCAGCACCTCGTCGTCGTCGGGAAGCGATGCGGCCGGCACCTGGTGCCAGCATTCGCACCAGAGCGACACCGCGGCGTGCGCGACTCGCGGATCCTTCTTCGCCTTGATCCACAGGGACGAGGTCAGCAGGGTTCGGACATCGAGCGGCATGAAGCCGAAGTCGCGCAGGTCAACTTCCGGTGGGACCAGCGGAGCCGGCAGTTCAGCGGCCGTCATGCGGCGCCTCCGTTCTTGTTTGAATCGTCGATGTGGCGCAATCGACGCCACTGCTCGAGGAAAGACTCAGGCGGCGGCTCGACGGATGGATCGAAGCGCCGGGCCGGGCTGACCTCGAAAATGGAAGCCGTGAGCGGCGATCGGGCTACGCGGCGCGGCTTCGGGTCGCTGGTGGCGATGCGCACGCCGTCGCCCAGGCGGAAGTAGAGAGACGGCATGCGGTGCGCGTCCGGGGCAATCCGACGCGCCAGCGCGCCCGCATTGACCGCCGGGGTCAGGAAGGCGACCGCCTGCTTCCTGTGGAAGCCGCAAGCCTCGCCGAGCTCCGCCGCCGTGCACTCCGTGCCTTCGGGCAGCAGCTGCAGGTGGCGGATCACCCGGTCAGCGACGCTGCCGGGCTTGGCGATGAAGCAGCGACTGTTCATGTCCGCCGACAGGCGCGCCTTGCGTGTGGCAGCGCACAGAGTGCGGAAACAGACAGACGCTCGCCGCCGCAGCGTGCCCACAATGCGGCGCGGCGAGGCTGGGCTCCCTTGAAGCAGATCATCTCGGCGCCCTCGCCCACGTGAACACCGAGGCCGCCGGCAGGACGTGTGCCCACAGGTCGCCGCGACGCACAGCGCTGACCGTGCTGCGGTGCACTCCATGCCGCGCAGCCTCTTCCGCTGACGTGGTGCACGACGTCAGGATCTGACGGATCGCCAGGTCATCAAGCTTCGCGTTGCGCCGGCCGACCAGCGTCTTCGCTGCCCTCGCCTGCGCCGTCTGCAGCTCGCCGCGCCTGGACTGCTCACGGGCCTGCTGGGCGCGCGTGATGACCTGGAAGTGCCGCACGTCCACGCACTGCGGGTTCATGCAGCGCGGCCGGATCACCTGGTCGGCGGTGAGACGGCGGCCCTTCTCCATGAAAAACAGCACGCCGCGCACCGACTGCTTGCCCTTGAGCGAGTCGGGCCACGCGAAGCCGGCCGGCGCGTAGACCACGGGTGTGACGCCGCTGAAGTCGCCTGTCCACTCGGCGCACTCTCCGACCTGGACGATCCTGTCGTGTATCCCTGCGCGCCACTGGGCGCGCGTCATCGGTGGGCGGCTCATTGCCGTGCGCCTGATGTGGCGACGCGGTCCAGTTCGATCACCGCGGCATCCCACGCGGGCCACGATGCTTCGCAGACCTCGGGCACCGGCACGAACTCCACCGGCTGCGATGGCTGCTCGACGATGTTCGAGCAGAGCTGGAACAGCTCACTCCCCCACGAGAGACGAGATCCCTGCTGCGTCGGCGTGCTGATGCGAAGCGTGCTCATCGACGCCCCCTTTCGTGTGCTGTGGAGGCATCCACCCCCAAGGTCGGACCTAGGGGCTTGGAGCGATTGCGCTGGCCGTCTACCTTCGGCGACATGGCCCAGGCAACAGTCACGAGCGCAGCGAGAACCGCGAGGAAGAAGGCGCCGACCATGTCAGGCCGCCTTCACTTCGGTCTCGCCGGTCTCCGTACCAGCCGGCTTTGGCTCAGGCCGGCGTTCGCTCGAATGGATGTCGTGAAGACCGCGGCCCAGGCTGTAAGACGGGTTCGTGGTCTTCCCGCTACCGAGGTCGCTGATCGACGACTGGGCCACGCCGAGCTCGGCCGCGAGTAGCAGCTGTGTCCAGCCGCGCGCCTTCAGTTCTGCCAGTAGTGCTTTCCAGTCCATCGGGTCCGTCCATGCATCGGTTTCCCGATATGGTACTTATCGGCGTTCCGATTTGCAAGTCCGGCAGATTCCGGTCTGTGGCTTCTCGTGATCGGACCCCCTTCGGACAGCGCATGCACGACGCGCGGAGGGCCGCTGGTTTGGACCAGAAGACGGTCGCGAAGAAGATCGGCGTCAGCCAGAGCACGCTCTCTGAACTTGAGCGCGACGCGAAGGGCACCAGTCACGTCGTTGCCTTCGCCAGCCTGTACAGCGTCAGTGCGCATTGGCTGGCCACAGGAGAAGGCTCCGATCGCGACGCCGACACGCTGAGCGCCGAAGCCCTCGCGCTGGCGCGCGCCTACGAGCGGCTGAACGAAAGCGAGCGGCACCGCCTGCGTCTGCTGATGCTCGCAGCCCGCGACGGCGTCAACCCTCAGAACATCACTTCGCCGAATCCTGACGCGAAGGGCATCGTCACTCCTCTCGACCTAGACTCTGGCCTCGGCGATCTCGCACCGTTGCAGCCGAGGCAGAAGCGAAGGATCTGACATGCGAAGCGCCATTCCCTGCCTGGTCGTGCTGCTGGCTGCCGCGGCGCCGCACGCTGGGTTGGCTGCAAACAAGTGCACTGGCTTGAACGGCGAGGTCATCTACAGCGACAAGGCATGCCCACCAGCTCCCGGCCTTGCGCGGCTTGACCCGGTGCCAACCAGGTCAGCGCCCAAAGGCAATGGCGTGCTCACCCCCGCCGAGCGCAAGGCGATAGTCGACCAGATGAACGCGGAGATACCTGCGGCGATAGCCAGACAAGCAAGACAGGAAGCGGAGGCGACGAAGCTTCGGAACCGCGAAGATGCGGCCCGGCCACGGACCACAACAGTTGGCCAGGACATGGGTTTCGACGACTGTCGTAAGCTCGTCGCCGGAGCGCTGATCGGAGTGGCCGGCTACACCAGGACAATTGTGCTGATGGACAACCAAGCGGTCACGATGCACCGCGTTTGTCTCGCGGATGGAAGCCTGCTGCTCACCTGCAGCGCCGCGGATCGCAGGTTCGTACGGACGACATCTCCTCCAGACGGTCGCGGCTGCTGATCGATCACCAGGCCCGCCGAGTGCGGGCTTTTTCACGCCGATCGAGAACTACTTAACGCCATACGCAATCGGTGAACCGATGCTATATCGGTTTACCGTTGACAAGTTGCATCGGTTTGCCGATACTTCATTCCAACGCCCCGCCGTTCGGGGCGCTGGAGCGAAAAGATGCAGCCCACGGTTCCCCAGCACGCAACGATCGACGAAGCCGTCCGCGCCGTCACGGCGTTCGGCAGCTTCGCCGACCTGAAGGACACGCAGCCGACCTACGCGCCGACGTTCTACGCGCGCCGCTTCACGAAGGACGAGCAGGCCGCCGCACGCCGCGTGGCCGAAGCCTTCAACGCCTGGGCCTCGCGGCCCGAGAACGGCCGCAGCCGCCTGGCGGAGGTGGTGCTGTGAACGCCAGCCGCATCCACGTCGACCACACCCTGCCTCCGGAGCAGTTCACCGTCGCCCTGAAGCGCGAGGCGCACAGGGTCCGCGAAGAGCGCCGCCTGATTCGCATGTGGGATCAGATCCGCGAGCGTCGCATCCAGACCACCCAACAGGCTTTCGAGCGCATGGGCTGGACCCCCGAGATGGCGCGCCAGATGGCCGAGAGCAATGTGTCGGGGCTCGCGGCATGAGCGCGCTGCACCTGCACCTGGCGCGCGAGGCCGCGCTGCACGCTGCCTGGGAAGCGTTCCTCGCCGACGTACCGATGTCATGGGTGCGGGCATGACTCGCGCCGTCTTCCAGTTCCTGCTCGTCGAGCTCTGCTGCATCTTCGGCGCGCTGTTGGCCGTGCACTGGGGGCTGCGCGCATGAGCCGCCTGCACTCCGCCACCTACACGATCCCGCTGCACCGGCCGTGGTGGTCGATCATCTGGCGCGCGCTGCAGGTGCGCTGGCTGCGCCACCAGCGGCAGTGCGTGATCGACGAGGTCGAGGGCTACCTCGAAGCCGGCGTGAAGCTGGGCCCGGACTACATCCGCAACGCAAGCGAACAAATCGCCGACTACGACTCTCGCATCGCACTCCTGGAGATTGCAACTTGAGTCGAGTGCTGGATATGACCGGTCAGAGATTCGGGCGTCTGGTGGCCCTGCGGCTGGATGAGTCGTGCCAATCGGGCCTGAGGCGATGGATGTGCAAGTGCGACTGCGGGATTGAGAAGTCAGTTTGTGGAGGCTCTCTTCGCGACGGCAAGTCGATGTCCTGCGGCTGCTTGCTGCGCGATGTAGCTCGAGCCAGAGGCCGCGCTTCACGTACTCACGGGATGTCGCACAGCTCAACCTATCGCGTGTGGAAAAGCATGGTGGCCCGCTGCACGAATCCTCGCCACGTGCACTTTTCCAACTACGGCGGAAGAGGCATTCGCATATGCGAACGGTGGCGGCACAGTTTCGCTGCGTTCCTCGAAGACATGGGGCCGCGACCCGATGGACTGACGATCGACAGGTTCCCCGACAACAACGGGAACTACGAGCCAGGTAACTGTCGATGGGCCAGCTTGGTTGAGCAGGCAAACAACCGCCGAGGGAACTCTCTGGTGATCTATCAGGGGGAATCAATGACGGTTTCGATGCTTGCGCGGCGTTCGCTGCTGCCCGTTCACGTTGTCAAGTACAGGCTCAAGGTTGGCTGGCCTGTCGATCGAGCGGCCAGTGAGCCAGTGCGCCCGCGCAAGGCAACGCTTCAACAGGAGGCACGCTGATGGCCACCCTGCCCAGCCGCGCCCGCTATATCGGAGGAACCGACGCCTCTGTGATCCTCGGCGTGCACCCGCGCCGCACCGCGGTGGACCTCTGGCTGGAGAAGACCGGCCAGGCCGTGGCGAGGCCGGAGAACGCGCAGCTGGAGGCGCTGTTCAAGAGGGGACGCAGGCTCGAGCCGGTTATCTTGGAGATGACTGTCGACAAGCTCCGCGACCGAGGCCACCACGTCAAGGTGCTGGCCAAGAACCGCCGCTACCGCGACGCGAAGCACCGCTTCCTCTCGGCCGAGATCGACAGCGAGCTGGAGATCGACGGCGAGGAGGTCAACTGGGACGGCAAGAGCGTCCACTACTCCCAGGCCGACAAGTGGGGCGAGCCCGAGTCGGAGGACATCCCCATCCACTACGCCGCGCAGTTCATGCACGGCCTGATGGTGCACCCCGGCCAGCGCCAGCGCACCCTCGTGTCCGCGCTGCGCAGCCTCGATGACGTCGACCTCTACTGGACGCGCCGCGATGAAGTGACCATCGCCGCGATGCGCGAGCGCGAGGTGCGCTTCTGGACCGACAACGTCAAGGGCAAGGTGCCGCCGGCGCCGACCAGCCTGGAGGACATCCGGGGCCTGTTCCCGAAGGTCCGCCCGACGAACATCGAGGCGACGCCGGAGATCGCCGCCAAGGTGGCCGAGCTACGAGAGATCGGCAAGCAGGCCAAGGACCTCGAGGAGCGCGCCACCGTGCTGCGCTTCCAGATCGGCCAGTTCATGGGCGACCACGCCCTGCTCACGTCCGGCGTGCGCGACCTCATGTCCTTCGACACCGAGACGCGCTCCAGCTTCGACCTGCACTCCTTCCGCCGCAAGCACGCGGACTGGGAGGAGATGTTCACCCGGCGCAGCAGCACCCGCGTGCTGCGCTTCGCCGCCAAGCGCGGCTGACCCTTTCCCACCACCACAGAGGACGAGAGACGCATGAACACCGCATTGCGTGAAGTGGCCACCGGCCAGGCCGGCCAGAAGCCGCAGCAGGGCATCCTGACGATGCTCGAGAACCCGAGGGTCGCCAAGGGCATGGCGGCCGTCGCCGGCAAGTTCCTGTCGCCCGACAAGATGCTGCGCCTGTGCATCAACGCCGTGCACAAGACGCCGGACCTGATGCGCTGCGACCCGAAGACGGTGCTGGGCGCCATGATGGCCTCGGCCGCGCTCGACCTGGAGCCGAACACGGTGCAGCAGCAGGCCTTCCTGATCCCGTACGCGCGGAACAAGAAGGTCGGCGACGAGTGGGTGAAGGTCTACGACTGCCAGTTTCAGATCGGCGCGCGCGGCTTCCGCACGCTGGCCTACCGCTCGCCGCGCGTGCGCTCCATCGAGGCCGGCTCCATCCGCGTCGGCGACCACTTCAAGAACCGCATCGGCAAGGGCGGCGGCTTCGAGTATGAGATGTCGCTGGCCGATCGTGGTGCCCTCACCGGTGCCTGGAGCTACGTGCAGCTGGTCGACGGCGGCGAGCTGACCTGCGTGCTGCCGCTGGACGAGGTGATGAAGATCCGCGCCCGCAGCGAAACCTTCCGCTCCCTGACCGCGGCGATCGAGAAGGCGAACAGCGACAAGGATCGCGCCCGGGCTGAGGCGAAGCTGGCCGAGACGCCCTGGGTCATGTGGCTCGACGACATGGCCGCGAAGTCCGCCACGAAGAAGCACGCGAAGCAGCTGCCGCTCGAAGGCGCGCCGCAGCTCGCCGTGGCCGCCGGCCTGGACGATGCCGCCGACGCCGGCGGGCTCGATCTCGGCGCGCTGACCGATCCGGATCTGGTGCGCGAGGTCGCCGAGGGCGCCGTCGACGCGCCGCAGGCCCTGACGGACGACAGCGCCGGCCAGGCCGAGCGGAGCATGGAAGCCTTCGGCACCACGCAGCGCAAGGCCGAGCCGGTGGCCGCCGAGCAGCAGCCGGCCGGCAAGCCAGCACGCAAGACCGCCTCGGCGCCAGCACCGAAGCAGGAGGCGCTTCCGAAGGTCACCTACGCGCAGCTGGCCGACGCGATCACGAAGGCCAAGAACCGCGACGACGCGGCCATGGCACTCGACGAGGGCCGCGGGCTGCCGGACGACCAGCGCGCCGACCTGGCGACGCTGTTCCACCGCACCTGGCCGGCGGAGGGCTGATCCATGGCCACCAAGCGCATCTACACCCTCTGCGACAACAAGACCGGCGTCACGCGCCTCGTTCGCGCCAGCCACCGCAATGCCGCGCTGATGCACATCGCGCGCAGCGGCAACTCCGTGCGTGTCGCCACGCAGGCCGACCTCGAGGACGCCTTCAAGGCCGGCACGCCGGTCGAGGAGCCGGACGCTTCCGCCGACCAGGCCGAGGGCGACAAGGCATGAGCGCCGCGCTGAAGACCCAACTGCAGATCGCGCGGATCAACCGCACGAAGCAGCGCGTGCACACCTGGTGGCATCGGGAGCACTGCGAGGCCTGCAAGGGCCGGCTGGGACTGCCCGAGCTGATCGCCCGCATCGGCGCATCGGTGCGCGGCGAGATCGAGCCCGACACCACCGCTTTCCACGACGCGCCGCCGAAGGCGCACTGAGCACCAACCACCACGAGGAAGACGACCATGACGAGAACGATCGACGACCACAAGGTCAACCCGGCGAACGACAAGCTCACCATCACCGTGATGGACGAGCCCGGCGCCGGCGGCGCGTGCCACTCCTACCGCATCGGGGGCTTCAACACCGAGACGAACCCGAGCGACGAGGGCCCCGTCTACAACTTCGCCGACATCCTGTTCCAGAACGGGCCGATCGCCGAAGTCGGTGTCAACGGCGTCACGCACGAGGCGCTGCTCGCCATCGTGGCCGACCGCCTGCGCAGCTTCCAGAAGGGCCCGTACAGCTGCAAGGCGAACGCCTGCGCGCTGACCCACATCGAGGAGGCGCAGCACTGGCTGCAGCAGCGAACCATCGAGCGCATGCGTCGCGGCGTCGAAGGCACGCACACCGTCTGATCACCACCCCACCACGAAGGAGCCCCGGACCATGTTCTCTCTCCCGAAGCCGACCGACGTCAAGGTCAAGAACGTCATCACCCTGAGCCAGAGGAACCGCAAGCCCGACGAGAAGCCGGGCGTGAAGCTCAAGCTCGACATGCAGCTTCCCACCGACGCGCTGGAGCACTTCGGCGCGCACCTCACCGAGTTCGTCTACGAGCCGCCCACCGAGACGAAGGAGAACCAGGCCACGATCGAGGGCGTCGAGCCGGCGCCGAAGAAGTCGTCGCGCCTGACCCAGCTCGGCGCCAAGATCGCCAAGCTGCCGCTGACCTTCGAGATGACCGGCTACACCACCGAGATCATCATCGGCACCGGCCGCAAGGAATCGAACATCCTGATCAAGGACTGCACGCTCAGCGACTGGGTGCTGCAGTTCAAGGAGGGCGGCACCGTGATGGCCGGCTGCTCGCTGGAGTCGGCCGACGTCTCGAAGGGCACGCTGGGCGAGCTGGGCTCGATGAAGAGCCGCACGATGTCGATGACGATGACGCCGCCCGAGGTGCACCAGGGCGACCTCGTCGGCGATTCGGACGGCGCTGCTGACGGCGTGACGCCCGCCGAGCCGCGCAAGCCCGGTGCCGCCGAGAAGCACGCCGCCGCGCGAGCCGGCAAGGACATCGGCCCGGCGCCGGCGCACAAGGCGGCCACGCCCACCGTGTCGAAGGACGGCGCCTGGCCGTTCCCGAAGAAGGACAAGGGCGAGAACCCGGCGACGCCGGAAGCCGCACTGGCCGCCTCGGGCCGGCCGGCGCAGAGCCGGACTGCGCGCGGCCGGGACAAGACCAAAGCCGCGCTGGAAGCAGGCGCTGCGGCACACGCGAACGCGGGTGAGACGGCATGAGCACCGAGGCCTCCAGCTTTCTCACCGAGGAGCGCCTCAACGCGCTCGACGTCGCGATGGCCAAGGTGCGCGCCGAGGTCGTTCGCGCGATCACGAAGTACCCGGCCTTCAACAGCACGCACGAGGGCTACGCCGTGATCGCCGAGGAGCTCGACGAGCTCTGGGACGACGTGAAGCGCAACCACAAGACCGGCGCCGTCGAGGAGGCCGTCCAGGTGGCCGCCATGGGCGTCCGCTTCGTCATGGACATCAAGGCTGAGTAGTGAAGCGCGATGCACGCGACGTTGCCCGGTTCATTCGCAAGGTCGATGCGACGGATGGCTGTTGGCTGTGGACAGGCGCTGTGGATCGGAAGGGCTACGGGAGGTTCTCAGTCGGAGGATCTCGGAAGCCAGACGGTTCTCGGCGCAATTCGATGGTCGGCGCGCATCGGTTCTCCTACGAGACATACGTCGGAGAGATACCTGAGTCGCTTGGCTTCAGCGGAATCTGCGTTCTCCACCGATGCGACAACCCGCGCTGCGTGCGACCGGCTCACCTCTTCCTTGGCACAAACAAGGACAACGTGCACGACATGGACCGGAAGGGGCGCCGAGTCAACGCGCAGGTGCGTGGCTCCAAGCATCACGCCGCTGTGCTGACGGAAGAGCGGGTCCGGTTGATCGTCGATCTGCACCGCACTCGCGGAATCAGCCAGGCCCAGTTGAGCCGCGACTTCGGAGTTTGCAAGGCGACTGTGAATCACATCTTCACCGGTCGTCTTTGGCGCCATCTCGGACTCGCAAACAGCAATAGGAATGAGCAATGAAGAAGCGTCTGTATTTGAGCGGGCCAATGAGTGGCATCGCCGAGCACAACTTCCCGGCCTTCAACGCGGAGGCGGCGCGCCTGCGCGGGCTGGGCTACGAGGTGGTCAACCCGGTGGACGTCAATCCGGACCCCGGCACTTCGTGGCACGACTGCCTGCGCAAGGACCTGCAGGCCCTGCTGACCTGCGACACGGTCGCGCTGCTGCCGGGCTGGGCCAAGAGCCAGGGCGCCCACCTGGAGATGCACGTCGCGCACCGCGTCGGCATGGAGATCGTGATCGCCGCCGACATCCAGTCGAGGATCGCATGAGCAAGCCCCACTACTCGATCGACGCGCCCGACCAGGCGCGCCTCAAGATCGCCCGCACCGAGATCGAGGCCGTGCTGAAGAAGCACGACCTCGCCGGCGTGGTGGTGCTGCACACGCCGGGCATGGCCGAGTGGTTCTACGACGTCCGGCCGAGCTACTCGTGCCTGCACGTCGATGAGGCCGCCGGCACCGCTCGCGTGCGCTCCCAGCTCGCCGACTACGCCGGCGACCGCAAGGCGCAGCTGCTCGACCAGGCGTGCACCGCGAACATGGTCGCGGCCCTCGGTGGCGAGCTCGTGCGCGGAGCCGGGATGTTCAGCTACCTAGGGCAGGTAGTCGACCGCGCCACGCGCGCGGAGCACACGCCGGCGACCTTCACGCCAGATCCTGTGGAGGCTCGGAAGCAATGACCACGCTGAACCTCCCCCTCCACTACCCGCCGAACGACATGCCCGACGCGGACACCGACGTGCTGGTGTGGGACGCCAGCAGCCCCATCGCGCAGCTCGGCGCCTACATCGGCGAAGAGAGCGACGGCCCGGTATGGAACGACGCGCAGGGCTTCCTGATCACCGAGAAGGTGGTGGCCTGGGCCGAGATGCCGGTGCTGGCCGAGAAGCCGGCTCAGGTGGTCGGCCGCATCGGGCGCGAGCCCGAGCTGGTGCCGCTGGTGAATGGGCGCTCGGTCGATCTCTCGGGAGCGTGGAAGCTGCCATGCTGAAGCCGCAGTACATCCTGCCGCTCGACGACGAGATCGTGGTCGACAACTTCGCCGGAGCGGGCGGCGCCAGCAGCGGCATCGAGTGCGCGCTCGGCCGGCATGTCGACGTGGCCATCAACCACGATCCCGAGGCCGTCGCCGTGCATCAGTGGAACCACCCGCAGACGCTGCACCTGTGCGAGAGCGTCTGGCAGGTCGACCCGCGCACGGTTCATCCTGGTCGGCGAATCGGCCTGGGGTGGTTCAGCCCCGACTGCAAGCACTTCTCGAAGGCCAAGGGCGGCAAGCCCGTCGAGAAAAACATCCGCGGGCTCGCCTGGGTGACGCTGCGCTGGGTGGCGATCCGCCGGCCGCGCATCATCATGCTCGAGAACGTCGAGGAGTTCATCACCTGGGGCCCGCTGACGGCAGAGGGCCGGCCGTGCCCGACGCAGAAGGGCCGCGAGTTCCGCGCCTTCGTCAATGCCCTGCAGCGCCACGGCTACCGCGTCGACTGGCGTGAGCTGCGCGCGGCCGACTACGGCGTGCCGACGACTCGGAAGCGCCTGTTCCTGATCGCGCGATGCGACGGGGGCGAGATCTCGTTCCCGGAGCCGACGCACTTCCGCGCTCCGGCACGCGGCCAGCAGGCCTGGCGCACCGCGGCGGAGTGCATCGATTGGTCGCTGCCCTGCCCGTCGATCTTCGACCGGGAGCGCCCGCTGGCCGAGGCCACGATGCGCCGCATCGCCCGCGGCATGCAACGCTACGTGATCGACGCGGCAGATCCCTACATCGTGCGGATCGGCCACACCGGGCACGGCGACGCTGGCAAGGTGCTTGGCCTGCGCGAGCCGCTATCGACCGTTACCAGCAAGGCCGAGCACCTGCTGGTGTCGCCGACGCTGATCCAGACGGGCTACGGAGAGCGCCCCGGCCAGGCGCCGCGCGTGCCGGGTCTGGACAAGCCGCTGGGCACTGTCGTTGATGGCCAGAAGCACGCCCTGGTGGCCGCTTTCCTGGCGAAGCACTACGGCGGCAACGAGACGCCCGGCACGCCGCTGGGCATGCCCGTCAGCACCGTGACGACGCAGGACCACCACCACCTCGTCGCCGCCCACCTGCTGAAGCTGCGCGGCACCAGCACCGGTAGCGCCGCCGACGAGCCGGTGCCGACGATCAGCGCGCAGGGCACGCACATTGCCGAGGTCCGCGCCTTCCTGGTGAAGTTCTACGGAGAGGGTGGCCAGTGGGCCGGGCTCAGCGAGCCGATGCACACAATCCCGACGCGCGACCGCATGGGCCTGGTGACCGTGCACGGCCAGGACTACTACATCGCCGACATCGGCATGCGCATGTTGCAGCCGCACGAGCTGAAGCGCGCGCAGGGCTTCGACGACGCCTACGAGCTCGCGATCGACTACCAGGGCAAGCCGCTCAGCAAGAGCGCGCAGGTCCGCATGGTCGGCAACAGCGTGTGCCCCGGCGTGGCCGCGGCGCTGGTGCGCGAGAACTACACCGAGCCGGCGCTCAGGGAGGCGGCATGACCGTCGATGCCTACCCATTGCAGTGGCCGCAAGGCTGGAAGCGTACGTCAGCGAGTCAGCGCCGCGAGGCCAAGTTCGGCAAGGCCCGCCAGGGCACTGGCGCGAGCTACGTCGCACCGCGTGCCCTGACCATCACCGAGGCCGTACAGCGTCTGCTCGACGAGCTGGAGCGCCTTCCTGTGCGCACGAACTCGGTCGTCATCTCGACCAACGTGCGGCCCACCCTCGGCGGCCTGCCGCGCTCCGGCGAGCGCAAGCCCGAAGACCCGGGAGCGGCCGTCTACTGGGCCGACCCGTTCAATGGGAAGCCGCGCGTGATGGCGATCGATCAGTACACGCGCGTCGAGGACAACATCGCCGCGCTGGCCGCAACGATCGAAGCGATGCGCGCGATCGAGCGCCACGGCGGCGCCGTGATCCTGGAGCGCGCCTTCACGGGCTTCACGGCGCTGCCTGCGCCCGGCCAGGGTGCGAAGCGGGAATGGTGGCAGGTGCTTGAGGTCGACCGCGCCACCGTCACGCGCGAGGGATGCAAGCAGGCCTACCGCCGCCTGGCCAGCAAGTTCCACCCCGACAAGCCGGGCGGCAGCCACGAGGCTATGTCCGAGTTGAATCGTGCCCAAGAGGCCGCCCTAAACGAGGTCTTCAGATGAAGCAAGACAAGACCCTGAACACGGTACTCAAGCGAGAAAGCCTGGAGCTGCTTTCGCTCGCGCGGCAGATGCTGCGTTGGGATCCTGCAACCGGGCAGTTCTGGTGGCGGGTGCGAGCCTCGCAACGTATTCACGCTGGAGATCCTGCTGGCTCTATCGATGCGAAGGGCTACGTGCAGATCAGGATTCGTGGTGTCACGGTGCTTGCCCATCGTCTCCTCTGGGCGCTGGAGAACGGTACCTGGCCACATCTGTTCATTGATCACAGAAGCAGGCGAAAGGACGAGCGCGGCATCGACAACCTGCGGCTGGCGACCAGGTCACAGAACGCGGCGAACCGCGAAGGCTGGGGCGTCAGTAACGGCCGGCTGAAGGGCGTCACGAGGAAGCGACACCGAAGTGGCACCGTCTCCTTCCACGCCAGCATCCAGATTGAAGGCGTTCGTAAGCATCTCGGTTCGTTCAGCTCTCCGGAGGATGCGGCAGGTGCTTATAGAGCAGCGGCCGTGCGACTACATGGCGCTTTCGCGCTCGATGCGGCACTGGAGGGTCACCAGTGAAGAAAGCCAAGCCTCTCGCTACGCGCCTGCGCCAGGCCCGCACGTTGCTGCTCATCTGGAAGACCGCTCTGCGCGACTCGCACATGAGCCGCCAGCCAGGGCCGAATTACGGAAAAGTCGACGGCCCGATGGCGATCGAGCTGCAGCGCTTCGACGCCGCTCGGCAGGCGCTGACCGAGGCGATCAACTTGACCAAGGGACCGAAGGCATGACCACCACCTCCCCGGAAACAGACAAGACCGTGCAACCGTTGACGCGCGACACGATGAAGCCCGGCGGCCGCTACAACTGGAAGAACCAGCCCGATCGGCTGGTCTACCTCGGCAGATACGGTGGGTGGCACCAGTTCAGGAAGATCGGTGATCCCCGCGACGTGTGGTGCGAGGTGCTCGACGCTGACTTGCACATGCTGGAAGAAACGAGAGTCGCTCCCCAAGCAGCACCAGCGCCCGAGCCGAGCGCGCAGGGCGAGCCAGTGGCGTGCGTGACCGAGGAAATGGTGACGGCCTACCTCACCGCCAATGATGCCTACTGGAAGCGCATCGACGGTGAACCGACGAAGCTGGGCAAGTGGCGCAACGGCACGCCGAGCGAGGCAACCCGCGTTTCGCTGATGGCTGCACTTGCCTCCGCACCATCCACCCCACCGCATGCAGTGGTGGGGGCTGTGCCGATTCCTGACTGCACAGTTGCCGATGTCGGGTTTCGCTGGGACATGGGAGCACAGCGGCACGTTCCGCAAGTGCTGGTTGAGTTTGAGCCGACGCCGCCAAACTCGCCAGTCGACGCAAAGGGATGGAAGGACAGAAACGCTTTTGCCGCATTGGTGAAGTCGCGCGGCATCGCCCCCAAGGCAGCGCAGCCGTAAGCAGCACTTGCTACACGCGCCGGGAGGCGCTATGCTGGCACCCCTGCCGCCAAGCATCATACAACCTCGAGA
>OFQV01000166.1_pt1 | contig 19383 bp, 20 predicted proteins | sample 1542971 | NCBI WGS metagenome assembly OFQV01 (sample SAMN07774229, study PRJEB24372) | wastewater metagenome | isolation source: WWTP Cannobio (Effluent) | place: Italy: Cannobio | collected 2016-01
CGCTTGCAGTGTTAATGTATCCCATCTTAGGTCACCTGATTTCTAGCTAATGTAGCAGTGAATTTACCAGTCTCAGTAACACTTGAGGCGTACTGAACGCGAATAGAATTTGTGTACGCAATAGGCGGCAATGCTTGCGGGTTTGTTGAGCTAACTGCGCCAGCTAATACTGCTCCACTGCCTCCGGATGAAATTGCTGCGCTAGTCACATCGTAAATGCTTGCCCCATCTACAGTGATAACAATTCGCAATGTTCTGCTTGTTGCATCGTTGGTATATATGGATAGCTGACTTATATAGCCTGCGCTACCACTCTCATTGATAAGATCAACCAAAGCATTTGCTGTCAATGCTCCAGATACGGATGTTTTAGCTGTAGTGCTTGTTGCAATAGTGCCAATAGCCGTATAACCAGCAGAGCTACAAGCGTTGTATAGGTTCTTAGTCGCGCTTAATGATAATAAGGTTTTATTGGGTGTTGGGAATGCCATTAATAAAGACCTCCAAATAGCTCTACGTTATATCCATCCTGTGCGCCTGCGTACGTGTGAACGGACGCATACAGAGAATAGCCAGTAGGCAGAACTAGAGTGGTGTAGTTAGTGTCTAATGCATATCCGGCTACCGTGGCGCTAGGTGTATTGGGCGCAACAATTGCATATTCATCCATTAATATCGCGTTGCCTGTTCCGGCATATATCCAAACTCGAAAGACGTTCGCAGATGGTGCGGAGGCAATAGCGCCATTTTGAACAATTCGGATTCTGTCAATTCGCATGCCGTTTGAGTTAGTTCCACTTAACGCAATTTGAGTTAATCCAGTCACGCCCGTAACGGTTCGGCCAGTGGTCGCCGCTGTAACCGCACAGCTACCGAATAATGGAACATTTGGAAAAATTGGTTGTGTTGATGCTGCCATGTTTTAAACTCCAAAAAATGTGTTGTAGGCGTAATAGTTCATAGCCGCCAATAATGTTGATGAGCTTGTGCCAGTTGCTGCGGATAATTGCGCATAAGTTACAAGATCGTTTGTGCCAACTCCTGCCCCGGCATTTGTTACGGAATTACCGCCCATGTTTAATGAGCCAGTCATTGCGCTTGCGCCTGTTAGCTTTAAATAGCTGGCATCTGCCGACTGCTTATTCATTGCGTCTGTTGGGTTTACCGGGTCTGACACATTGATGATTGTGAAGCTGTTTGCGTTAAGCTGCACAACAGGCAAATTCGTACCATCCAGCCTGTAATATGTCGTATTAGATTGACCCAATGAGATGGCATCATTTGGCTGAACCGCAGTAGCCAAATCGGTTAGGCGCTGGCTATTCCAACTTATTGTTGCAGATGGAACGCCTTGACCATCGCGCGTAATACAGTTAGACAGCCCATTAGCTATGTCGTTTGAGTCTGCATCTACGCGCGAAGCTGTAATATTTATCGACAGTGCCGCATCGTTTACCCAGTTATATGCGCGGGTGAAAACGCCCGATCCGTTGAATGGCATAAATTACTCCCACTGCTTATTAGGGTTAAATGTCTTATTGGCATTTTCAGTCGTCAATGCCGTACCTGTTCCAGACTGCTTTAATAGCTCCGCCATAATCTTTTGATACTCGCTTGGAGTTGCGTTTTTCATCAGCACACCTAGACCAACTTTAGGGTCTGCAGGGTTTAACATGGCTGTATCTATCTTGCTCTGAAGCACTCGATCAGCATCTTCATACAAGCCCTTTAATCCGGGAATTCTTGACGCAGGCGTACTCCTTGAGCCTAGCGCCTGAGCCAAGTCGTTTAGCTTCAAATTTTGAGCCGTAGCAGATTGTCTTGGGCTTCCTGCTTCTAGCCATTGTTGACGCGCAACATCTTTGTTCACGGCCTCAATGGCGGCCTTTTGGCTGGGTTCCATTATCTCGCCATACTTAGCGCCCTTGAACCCGGTAATATCTGCAGCCAACGCATCTGAATCGCGCAATGCCTGAGCGAAAGTAGCAGCACGTTGTTTCAGTGGCGCACCACCAGCGTCATTCAATGCGGGTGATAATTTATCTTTAAGCGCTGCGGCAATCATCTGCTGATTTAGTGGTTTCATGCCTTCAATATGAGCTTGTCTTGCTACACCATATTCAGGTATTTGACGCTCAAGCTCGGTTAAGTAATTCTGTTTAAGGTTTTGCAATGCGCCTTTTTCAGTGTTACCTAAAGCACCATCACCAGCTCTGCCTAATAGGTCGTCAATGCCGCCCTTGATTAAATGAAGATCTTGGCCTGACATATCGCCCGCTAAGTTAATCGGCTGACCAGATTCATAGCCCTTAATTCTGCTAGCCACCTTAACCGCTTCAGGTGCGCGAGAAATGTAATCCAATAGTTCTTGGCTAGGAGTAATGACCTTGCCTTTAGCTTCGCCGTATAGGTTTCCGGCCTGTTCATCAATAGACTCTCTCAGCGCCTGACGCGACTCATGTGAGCCAGAAATATTCCTTAATGCTTTGATCTGTGCGGCTATTTGTTCTTGACGGTTTACATCAAATTCAGGGTTAACTGCTGCGCGTTGCCGCTGCCATCCTGAAATACCGGAATTCTGAGCAAGTTCTGCCGCAGTAGGGTTTGAGCCTTCTACTATCTCACGGTTTGCTGGCATTCTACCCGCCAACATTCTCTCTATGGCAGGCCCGGCAGCGTCACCAGCGAATTGGTTGCCCATCTCGCCTACAAGCTTATTCTGGCCTGCACCAAACAAAGGTTTGGCTGCGTTATAGAGTGTTTTAGACCCAGCCATAGCCGCAGGCATTATCCCTGCACCTACGCCTTCACGCACAGCGCCTTCAAACTTTTCACGCGGGTCACCGTACTTTTCAGCACCGATTAGCGCACCCTTGCCAAAGTCACGCAAGGCCGTAGAGTAAAGGTTACTGCCGCCGGTGCCCACGGTAGCTGCGATAGTTGGTAGCGCCTCGCCCATACCGGTATAAAATGGGTGCTCTTCTCTTGCTTTTTGGTAAAGCTTCCCGCCAGCCTGCTGTTCGTCAAATAGCTGCTTAGATTCCATCTCGTTCTGCAAAGATGGCTCTATTTGATTTTTAGCGCCAATGTACGCTTGCTTAAGGCCTGCGCCCATATCGGACACGGCTTTACCGCCGCCAACCATGACAGAACCAAGGCCCTCCGACATTGTGGCCCCGGTATCAATTGGGCCAATATTCAGAGGCAAGTCTTTCAGATTAGAGTTACCCAAAGCGTCTAGTTTTTTCAGTGCTGCAAACGCGGTTTCTTTATCGCCCCTACTGCTGGCGAGCTGAAACATTCTTTTTAGGTCGTCAGCTTCACTCATACTTATAGGCCCAGTTTTTTGCGTAATTGGGTATATTCATCTTCTGAATACTGAGTTTCTTTTTTGCCGCCAAAAATGCCTTCGTATTCTTTATCGCTGAATAAAGGCTTGCCTTTGTATTGAGACTGAATAAGTGAATCAAATCCTTGCAAGTTGCCAGTTTGTTGCGCGTACTGAGTTGCAGCTTGTGATATTTCTTGATCACGCAAAGCTTTTTTCTCTAGGAAGCTGGCAATCGCCATGCGGCCTTCACGGCTCTGGGTAAGCTGTGGTGCCATCTCGGTCAGGAATTGCCTATCCTGCTCGGTCATGCTGCCGGGCATTAAGTTGGTTCCGCCGCTGTTTTTAGCCTTCAACACAAGCTCGTTAGAGATTGCAGAAGCCAATGCGTTTGCAGACTTAAACTTGCCTACATCAATACCAAGAGAGGCTGCACCATTTGCAAGATTGGTTTCTATGTTAGCCAGAGAACCTTCAGAGGCTAGATCATTTACCTTTTTAAGAACGCCAATATTTGAAAGCGTTGATGATGACTGCCCATACAAATCTTTAAAGGCTTGCTGATTCTTAACATCTTGCTGCGCCATATCAGTTTGCTGAGCCTTTCCAAAAGTAGACTGACCAATTGGCATTTGTCCGCCCGCAGTAGGTAGGCCTCCGCCCATCGTGGCCTGTAATTGCATGCCTTGGGGTAGGTTAACTTGCGCGCCGTTAGCCAAAGTAGTTGGCGAAAACTTCTGTGCTTCTGTAGCCGCCGTGGTGGCTCCTGCGCGATTTGCCGTCATGCCTGTAAAGCCACGGCTTTCTTGAGCATTGTAAGAGCCGTTTTGATTCTGTGTTTGATAGTAACCGTTGGCATCTGGCGCACTAATAAGCAATTTACCGTTAGCATCGTATTGGTTACCGTTAAGCGTTACGCGTGATTTCTGTGCAGCTTCACCCATGGTATTTTGCGCCATAGAGCGAGGATCAATACCCTGAGCGTTCCAATTCTTCACGGTATCGGTAGGCTTAAGGTTTTCAGCAACAGCTTTCATATATGCCGCCGTACCAACCTGACGCTGATAGGCTTTGTCTTTTTCAGGGTCGCCAAACAATGACATATTGTTGTAGCTGCTTTGCTGCTGGCCGCCTTTTAGCGCAGCAGCTAAATCAGCGGGCGCTGGTTGTCCGGTAGCGGGTTGAGCTGCAGACTGACCGCCATATAAATTACTAAACTCTTCGTTTTCTTGCTGTTGCTGTTGATTCTGAATATCGGTCATCTTCTCGTCTGAGTCTATCGACATTTTCGCGCCCAGAAACCCATTCAACGCCTTTGATAGCCCCTGAGTCCAGCTTGCCGCTCCGCGCGGATCAATCTGCATTGGCTCCATAGATTGCTGTTGCAGCATTTTTGCATAAGCGGCTTGTCTCTGAGCCTTTGATAACTGAGATAAATAATTCGCGTTGTATTCGCCCTTTTGAGGGGCCGACAGACCGACTACATTAGCCATTTATAAAACCCACCATAGCCACTAATTCTTCTTGAGTATCGCGAATCATCTCACTCACTTTTGATTCTAGATACCGCGCTTTATCAGGGTAATACTTCCTGAAATATTCGATCTTCTTCATGTTTTCATGCAAGTACGCTGTACAGTTCCAGCAGTCCATCGAAGTATGAAGGTCTTCGTAGTAGTGAGGTAAAACTATTCCGTTTTCCTCTAAATACTCATAAACCTGACTATCTGACCAATTCTCAATTGGGTATAACAGTTCTAATCCGTCAACAACATCACCGCTCTTAAATCTTGGCTTGTGGTGATCTGACTCTTTTTGCCCCCTTATCAACAGGGTTGCGCCGCTTTCAATTAATGCCTTGTGCGCAGGCTGCCAAAGGTTCTTAGCGCAGCACTCATAGAACAATTGATACTTGGCCTTACCTCTATCACACTCTGCCGCCATGCGCGAATACTTGCCGATCAAAACGTCTACAGGAGATCCATTCTCTTTCAGGTCTCTGGGTTGATCACCTTCAATCTCTTTAAAATTTGGAACAATATTTTTGATTAGTTCCATTTGGCTAATGGTCTGGTCAATTGCTGCCCCGGTATTGACCCAATGAACCTCAATTAAATCCCAATAATCTTTTAACAAAAACAAGCATGCCATTGAATCTTTGCCGCCTGAAAGCTGTAAAACCGCCTTTTTATGATGGCCAAGCATTAAAAGAATATCGCCGCGCCAGTGAAGGCTGTGCCAGCAAGCCCAGATACCCCGCTTACCTTGTTGTTGTATGCCCCAAGCTCGCCTTGGTACGCTGAATTAGTTGCGCCCATTATGTCGACACCATTTACCCCTGTTTGCGGTACTCCATCAAACTGAGGGTTTGTTACGGCTGTATTCTGCCTAAGAGCATTGAACTCATTCATTGGCTGATTGCGCAATGAAAACAGGTTTTGCATTTGTTGAGCATTAGCTTGGTTGTTTACTCCAGCATTAGCTAATTGAGTATTAACACCCTGCATAAGCGCTTGATTGTTTTGATTGGCATTTGCCATGTAACCTTCAAATCCAGTCTGCGCAGCCTGATTTCCAAGCTGAGCATTAAACTGATTCATTTGATTGGTGTTAGCCGCGTTGAATTGATTGCTTTCATTGCGTTGACCAGCGTTATATTGGCTCATTTGGTTGCCCGCATTGGCATTGAATTGGCCCAACTGGTTAGCCTGCCCAGCATTGTACTGGTTCATCTGGTTTGTGTTTGAGGCGTTAAATTGATTGCTTTGATTTGCCTCGCCAGCATTGTAGCGAGCCATTTCATTAACATTAGCGGCATTAAACTGGTTATTTTGATTGCCTTGGCCAGCATTAAACTGAGCCATTTCATTAACATTAGCGGCATTAAACTGGTTATTTTGATTGCCTTGGCCTGCGTTAAATTGAGCCATTTGGTTTGCATTAGCAGCGTTAAATTGGCTAGATTGGTTTCTTTGCCCAGCGTTATACTGCGACATGTTGTTAATGTTTTGAGCATTAAATTGATTTGATTGGTTTCTTTGCCCAGCATTAAACTGAGCCATATTATTCATGGCGGCTTGATTGGCAATGCCTGCATCTTGCGATAACTGCGCATTAGCAAGAGATTGACCAAAACCTTGCGCTTGAGCTGAGTTAGCAAACCCGCCCGCGTTTAGATCCATTTGTTGCAGACGCGACTGCTCTTGACCGCCCTGAAGAATAGCGTTGTTTTGAGCATTATTATACGCAAATGTGCGGTTTCTGTTCATCTCAGCCATGGCTTTATTGTAGGCATCTGACCCCTGCACCAGACCTTGGTTTACAAGTTTGGTGTCTAGGTCTACTTGCTGCTGCTGCCATTGCGGATCTAAATAGGCTTTTTGCTGATTGTAGTATGCATCTCTTGTCTTATTTAAGTCATCGCTTAATTGGTCGCCAGTGACCTTAAGATTATTTTGAATGCTCCCATAACCAGCTTGAGAACCGCTAAGCATGGCCGACTTTCCAGCATCACTGAATTGAGATATTGCTGCAGGGCCAGCGCTTGAGTATCTAGAGCGCTCTATATCGCCCGCGCTGTTAAACTGCGATTGTTGCGCTGGGCCAGCGCTATTGAACTGTGATTGTGCGGAATCGCCAGCGCTGTTGAACTGTGATTGTGCGGAATCGCCAGCGCTGTTAAAGCCAGCCGTTTGCGCATTGCCAGCACTTGCATAGCGTGATTTTGCTGCAGGGCCAGCGCTTGAGTTTAGACTACCCAGCCATTGGCTCATCTGCTCTGGCGTGTAGCCAGTATTTAGCGCGTTTTGATATTGCTGAATCTGATCTTGAGATAGGCCAAAATTCACATTTCCAGCACTGGAGGTATCCATAGGGCTAGAGTATGAGTTTTGAATCTGCCCAAGCATTTGATTGGCGGTATTGGTAAGACCTAAATCTTGCTTTTGTTGTGCGTCAAATATTTGTTGTTGTTCTGGGGTGAACGTAGTTGTTTGTGAATAGATTGGCGTCCCATCTGGGTTTGTGCCCGTGATTGAGTACGTGCTTGATCCGTAAGGATTGTATTGATTGACTCTATTTAGCTGCGCTTCTTTTTCGGCGGTGGCAACATTAGATTGAGTCTGCGCTGCAGCAGTTTTTTCTGGATCTGGCGCTTTCGGTGATGACATACATCCCATTTGATTCTCCACTTTTGGCGAACTGATTGGCTAGGTTTTCTTTGTACCCTGCCAAGGTTTCATCGTGCCAAAATCTACGGATTTTCGGGGTTATCTCAGCGGCCCAATCTACGCCGCCAACAAGTAAAGCCGAATGAATCAAAAGATTGACGTATTCAGAACGGATAATAAACGAGATTTCTTTATCTGCGTTTGAAACCGTTGCTTCTAGCTCATTAGCTGCGCGCCAATTTAGGATGGCGCTTGCGACTAATGGGTTTAATTCGTTAAAGTTGTTTCTGTAAAACTCATTTCTTGGCAATGTTATCATAGACAGCCAAAGATTTGAATGTATTTCATTCTTGCCAATATCTCTATCATTGTCAATTAAATCATCAAAAAAATGCGCTACCGTACCAGCTTGCCAAACAAAATCAGCGGCAACCTTATTGCCTTTTACGCACCACAACATAAATGAATATACGTCATCCATTAGAATGTCCCGCCCGGCTCGAAAACAATATCGGTAGACTGCCAGTTAACAACAGAGTTTTTAGCGCTTACTGCTAGCCGTGGAGATCCGCAAAACCCAATCCCGTAAACAGACTGCCAATCATGCCTGACTTGATTTGATGATGACCAAGGCGACACATCCCACGGGGAAATATCCCATGGGCTAAATGAAGTGTTTGAGAATGAAATCACGTTTTGCGGAGCCGTATCATCAAAATCTATGTTAATAATCAATGATGGCGAAATATTTGCATTCGATTGAATAATTGGTCGCGCTGCTGAGAATCGTTTTTGAACACCTGATTGCCCAAAGTAGTTGAATGCCTGCCCGCCATCAGCCGCTATGCTTGCGCCTTCATCGGTTGTTCCATAGTCGCAGTGAACCACTTTGTTAAGCCCGGCATAGTAAAGAGAGTCGCCCATAAGTTCAAAGCAGTTGGCATTCCACCCTGTAAACTTACACCAAGCGCCTGTGACAGTGTTCATCACGTACTGATAAGAAACTTGGTTTTCAAGCTGCGGCACGTTTAACAAAATCTTATTGCCAATTGGGTATAGGATTGGCTGCCATCCGAAATTAGCGCCGTATGACTGAACGTCAGCATTAATCAAATTTGTGATTTTGTTAGTAACTGCGTCTTGCGTCTGAGATCGGTCTGTAACCAATGCCCTAGATAATGGGTATAGCCCGTCAGCACTAACCACCACAACGTCAGAGCCGACCTTTTGAAAGCATCTACGGCCTATTGGGTGCCCCAGTCTAAATTGACCAGCTATAGACCATGCAGAAGCACTGGATGGGTCTGACCCCAAATACATGACACATTCGCCTTGTGACGAAATAAAGCACAAATAATCATTAATTCCGCCGCCAGATGAGTCAACCGACCATGATGTTGACGCAACCAAGTAACCGCCAAGTCTGAACAGGCTAGAAAGATCGAATTCTGTTGCAGCTCCACCGATAGCATTAACAGCAAGATACCAGAAACTAAAGCTGTCTTTCTCTACAAAATAGAGGCGATTCTTAAAAACGTTTGGGTGTATCAGAAGCTTGTCATCAATCCCGGTAATAGTTGAATCAGCCCATGCTGTACCATTGTATGTCTTGGTGTGGTCTGAGCCGTTACACATAACCAACCATTGGCCTGCAGGGTTGCCAAAGTTGCAGTGCTGCCAGCGGGCAGACGTTAGCCCAGTAACCACTGCCGCTCCTGTGTTGCCCTTGGTGGTAACATCATAAATAGCCGCACCGCAAGCAGCGAACAGTTTTGATTCTGTTGAACCGTTGTAACACATTAGCGATTCAATTGGCCCAGTTATGTTACTGCACCAAGTCTCTGAGCCATTTCTAAGTGATACCGCAGAAGGTAATGGGAACCAGTTCTCCAGCTTCCACGCATCTGTTGGCGGCATATTCGCTATAGCGTCTTTACCGTTTAGACCGCCCACTGGTGCGGGCAAAGAGATAACTTGAGACTTTTTAGAAAATCTCATTGCCCATATCCCACATCAGGAATGTTGTTTTGATTGAGTAGGCGAATGCTTGGGCTTCTACCGCCTAACGGTAGTGTTCTAGCCCCAGCAGTTCTCGCTAGGTGACGCTTCACACAATCGGTGTATGTCTTAAAGGCTTGCGAATAATCCATCCCTTTAGCTTCAAGGAAGCGCCACTTAACTCCCAATGTAATTGCGTCATCTGGAATGATTGAAGTATCGGTATCAGAGGTAAATGAATTCTGGTAAACACCGCCAGCAGTCAATACCCAGTTCTTCGTAAAGTATTCAAACACCAAAATATTAGTGTCATACGGCACAGGGTCAACGTAAAACTGACCATCCATAATTCTGAATCTGCGGCGCGGCCCTGTTGGCGATATGCCAGACTTCAACACTTGCCATTCTTGCGCTGAGATTGGGCCTAGTAGCTGCCAGCGATAGCCGCGATCCCATTCGGTTTGGTTTATGATGTAGTTGAAATCAGTTGGGAAGTCATAAGCCTGCTTACCAAATGCCATAGTCACATTGGAGCCTGAGCTTGTGGCTGTGTTACTTAATGTAACAGTTGAGCCAAAAACAGACAGAACCGTAGTTAGATTTGCAAACGCAGTCGCGTTGCTGCCACCACTGGTCGATATGATCCAGCCTACTTGTGGGGGTGTCGATGTTGGGCCTATGGTTACAATGTCAGAGCCATCAGTATATGAGCAACCGTTTATTAACCCCGTAGACTCTAGGGTGATCGTGTACTCTTTTCGTAAGACTGGCCATCCTTGATCTTTGCCTGCTCGCTCAGATAGCTCTTGGCCCTCTCTGTTCGCAAACGCTAGCATTTGACGTGATGTTGTATCGGTAGAGGAAACAATAGCGGTAGGTCTTGGAAATCCAACCTCATCGCATACTTGCCAAATGATTTGTTGCAACGTCAAGGCCATAGGATCACCAAATAGAAGGGGGATATTTCACCCCCATAATACTACTTCTTAGCTTGAAGTTTTGCCATTTCTTCTCGCATTAACTTAACTGTATCCTGCGTTTCTTTCAAAGATGAGGACAAAGCTTCGTTTTCTGCTTTAAGCGTTTCAAACTCATTCATACTTACTTTCTGATTTTCTAGCCATTTCGTGGCCCCGTCACGCAAACCACGCGCACCAAGACCAAGGTCATCCAGCAAGAAATCAGGGATAGTAGATAGCTGCTCTATGGTAACAATATTCATGTGATGCAAGTTACCGAGTTCAGTCTTGCCCAAATTCATGCGCTCCAATGGGGTGCCTTCTTGCAATTGCTTGCGGCCCTCTTTGAAGTCATTGTATTGAGCCTTAAAGCGCTCAGTATCTTTTCGCTCTACTTCACGCTCCACAACAGTTTTAGCATCGCCCGGTATCTTAATTGAAATCATTTCAACTTCACGATAGACAGGTTCTCCTTTCTGTTCGGTTTGCTCGGTTAAGAGAATTTTATCAGTGTAGAAAGTTACAAAAAGCTTGTTATCGTCACCATGTATGGCTTTTTCACCATTTTTCATGTTGGCAGTATTAACTGAAGCTAGCATAGAGCACCTTTTAGTTAGGCTGAGAGGAAGTAAACGTAGTTGTTATCACCTAATGCCAAGAATAGGCCAGACTTTCCTGCCGGAACCGAAATAGTTGCGTTATTGGAAAGAGTGCCTATCTTAAAGCCTACAGGCGGATAAACCAACAAGGCGTTTGCCCCATTGTTGTGTACGGAGAGAATATCCCCTCCACTGACACGCGACTCGTCAATTCTTGGCAAGCGTACACCTGTAGAAGCCGCAGTGGTTGTCACCAAGTTGGAACATGCTGAAATCAGCAATGCGCCTGCTTGTGTTGAGCCAGTTGCAGTCAATCCAGATACGCCCACGCCATTAATTTGTTGAGCCACAAGAGCAGGCAAGCCAGCCCCCATAACATCTTGCATAAATCCGGGCATGATAGCCTCCTAGTAAAAGAAGGGGGATTTCTCCCCCATCAATTAGGTGATATTACCTTGGGCAAAAGGACGGTTCAAAATTGCTAACGCTTGGTTTGCAGCCAAGGTTACCGCAGAAGCGCCGGAGCCAATTGTTTGAGATACCGCAGAGGCATATTCAAAGTTAACAACTTGCTTGCTCGCCACCAAAGTAGGCTGAACAATACCAGTTGCAGAGAAATAGCCGGGGTTACCAGCCGCAGGAGCACCTGCAGTGATAACGATAGCAGTGCCTTGGATTTGGAAATAACCCCATTGTCCAGCAGTCATACCCACGATAGCAACACACAAAGGAGTACCAGTGTTAACGGTGCCTGCCCAAGGTGTAACAGTCCAAACAATCTGGCCACTTGCTAAAGATGGCGTGATTGAATAAAACAGACCGGGCTGCACTTGGCCGTTAGTGTAAGTACCAAGAGTGGTAGCTGACACGATAGGAGGCTGAGTTCCAACAATGGTGTAAGTGAAGGTAGTTGATGATGGAACACTTACAACAGTAAAAGTACCTGCGTAAGCAGTAGGAGCTTGATCAGCCATAATCACAATAGCACCAGCAACAAGACCATGCGCCGAACCTACGGTAACGGTGGCGGTTGATCCTGAAATGGTGATAGATGAGATTGTTTGACCAGTGGTATCAGTTGCAGGCGCTTTCAAATAAACAAACTCGCCGCCACTGTTTAACACTGTATCGAAGCCGCGCAATGTTTGACCATAAGCAACCTGACGTCCAGCCTTGCCAGCATTTGTGCCAACGAGCGCAGACGGGCCGGGGCCAGTTGGATCAACGCCAGTTAGATCAATCGTGCCAAGCACGTCATCATAAGAAATATAAGCCATTTTTAAAATCCTCTGTGATTAATGTAAGGTTAGTTAGTCGATTAAGACAAAACGCCTTGCAAGAATCGGTTACTGATTGTCAAGTTACCAGCAAAGCCGATCAACTTAACCATTGCGTCTTGGTTCACACTGAATCGCTCATCGCCAATTGGCGAGAAGTTGCGGTCAACGTGCGGACGGAAATACAAATAGTCTGTATTCATAAAATACATGGTATTTGCAGGAGCGCCACCACCGAAACCACCATCTAGAACCACGTCAGAATTCATGTATTTAAGCGAGTTGAAACCAGCAGATGCTTGGTCTTCACTTGCCACACGTTGAATTGCTTGGAGTGATTCAAGATATAAACGCCAGTAGTTGTTGTCAGCAATGATCAAGTCTGGCTGATCAACACCGCGCACCAACTGAACATACAAACGGTTCATGTAAGACTGGATGTTTACAGCAGAAGCCGCTGAACCGCCGTTGTTTACCGCTGAGAACGCTTGGTTGCGCCAGAAGCTACCAACAGAAGTAGATGAGTCAATACCTCCTACTGTACCGCTAGTAGGGGTTTTGCTGATCAACAATTGAAGGCCGCCGATTTGACGACCACCATCTGCAGTACCGTCAGAGTAGCAATCCAATGCAATGTTGTTTGTTAAGGTCTTTTCTGCGTTAGCGATACGAGACTCCAACAAATCAATGATTGCAGCTTCGCCAGAGTTTTGAAGTTGCTCAAGACCTGACATTGTCACCGCTACCGCTGCTTGAGCGTAGTTGAACTCAGCACCTGTAAACACATCAGATGGAGCAATGTTGATTGCTTCATAGCCTGAGTAGCGTTTAAAAGTACCATTTTCGGCGTATTCAAGCTCTTGCACGATGGTACGGCCACCGCTCACAGTTTTGACTTTGCCTTTTTTGCGCAGACGGTTAAGCAGCGCGTTGTTTTTTGTTACGTTATCGGCCAGCTTGCCAGTGCGATTGCGCAAGGTGGTTGTGACAATCTCAGAGAGAGTTGCACTAGGGTTAATTAATGCCATGTTTAGTTACCTATGATTAACTGTTTCGGGCTGCGCGGAATTGAGCTTCAAGCTCAGAGCGCAGATCCCGTTCAATTGGCGCAGCTTTGGATTGCCCACTAGGAGCACCCGCAACGCTAACGCCAGCCTGTTTGGCTTTTTGAGCCTTTGCCGCTACTTCGTTGGTTTTTGATTGGGTTTGACCCTGTATCATCAACGGTCTGATTTGCGGATTCATATAGCAAGCCATCTCATAGGCTTCCTGTAGATTCGATGCTTTACCAACTTCCAGTAAAGTGCCCATATCGGTCTTTACGGTTTGGAAGTGGGTATTCTTCGGATCCGAGGCGAAGCTTTCTATTTCTGACACCACTTGCGCGTTTGTCAGTTGTTCTCGCTGGGCTTGTTCTTGCTGTCTTTCCTGCTCCAATCTTGAGAGTTTTTGCTCAAGCTGTTGGTAGCGCGGATCGACTTGTTGTTGGGGTCGGCCCAAAGTGTTGTACATGTGCTGAAAGTCAGCGCCATACTCTCTAGCCATCCCCAATATCATCTCTGCTCTTTGCGCAGGAGAAGAATTCTTTAACGCGTATAGCGATTGTAAAATGTTTTGAACTGCGCCTAATGGCTCATTGCCTTCAGATCGTATCATTGGCAAATATGGCGTAATAACGTCACGGAATTGCTTGCCGAAATTTCTATCTTCATCTTGCTTAGTGAAGCCCTTGTGAATATCAGCTTCACGCTTTGAAATGTATTGCTGAAGGTCTGGCGGTAATTGGCCAAACTTCTCTTTAGCGTGTGCGTCCCATGCATCAGGAGCTTTTATAGAAGGCTCAACTGGCGTAGATTCAACGACCACAGCCACTTCAGTAGATGGATTCGCTACTTCTTGCGATTCAGGTGCAAACTTGCCTTGCTCATCTCTAGCGCGTGACTTAACCTCAGCCTGCGCAGCCTCTAAGGTTTCGCGCAAACTTAATTCTGGCTGATCTTCATTTTCTTCGTCGATGGAGCTGTCTAAGCTTTCGTCTTTTAACATGATGTTATCTCGCGTCATTGTGTCGTGGGTCGTTGTAAACTTGTCGCACTACTTCTGCTAATTCTTTCCTCACATTGATCTTAGGCTGCGGAGGCGGAGCTTTGATAGGCTCGTTACCAATCTCAACCAAACGATTAACCTTCAAATGTTCTCTATGCTCCCGGCGAGAGGTAATCATTTTACCATCAACCATAGATTTGTAAGGTGTAATGTCTGGACTGATGAAGTGCGCTGCCTTTCTAGCCACTACCCCGCCCAATTTAGGCTCAGCCAACACTTTCATTTCCATATCGCAACATTCGATTAGGTCAAGCTTCCAATTCTTGAAGAATGACCCACATTTTGAACAGAAAATATTCACTTATTCTTTGCCCTCTTGTGATTCAAATTGCTTAGTTGCCGATAACTGAGCTGCACTTAGTGTGGCATTAGCTGAAATCTCTGCCACTGTAATACGTGTACTAGCCTCAAGCTGAGCCTTCCATCGCTCGGTTGCATCGTTGACCTGAGCCAACTGATAGGCGTGTTCTTCTTTGAGCTTTTCAAGGCCGTATTCGTGCTGCTTATCAATGGCTGCGCGTTCGGCTTCAAGCTGTTGCTGGTGCTGATTCTGTTGAAGCTGAGCTAATTGCTCACGCTCTTTGGCTTGGGCTTCCAGCTCGATCCTTTGCATTTCCAATTGGTGTTTAGATTGGTCTGCCTGACTTGCAAGCTGCGCTTTCATCTGCTCAAGAGATTGCTGCGCCTGTGCTTTCTGTGCTTCTGGATCTGGCTTCTCTTGCCCTTCAGACTTAGCCGCCATTTCAACCATTTTATCAGCCGTCTTTTGGAACGCAGATTCCAATTGCTTGCCAGCCTTAAACGAGCGAACCGCAAACATAAGGCTTGCCGCAGCCAATGGAGCCAACTGTGGGAACTCTTGCACAGACTGCATGGAATTCTGCAAGAACGTTCCAATTGTGTCTAGAAACTGCATTCTTGCTTGTTGCGCTTGGTCTTCGTCCATCTTGATGGTTGAGTCTGTCTCAATATCAATTCTGAACGCTCTTGTAGCGCGGTCTTTCAGTAATGCGTCCACTTCTTCCCATGTAGGCTCGGACATCAGCTCAAGCTTTTTAGGGGGAATCTGCTGAGCTGCCTGTGGGTTTTGCTGCGCTAACTGTTGCAGCGCTTGAAACTGTTGTTTTTCTTCGGCTCTTAAGAACTGCTCGCCTGAAATCTTAGCTAATGTCTCGACACCAAAATGGCCCGCGATAATGTCACCCATTATGCGTACTGTATCGCACACAAATCTGGCCACATCCGATTGCATATCACGTAACCGGATGGATGCAAAGTTTGATTTTATACGTTCAGCGGTAGCGGTAGAGCTTGGGTCATTGGCACCACGGATAATGTCCGACATGCCCGTGATTTCGTAAAGGTCTTGCTTAACCTTTTCTCGCGCCTCATACAAGCCTTGTAGCACCTGCAGAATCTCAACCATGGGCAATAGTGCAAACGATCCAGCGAGGCCGCCAGACTCAGCAAACATGGCCCATTCGTCCACTGGGATTAACTGGTTATCGACACCTTCGGCCAATAGTCGGTCGATACCTTGAGCATCAGCAGCATAAACACCAGCAACCTTCACTGAACGAGTGATAGCATCAATACGCCCGGTTAGATTGTCCAGCTCATCAGCCTGATCTTGATAGAGAACATAGTCAGGGATTGGGATAACTGTGTTATTTGATTGCGTAGCAAATAGTGGTCGCGGGCAAGGGAAGAAACCTTCTAGCTCTAGCGGGTCTTCACGCTGGTCTAATGGCTGCTTAACGTCTTTGTGTATCCAGTACACGGTTTCAGTTGACTTATCCCAAATCTCATAGATGGTGGCTTTACGCTCAACATTTAGATTCTTGTCTTTCTTGTCATCCACGCCATGATCAAGAGGAATGTCTTTAACATCAGGGAAGCGCTCGGCTAACTCCTCTTTGTCTAAGTAGGTTTTACGCCATACCGCTGTGACTTCTTCCCATGTGCGGGCCTTAGTATGACCAAAATCGTCACAATGCACATAATCCACTAATACTTCTTCGTAATATACTTCTTGAGGTGTTTCAGTAGGCTCAGCGGCTTCTTGCTCTTCTTCTGAATAAGCGTCATCAGTTATCTGAAATCCTTCACCGCGCACCTCTTCATTGCCTTCAACCTTCAAATCACGGAAATGAGGCACATAACGCAGCCAAACAGTACCGCGACCGGGCAGTAGGCGATCCAGCACCACCTGTGAAATCTTGTCGTTAAACTCTTGTGTTTCGCAGTTGATTGAATAGGTTAAGCAGCGCTCTAATACGTCACTAGCAGCACGGCCTACTGGGTCTTCGTCTTTGAATCGACGCTCAACCTCTGGCTTAGGGTTTTGGCTGAATAATGCAGGCTTTAAGGTCTGAATGTTAGACCATAGAATATTATAACGAGCTAACGAGGTTTCGTTGTTGGCTCGGTCATCGGTGTAACGTCTTACAATCTTCTTGGAGCGAGTGCGCCATGACTCGGTTTCTGAGTCATAGCGTTGAATCTCATTAGACCACTTGGACACAGTATTCATGTCTTCAATCATTTCATCAGTTTGGCCTGAGATTGTCTGCATAATCTTTTTACCTAAACCCTTCAGATTCATATTCTTTGTCTCACTGGCCTTGAGGATCTATCAGGGAAGAACAAATCTTTAGCTTGTTGATGCTCCCAGAACTTTGGCGGCTCTTTCTCTTGAGCTGATTTAACTTCTCGCCATGTTTGAGCTAGGTATCCCCACGCATCTGAACCGTGTGAAGTCCAGTCGTGCCTTGGGCTATCTCTATAAGTCTGTTTGTCTTTATCGTATTCGTATTGGTACTGCTTCAAACATGCTAGACCTTCCTTACATTTCTCAGCATCAAACCACGACACTTCCAATGTTTTACGGCCTGCTTCAATACGGTTAGAAATGGAGTCTATTGAAATTGGTATAAGTGTATATCCTAATGCACTTGCCTGCAAGATGATAGACTTACCGCCTGCAGCCATTGTGCCGTGACGCGCATCATGTGGAACGCGGTGTTTACCGTATTTGTATCCTTTTGACTTTAGTATATCAAGATAGTGCTCAATCCCTTCACCGTTGTTCTGGTAATAGTCAATTACCCTTACCTCACCAAAGTGAACCTGATAGAACCATATTGCAGTGGCATCGCCATAACCCAAGTCCCATGCGGTATGCACAGGCAATTCAGGATCATAATCAACCTTCGTTATGCGCCCATTAGACAATAGATTGCTGACCCATTCACCATATACAGCCCCGGTGATAGCCGCGTCAAAGTCACACTCGAACTCTTGTCGATATTGGGCATCTGTCATGAGCTTACGTTGTAGGGCTAATTCGCTATCAGGAAGGATGCCAGACTCACTAGCCTTAAGTATTTGAAGAAACCATGACTCAGGCTCTTTGGTAGCCAGCTCAACCAATCGCCCCAATAGATTAGACCAGCCCTTGGGGGTGCCACTTACATCTAACCAGCCTTGTCTATCAGCAAGGCAGGGAAGGATCACAGTGTTGAGTGTTACCGGGCTAATGTCTTGGGCTTCATCCGCTGCGATACCATCAAAGTAGATACCGCGCATACGGTTAGCATTCTCTGCCCCGTATAGCTTGATTGTGGCTTGGTTGTGACTGAATGTGATGGATAGCTCAGACTCATTGATCTTAGTTCCTAATGGCTCTAAGCAATGCGCGTAATACTTGAGGTATATCCACGCAATATCTTTGGCTTGTACGTGATAGGGAGCTAGGTAGCCAAATCTAGGCATTGGCTTTAGTGGATCATTAAACTCGATCGCACAGCGCAATAGCTTATTGATACGAGCTACAGTCTTACCTGCCCTTCTGTGGCAGACAGACACACCAAAGCGCTTATCGTGTGTGTGGTAGCCAATAAATTGATCTCTTGGCTTGTAGGGGATAACTATCTCGGTCATTTCTGCCATGTGATAGTGATTGCGCCTGATTGCTCTACAGTAGCCTCAACAGCTTTTAGTTTAGGCTCTACGTATTGAGCTATACCTTCCCATAGCTTGTTAGCTTCTGGCAATAGCGGCATGCGAGTATCCTCATCAAGCCTTTCAATATTGGCTTGATACTCATAGGCATTTTTAGCCATTTTCATGATTGGATGAAAGTCATCGCCGTACATATCTTGTAGGCGATTCATGAGGAATTGCTTGTTTTTGGTCACTGACCCCGGTGGTCTTCCGCCTGCCATAGTTTTAAACTACTAAGTAATTGAATGGACTATGCTAAATTTGTTACTTTATAACACTAAATGTCTATTTATAGACAATTTTAATCAGCTTGTATTGTTACCGGGTTTGTGGTTACTGGCTTAACAAACACATAGGAACCGCTGGCATTGATAGTGAAAGGTCTATTGGTAGATGTAATCGTTACTGCTGCCCCAGTTGAGTCAAGTAGCGCTTGATATGTGCCGCCCACCTGAACCTGTACATCTATTACTTCAGCGCCTGATACGCCTGTGCATTTAATACCTATGAGATGAGAGCCATCTACATAAAACGGTTCTGTTGTTACCGCTGCTGTTTGTTGATCTATGAGAAGTTGGCGCATGTCTTACCCTCTTTGGTAGTTTTCTCGATTGTAGCACAAAAAAAGACCCGCGTTAAGCAGGTCAAACAGGGTGTATCAACGTTGGTAGTGCTCGGTTACCGTTAGGCGAATTCATGCCCATTTTTAAGAGTGGGCGCTCTACTGCATAGCGTTGGTGTGCCCTGTGCTTTTCAGGGTTACAGCCGTTTTAATTCACACCAAATTAATCTTACCAAATAAGCAGGTTTTTTACGCCTGTCTTTCAAATCTTTACGCAGTACCAGATTCTTTTTGAGCCGCCTAGTGTGGCCATAACGGTTAGAAGTATTAGTTGTGTTCTATTTAGCATAATAGCCCCTCCTTACTTTAAAGCATTTAAT
>OFQV01000168.1_pt1 | contig 19065 bp, 19 predicted proteins | sample 1542971 | NCBI WGS metagenome assembly OFQV01 (sample SAMN07774229, study PRJEB24372) | wastewater metagenome | isolation source: WWTP Cannobio (Effluent) | place: Italy: Cannobio | collected 2016-01
ACATCATAAAGGGAGGTGATGTAATTTTATATATATAGTATTAAAGACAATTCTAAATCGTTATAATATAATACAATTCAAAGAATGTGTGGTACGTTTATGCAAATTCTCGGGCAAGGAGCAGCGCTCTATGTACTGGATCTAGTAGTTAGACCAGCTTTCGGTGGTGGCTTCTTAGTAGATACATTTCTATTTTTAGTAAAAGGTTTCTCAACTTTCTGGATCTATAAATGGTTCCAATGCGGAGAGTCTGGACTTATCAGAAGACCAATGCAAGGAGTCAGCTTCTGGATGGCACTATTGGGAGGTGTAGTAGGTATGTTCACTCTTATGATAACCGGATCATTATTGGGAGAGACACCAGGCGAAGGTGCAGTAAACGAATTAGTTACTTACGGTATTGAAGCAGTTATACTCAATATAGTATACGGTTTCAGTTCTGAAATGATTCACGACCTCGCCAAAAACAGCTTACGCAATTTATATTAAATAAATCTAATTAATAAAATTACAAAAGATTAAAGTAAAATGTCTCACCGTAAATATAAGCATATTAAAAAAACCGCTTTATCGTCAGAAGACATTGCCTCGAATATTAGGGTTAACCAGGCATATCAGGACGCATATGGCACAGATAAACTAATGAATTCTCCTATGACTCTTGACGTCGACGAACAAGACGTCACCGTAAGACGTTCAGCTTTTCCTTCCGTTGGAACGCAAGATTACTTTTATGGTAAAGCGTATAATACCAAAAAGAGTAATATGCGCTTATCTAGATTAGTTTCAGCTAAAGGAAGGGAAAACTTAAGACCACAATTGCAGCCAGGCCAGCTTATTGACCCCGAAGCCGAAGATATGCCTAATTATAGAGTGGAAGAAGCCGACGATACGCATATGCTACTTTACGTTGGGGCCTTTGTTATCGGAATAGTAATAATCACTTCAATAGTATAAATAAAGACATTTACGCCTGGAAATGTCCAACGAGAATATAAAAGAATAAATTACTTTAGGGTTAACCATTATATTTTTTTTTACGCTATGTTCGTATACCCAGAAGGAGCACTTTCCGATTTAACTGTTATCTTTTTAGTAATTAGTCTTGCTGGCTTTTACTGGTCAATCACAAAAAGTTTACTAATAGAATTTACTAATAACAACGAACAACTCGATTTGGCAGTCAGTGATCTACACCGGGCAAACAATGCCATAATAGCTTTACAATATTCTTTATTAGGAGAATTCAATCAAGAACAAGAACTTCAGTGTCCCGATATATGTTCCGACTCCGATTCTGACTAATATAAATAAAGTTTATAAATTTATTGTGTAATTTTAGTAAATACTTCGTTAAACATTCTAGATTCTTCCGCTACTTCAGTTTCAATAGGTTCAGGCACATAAACAACCGGCAATTTATCTTTTCTAGTAGCTAACGGATAATCCATAAAGTGTCTCTCTAAATGAGAATCTACAGCGGAAATAACATCTGCTCTAGAAGTAAAAGGAACAGAAAAAGAATATGACTTATAAGGTTTCCCAGGAAAATAACCAGTAAGAGTGACAAAGACGGTCGACATTATACGAAGAAAAAACTAAATGAATAACCCTAAAGTATTTATTGATTTATATTATGGAACTATTGAGCAACCGTAAGCATTTCTAGTAATTGATAAACCGCCAGGAGTAGGTATACTATATATAGTATTCAGTCCGCTAAATGTAGCATCAGGGGTAAAAAAGGTAAGCGTATTTGTATTAAAATAGATAAGTCTTCCTTGGTCACTAACAGTCAATTTAGCGACCCCAGTATTATGGCCAGTATCTAGGGTATTGATGTTATGGGCGAACCCTACAGTAGTCAATGTCCAAATCATGATATTTGTTGCGGCTCCTTTATAGGCAAGATATACAAATAAGCCAGTACTGTCGATGCATATAGAGTGTATTGTTGCACCTGCGGCTACCGTATAACCATAACCTATGATCGTTCCATATTTGGGAGCTGGAGTAACTCGATCAAATGGCACAATAGGAATAACAAATATTTTACCCACATTTGTATTAGATACTACTACTAAATAGGATAATTTCTCGCAATAATCCATGTCCGCTATAGTCGCTCCCACCGGCCAATTAGGATGAGTAGAAACATCATACCATGTGCCTATCCCGCCAGTGACAATATCATAATAATATATATGGGAAGGATCTGAAGTCAATGTAAAAAAGATTACACTATCTAACTGGTCTACAGCCATTCTACTAGCGTTAACTCCTAGATTTATAGGTGAACCAAGTGCATCTATTTGAACAGTTTGTACTCCAGGAGCAGGACCTTGCATGTCAAACATTTGATTCCATCCGGTGACAGGGTCTGTCATGGCAATATATTCTTTATCGTGTACATTTTCCATACCGGGATTTATTTTCGCAATAAAATTATTCGGGGTTGCTATATTATATACAGCAATAGGAATTGAAACTGGCCTATTTTGTCTAGGCGCTGGTGTATACCCTATAATAGGAAATGAACTTGTATCTATTACTCCTTCCGTTTGGGGGTTGAGTTGAGGAACTGTAGCAAAAGTATAACCTAGCGGACAATAATAACCAGTAGATACGTCTATCATAACAGGCGCCATATACTTTGCAGTAGTGGCATAAGTGGTTGTTTGTGGCATAATATTCCTAATAAAGAGCCTAGTACTATCTTGGGTAATATCTATTCCATCAGAATCAGCTATACTCTTTAAATTGATATTGCTTCCCGTGATATCCCTAAATACGTTAAATGCGTTAGGATCTAGATTAGTTACACCAGTAATACCTCCACCTCCTCCATTTATAGACACAATCGAAGCACCGTAATCTACACTTAATAAATTCTCGGAATGGAAATAGATACTTACACATTTGGAAAGATTATCTCCTGGAATAACATGACTTAATTGGGTAAGTGCGGTTCCGTTTATTTTCATAGAAGCAGGGGAACTGTCCAAAGTTATTGTTTGGTTACAAGGACCTGTAATAATTAAATTGACTTTACGCCCAATCCAATTTCTTAAAGCGGGCAATGCCCCAAATTGGATAATCAAAGGGCCAACTAAAGCAGAACCAAATACAATTATTTCATTAGAACCATCATAAGTAATAGTCTGATTCCCAACTCCGGTATATTCCTGATACGTTCTTGGTACTTGTCTATTTATAGGCACTCCGTTTTTGGTAGTCTTCAAGTAATGCGGAGTAGAAATGCTAAGTGGCACTACTGCATTAGTAGCTAAAGGGTTGGACATTTTCTAAAACGCCACTATTATTTAAAAGTAAAGATTTTAGAATGCCACAATCAAATAAAATCAGAGCACAAGTTGGACCTGAAGACGGACCACTAATTAGCGTAGGTTACAAAAATAGTCTTATTGCTAAACAAGGCATCTGTACAACCTCGGATTATGCGCTTGAAGAAAAAAGAACCGATACAGATATTCCAATAGTCAATTCAGGAAGCACCCAAACATTTTATCTAGAAAAGGAAGGTACTTCCGCTGACGTACTAACCTTATTAGTTACAGTTCCAGCTTTAGAACCATTAGTGACTGGAGCTAAAACCTATGTTAGAGGATCTGACTTTTTAGGATTAGCGTTATTGCATCCAGTTGAGGCAATTACTTATTCCTACACTACTAACAATCTAGATCGTACTTTCCCAGATAAGATTTATAGAACTTACAAATTAAGTGGTGATGAATGTCGTGCAAGATTTGAAGCTTTATTAGTAGGAGAAAGATCACAACCAGAACGTAATACGTTAGCAACCGCACCACAAACTGTTCGCATTCCATTACCGCATCCATGGGAAGGTATGGGTAATCAATTACCAATTTGTGCATTAGCAAATAAGGTAAAGATCACTATCCGATTTGCAGATGCTGCTAGCTTTATTGAGACTGACGGTACTAAACCAGCTACAGTTCCATTCTCAAATGTAGCACTCCGCTACCAATTATGGCATTTACCTGGTCCAGATAGAGCAGAATTAGTTTCAATGACTAATACTAAATTAGGTCTTGTTACTTTATTTGATGAATCTAAGAAACTCGATTTCGATATCCCCGCAAATGGACTTTTCACAGCTGCAGGAGAATATGGTTATCCTTGTGATTTATCCGATTTAGACGGACCACTTAAAAACTTAGTTGGATATATTAGGATATTGTCTGATGTAGATATTGGAGTGGCCAATCCAAAACCTTATGAATTTGATGTTACCCTTTTAAATGCTATTACATTCCAAGTTAGGTCAAACGATAAAATCCTTTTTGAGCCTTGTCAAGCATCTGGACTACAGATCGAACAGATGGGTGCTAAATATGGAACTAGACCTGACGTTAATTGTATTTACGCTTCCTGGGATTTTGAACCAACTATTGGAGATTTCGCTTCTGGTCATCTCCAAACCAGTTCCTATACAAACCCTAGACTTTTCCTTAAATCGAATATTGCTCATCCCGCTTTAAGAATTTCCGTTATTACCTCTCAACATAATTGGACTATTCAAAAAGGAGGCTCCATTCAAAGAATGTGGGACTAATAAATTAAAAAAATAAATTAGTGTTTTTATTTACTATTTCTCTTATTCTGTAATCGATATGCTCTAAGAACCCAATCATATGAGGAGTAATATTTTCCTTATTTCTCTCGATAAAATTAGTAACGATTACTCCGATAAAGGCAATATCGGCATTAGTATCTACTAAAATACTCGCCGGTACAAGAAGAGGAGCATTTTCCGGTGCCCTTGAGCGCCTTACTGCAATTAATTCCGCCCGTTTATTTGCTATTGCATCTATTATCGCCATTCCGTCTTCTTCTGCCATATCCATAAATGATTGTTGCGTAATTAAAGCAAGTGCGATTCTGCTCCTATCAATTGTTTCTTTTGGAGGGGTATTAACTTTATCTGATGCGTCTCTCAAGTTGACTGTTTCCATGTTTAGTATTTTAGTTTATGCCCAAACCCCACAGTGTTAACAAATAAATAGTCTACTTTCATAATAATTATATGATATCTTTTTTATTAAGTAAACATTCTGTCATTTTGGCATAGTCTATATTTAGAAATCCTTGGCTGGTTCTTTGGCTGGATAGCGAAATTTCTCTTCATGTAGTTTAGGGTTCCATATAGCGTAACGAGTTTCGGTAATATCTATTTCTGGATGTAAATTACGATAATGGCGAATAGGGAAAATTCTTTTATTTATTGTATTATTATTTGGGTTAGAGCTAAATATAGTACCCATGGTTATGACCTTCTTATTCTTTTACCAAGATTTTTAGATTCCTTTCCTTCCTCTCCAGGTTTATTACTTTTTTCTTTAGGAACGTATTTTTCTCCTTTGCTTGCCATTTTATGTTCTTTCCTGCTAAAGGTTCGGACATTTGATTCATTATATTCGTCTCGTCTAACTCTCTTATTGCTTCCTAATAAAGGATTATTTCTTTCTATTTGTTTAGCAGTACGATTCTCTATTGAGGTTCGTTCTTGATCTTGTACGATAATATTCCTAGTTTGGTCAATTTCCGTTATCTTACTATTGTAAGCGACTACATCATATACCGTATTAAGCATAAGATCGTTAAGATATTTAGATGCCGAAAAAATATATTCAGTTCCCGTATCTGGATATAATTCTTCTAAATAACTCTCTTGTAATACGTTAATCATATCTTTATAAGTAGATAGCCTTTTTAGTAAATCCTCCCTTTCCGTTTTAAGCTTAGTGTACGCTAGCATATTCTGAGCCTTACTTTCCATTTGATCATTGATGTCTTTTAGCGAAGTAGGCATATAATCTCCTGTTACCATTTGATTTATTGTACTTATATATTCTCCTGTTCCTATCTCTATTCCTTCATATATACGCTGATAATAAACTGCGGGGTCGAATCTCTTATTATAGTGTCCGTCGGTTTCCTTTATTATCCAAGCCATTACTTCATATCCCTTATCTAGCATATTAGCGACTTTAGAATTAAGCTGCCCTATACTTAAATAGTCTTCATATATATATTTAGGCATACCATATATAGTATCTTCTTCTCCTTTAGATAGAAGCATTCTATTTTCTATTTCCCCGTGACGTATTAGCGTGTCCATAGTATCTAGTACTTTCATATCGTCTACGCTATTTATATCTATTTTCTTATTAACACTATCATTTACTTGTTTAATAGTATTTAGTGTTTTCGGATCTGCCAACTTTATCTTTTCGGGCGTAACTTCTTTTATATTCTCAGTATCGTGTTTGTATATGTTTTGGTGTGTCTCCTGTATTCGTTGATATTCTCTCATTGCTGGAGTTATTAATTCTTTGAAAACGTCATTCTTGTTACCTGGGTTATTTAAGGATTCTGATATAATAGGAAATAATCTATTTTCTGATTCGTCTATTGCCTTTTTTTCTAGATATTGTTTTTCTTCTTCTTCCGCTATCACTTCCATTTTCTCTCTTTGTATATTTACCCTTTCAAGAAATTGTTTATATCCAGCTGATCCTTTAAGTTCTCCTTCTTCTGTTTTCACTAAATGTTCAAAAGTTAATTCTTGTTTAATTTCTTCGAGTTTTTTCTTTTCTTCTTCGAATTTATTGAACGGTTTAGGATCGAATCTGTATTCTAGATCTGAAACTTCGGATACGCCTTCAGTCAATATTTCATTCCTTTTCCATTCTAGTTGCAATATATTGGATAAATGTACTGGTGGCGCTTCAGCGTATTGTAGGACTATATCTAGTGCCTGTTCCTTTTTAGGATTTATTTTTTCAAGTGCCTGTTCTATTTGTTCCACCGGTTCTTCTACTTTTTGTTTGTTTACTTCTATGGGTTTTTCAAATTTGCGTTTATTGCTCGAACGGTTACTCTTTGGTTCCCTTCTTATAGCATGTGAACCATATATGTCTTTGTATTGGTTGTATGCTTTTACATATTTAGGATCAATATCTTTGTCCTTATGACCTGCAGCTACCAACTTAAGATATTTGTTCCTATATCTAGTAAGTGTTCTCTTTTCAGAAACAGATATAGCAAATTCAGCAGCTGAAGTTTTTTCTTCTTCTATATCTGGGTCATCTGTAGGAAATGAATATGTCATTGTTTGACCTTTGTCTTCTTCTGGGGCAACTTCAGTAATTTCTACATCTTCTACTTCTTCCTTCTTATGAAATCCAGAAGGATCTTGTTTGTGTGATTGGTATATTCTTAGTCTTTCCTCTTTAGGAAGTTTTTCTATTTCGAGTATCTGTCTAAAATTCATATCCGCTGCTTTATGTATAGCCCTTTCATTTTGAGTGAATTGATTGGAATAGTCTAGCATCATTGAATTTAACTTCAATAAATTTTCCTTAATTATACTAACCGTTTTTTTTTCAGTGGGATCATCCGAATATAGTAAACCTTTATTCTCGGAAAGTGCTTTATTAAATTCGTTCAATATATTGCCCGCTTGCATTTCTATGGTTTTTCTGGTATCTGGATCTACTTCCTTATAAGGTAATGCAGGTAATCCGCTTTTGTCACTTTCAGATGTAGGGTCATGATGCATACTATTCCCTATCAATGTATCGTAAAAATTATAAATCTCTTTTAGTTCTTCGAATGTCCTTATAAAGCTTCTTCCCTTAAACGACGCGTTAATGCTTTTTGATGAAAGTTCGTCTATTAGCCCAATATGGCCATCTCCCGTTTCATCAATTGCTTTGCCTTCCTTAATAATATTTAATTCTTGTAAATATTGTTCTGATTCGTTTTTAAATTTGGTAGCAGCAGCGTTAGCTCTGTGACCTAATTGATTGATATTTTCTTTTTCTACTGTAAGATCTTGGAATGTCTTTATATCGTTTTTATCAATTCTCATCTTTGAAAATAAAGTGCTCCTTTCTAAGAATTTATTTCTTATTTTGTTAGTTTCCCGATATATCTTATCTTCTTCAGATAATACTTCTTCCATAACTGGAGCGGGGTTATTGAATGCAAATAATTGTTTATTGGCTTCTTCATTTTGTAAACGTAATTTCTCCAATTCTGATCTTAATTGCGCTGACTCATGTTTAGATCTGTTTACTATATTTAGTAATTCCAGTACTTTGTTGGCCGTGCTCGCAGTGTCATTGATTACTTTGTCATACTTATCATTGGAATGCTCATTTAATATATTTGACATTTCCTTTTTTAGTTTATCTATTGCTTCTGCGTCGTTTATATTTGACATTCCGTTATTTATTCTTTCCATAATAACTTCAAGCATACTTGTTGTATTTTTTGTTTGGGCTAGTTCTTTCTTATTTTGTATTATCCCTTTTCTGGCTTTGTTATAGATCTCGATCCTGGCTGGGTTATCGCCGATTATACCAAGTGAACCAAATTCGGTTTCTGCATCTAGATTTTCATCTTTTAAGTATCTATCAAATTCTTGATTTAATTCGGTAAGTCTCTTTTCGGGTGTAGTACTAATATATTCCTTGATCTGGTCATACCTGGATAGGGCCTGATCCTTTTTATCATTATAAAATCCAGTGGCTAAATCTAGTAAATTAAATTTTCCGGATTCTTGGAACATTTGGTTTGTTTCGGAGAATTTACCAAATGCGTTTCTGAGTTCGTAATCTTGTGCTGCAGATAATCCCGATATGTCATCCATTTCAATAAAAGGTTTGATTCCAGAGAAAGCTTCGCCTGCTAATTGTGCTATCTTTTGTTGCTCTTGTATTTGTTGTTGTTCAAATGCCTGTGCTTGTATAGCCAATTGTTTTTTTTCTTCTTCCAGTACATCTATTTTTTCTTGTGCGCCTTCTACGTTTTCATTTCTTATTAATTCTATTTGTTCTTCCTTTTCTGATAATTCCTGTTTTAGGCGTTGGGTTTCTTCTTGGGTTTTCGCAATTGTGTTTTCGTATTCAGTCATTTTATTTTTTTCCATTTCCATGTCATATACAGGAACGGGCTTTATTTCTACTTTACTATTTATGTAATCAACCCATGCTTTTCTCCTTTCGTCAGAGCCTTTAATGTCTTGTTCGTTCATAGAATGTAATCGTTCTACTACTGTTTCGGCTATTTTTGGATTAGAAGAAGCCAATAGCTTTTGTAAGTTTCCTAATTGGGAATATAACGCTGCTGTTTTTTCAGTCACTTTAGCTGATTTGATTTCCTTTTTAGTCTTAGCGTTGATCATTTTATATATAGAGCTGTCCGTTTCATCTCTTACAATATCTACATCTTGTAATTTATCGGTTAATTTAGACCGATATAGACTTGTGCCCTTTGGTACAATCCATCTATTGTTCTTTGCAAAGTTAGGTACTAATTCCGAATTTAGTACGCTTCGGACGTATTCTCCTTCGTTTCTGATTAGGCCTTTACTAATTAAGGTATTCATGAATTCCGTATCTTCTAATCTTTCACTGAATCCGTGTAATCTCTGTACGATCTTATCTTTTATACCTAAATGGTCGTTCATTTCACTGGTCGATAATTCTATCATTATATCATTTACTGCTCCCTTTACCATAGCGATATTCTCTGTGTCGCTTGCTAAAGTGGACAAAGATCTTATTCCGTTAGATGCCGAATATATATTGTTTGCCGGATATAATACTGCAATATCATGGAACAAGGGAGAACCTGCATCGGCTTCTTTAAGCTCATTTAACATATTGTTCATATATTCTACAGGAGTATATTCATCTAATCCTTGGAATACCGCTTCTAATGCAGACTTTCCTTCTTCGGAATTTTTCTTTACATTATGTAATATGTCGTTAATATATTTTTCCGTTGCTACTTTTGTAAATGCATTTTCTGGTTTATCTAGATCTATGCCTCCCAATAAGTCGTTGAATAATATAGATAGGTTATATGATCTTCCTGAAGGTTCAGTTACTAATACGTCACTTAATTTCCCTGTATCATCATCGAATCTTGTATAATCAACGAAATTTCTTTCTTCCAATTCTTCCCTTTCTACTGGCATTATTTCCTTTACCTTTTTAAGACTTCCCATTGCAGTAACTGTGTCTATAAAGGTTTTCTTCATATCTGCGTTTCCTTCCTTTATAGATTTTACTAATTTGTCCATAGTATCTGTGGTTTTCTTGAATAAGTCTTTATATGCTTTATCGGGTTTTGCATCTTTAATCTTCTTTTTCATGGAATCGACTTCCTTTTTTATTTTAGCAGGATCCTTTTTAGTTGCCTTTGTTGGGGTCTTTGATATTCCAGATTCGGTCATTACTGTATCGACAAATTCCGATATATACTCAAGGGTTTTGTTTACTAATAGATCTGGTTCGATCTTTACCTTTTCGGATAATACGGTAGCGACATAGATCTTATCTTCTGGATTCAATGAACTAAAATCATCCGATTCTAATAATCCTGCATCTCCGTTATTTGCCCTATTCATAGTATCATTCAATAGATGTTTATATCCTTCTTTGTCAAATTTCTCCATCATGGGGTTCTCAATATGCAAAGGATTGAATCGTTCATCTGGTACGGGGACGACCCTACGATCTCCATCTTTATCTTCTTTTCCTTTCATGACCATCGGTCTTTTCTCGATATAGTCAAATTGATTGTAATTCCTTTGTTCCTTTAATATATCTCCGTCGATACCTACTGCACGGACAATATATTTATAATAAATCCAGCATTCGTCAATATTCATAGGAGAAGTCAATTTAAGTATAGAGATCGCCTTTGCTACTTTGTCTCGATTTAGTAAAGGTTTAGTAAGCCATTCTCTGACATCTTCCAAATGCATCAGATCTTTGTTGCCCCACGGCGTACATTCTCTTGAGAATTCAACCAATTTTCCGTCATCACCAACCCTTTTCCCTTCTAGTATTTTAATACTATATTTGGATCTGCCTTGTAGCCATAACTGGAAATCTTCTACTAGCGCCTCTTGGATATTTTTGGAAATAATATTCGCTTTCTTTTTCACTTTTAGAGTGGCCCATGCTGCGCGCTCTTCTGCAGATTTAGCCCTTTTTAATTCTATATCGAAATATGACATCGCCAATTCATCCAGTTGTTGCGTAGTCAACTGCAATGAACTTAGCTTCTCTTCGACTGTGAGGAAATCCGGCGGACATTCCCATTTAGTCCATGAAGAGGACGACATTTTTCTAAATCGGTAGAAATTATTTTTAACTGATTTAGAAATATGAACATCGAACCCGTTCCAAAAAAAAGAAAACTTAACAGAAAAGCAGGTATTTCTGAACCGCCCACCGTCACCGTACAAATCGCTGAACCAGTAGATACTGAAAATAGAATGGAAACTGAAGAAGAGGAAAGAGAAAAAAAACGTAACGGTAGACAATGCAATTTAGACGAAATCCCATTCGAATTCCTGCCCGAAAGGGAAAGAGAAGCCATCCGAATGAAAGAAGATGTTGAACGCCAATTAAAAGAATCAGAGGATTCGGCAAATTCAAAAAAGGCAAAAACCTTATTAGGTATATTTATCGGTGCTGGAATCGGAATGTATCTTGCTTATATTGTCAAAGATAAATTCTTTAGTCCTGCTGTAGTTAGTGCAATCGAAAATGCCACAAATATAATCGATAACAATTAATAAATTATTTTATTATTCATTCTGAGCATTCTCCAGATTCGGATTCAGATTCAGAACCTGAATCGGGCATGGATTCGTTTTCTTTTAGTGCCTCAAATGCCTCTTTAATAATATCAGCATTTTTCACTGATTCAGCGGCCTTTTTATCTGCCTTTGCGGTTTTTTTATCTTGTTTTGTAATTTCTTGTAAAGCTTCACGCAATTCTTCGACGCGCATTAATTGATAACCTTTAGGGAATCCAGATTTTAACTCTTTAGGTAATCCATCTACATATTTGGCTACTTCGATGGCAAATTTCATTTTACGATCAGATTTGATTTCATCGGTTACCTTGACTGCAGGGGCATTCTTTGTGCCACCAAAGCTTTTAGAGCTGTAGAGTTCTTGTGCCAATACTTCTTGACCTACGCTGACGTGTAATGTAGCTGCCTTGTACATTTTTTTATTCCATTTAAGTAATTCCCAATCATAGACTCTATCTTGTGGATATTCTGGGTAAAGTTCACTGAATGCTTGTTTAATTCCAGTAAATACATTACTTGATTTACCCACACCCAAGATGAATGGGCGTTCACTGACGGTAGATTCTTTAGGGTATGGACCGATTAAGATTGGATAGACGATCAAAGGACAGATCATATTATCATAACCACAATAAATAGCTACTGTATTGATATTTCCTAAATAAGAAACTGTACTGAAAAATAAATCTTTGATATGAGCTAAATCTCTTTCAGTGAATTTGATCAATCTTGAATCGGTGGTTGCTTTCTTTTTAGCGGAAGGTTCATCGGAGTTATCTGGTTCTTCTAATTTTCTTTTAGCAAGTCTAATTAATGCCTTTTCCTTTCTTTTAATAGCTCTTGCTTTTGAATCAGCTTGAACTAAAACTTGTGCTTTCTTAGCTCTTTCAAGAATACGAGTTCTATTTTCTTGAACAATTCTTGATTTTTTAATATGGTCGTAAGGAGAGACGGACATGGCTGCTTTAGGTTCGGGTTTCTAAAAAGATAATACCAATTAAGATACAAACTTTCTATTTATGTTGGCACTAATCGGGGCAGGAATCGGTTTGGCGCTCGTTTTATCTCAACGTTCGGATACCAATTTAGGGGACAACCCTAACGAATCACTAGAAGAAATAGAAGATTTCGTTAATGGGAGATCACGCGATAGAAATTTATTTCCAGGAAAAACTTTGGTTGCAGAAAATTCCAGAATAGTCCGACCAGTTACTAACGGAGTTCAACATCCTGAAGTTTCCGCTAAAATATGGAGTGATTATCATAGGAAATATGAAAATATTGCGCATTCATTATATGCGCATAATGCATCTGGGGGCCAGAATATGCGTATTTTTAGAAATGATATTAACAAACGAGTTAGGCAACCTACTTTACCAGATAAGGAAAGTTATTCTGAATGGGCAGTAATACCAAATGCTCATTTCGAGTATGACCAATCATCGACGGTTTATCCAGATATGGATTATTCCTTTTATGAGGACCAAGCAGGAGATGCCATTGCTGTACCAGGAGCACCGCATTATATCTTCACTTCCCAAGAATATCTGGGTAACCCTTGGGGGCCTAGCGGACAGACATTTAACACGGAAGGCCTCAGAACCAAATCTAAAAAAGATCTTCAAAGAGACAAGATACCCGATGTACTCAAAAAGAAGAATAAGGTTGCCTTTTATGGATTACCACAATGATTTTCTAATTACTATTTAATAAAAAGTTAACGTTTAATTATAAATGGGTTTTTTTGATAGTATCATTGATACAGTTGGATCTACGCTAGTAGCGATCGGTCTAGAAAGTCCTTTATCTAGAGGTATGGCATTGGGCACTATCGGATTTGGTTATCAATTTTTAATGCGTCCGGGAATTAGTTACGTCACTGTAGAAAATAAAGAAGGAAATAGAACATGTGTTTCAAAGAAATTCGCTTTATTGCCTGGTGAATCCAGTATTCCTACAACTTACATGCCATGGTATATGTGGCCACTTTTATTCGCTCTTATCGGGGTTCTCTTCATCTAAATCGGGAATCTCGTCATATTCTATGTCATTGACCGATACAGATAAAGTAGATTTTGAAATAAATGAATCTTCCATTATTTGTGCTATTCTTAATATATTAATTTGTTTCGCAGTCCTAACGGGATATTTAAGTCCGCCAGCTTTAGCTACCGCAATATAACAATTACATTTAAATATTCCGTAATAAATATATTCCTTCAATTCCTCCGTCATTTTATATCCAAAACTGACCACTTCCTCATTTGTACCATCAGTGAATAACAGAACGACATAGAAAATTTCCGCATTTGAAAATAAAGCATAACAACCAGCTTGAATAAAATGACTAGGTTTTCCTTGTTTGTATCTATTGACGTAATTCACAGAAGTTACCCAAACTGAACCTTCATTTTTACCAACGGCTATTCCATAAGCAGGACATTTAAATTCTACTACCGTATTTTTACCATCTCTGGAATAAATCATATCAGGAGTCATCAAAAATTGATACTTATTATGAGATTCGGTTTCATCAATAAATCGTTCGCTATAGGTAATTTCTATCACTTCAGATATTTCACCATTATTAACTATTACATTTTTAGTAGTTTCAGTCTCTTTTTCAATTAAATGTTCCAAGAATATTTCTTTAGCACGAGATTCGTATTCACTACCGTGAGTCATTGCCTTCTTAGCAAAAAAACTATCAGTGTCCTTCTGGCAAAGTCCGGATAATCTCCTTATACAGGAAGTGAACGTATCATAACCTAGACCATAACATGAAGCTAATATACTTGCACTTGGAATACCTTTAGTATTTCTCCATTTTCGCCAATCTTCAAGGTTTTCTATTTTATAACTTTCTAATACTTTGAAGCTACGTTTGCTATTTGGCTTGTAGAAAGGAAGCATAGACATTTTACCAATAGTCGCTAACATCAGCCGGTAGTTTGAGAAGATGGACGTAGACCTAACACCGGACAGCTTAAATAACATGTCTTCTAGATCTGGAATAACTTCAAAGATGCGTCGGAAGTATTTCAGTTTTGCTATATTAAGTTATTTTGTACTTATTATGATGGCCGCATTACTTTCACTTTCTGCCGCCGGCGTAGCTTTATTTCTAATTACGGATGCTTATCTGAAAGGCGTCGATCATCCCGTTTGGGCAGATATTACTATATCATTATTACTCGGAGTATGGGTTTCCGGTAAGCCGAAGTTTTATAATAAGAAAAAAGTTGATACAAAAGAACAATAATAAAGTAGGGGTATATCATTATTTTTTGTAATCATGAAAGTAAAGGTTGAAGACTTAACTCTTGAAGCATGCCTACTTGAAGCTATGGCCTTGGAAGAAATAATAATAACAACCGACCTACTATTACAAACAAGTGGAGCACCAGAAGGCATTCTATCTTTAAAGGAACAAACTAAAGCTCATCTAGTAACAGTCAATAAAAGAATATCAGAATTACGAAATAATCAAACGGCCCTATAAACACAAATAAAGAATTAAAAAGTTAATTGAATATTAATAAATTTTATTATGGTAATTCTGAAGCGTCTTCGTAACAATAAAGTGAAGTTACATTTATTTCTTCAGCGTTTTCGTTGGCAACTTTACAGTGAACGTTGTCGTCAGCGTCAATGCAAAGCGTATCTTCAATATGTCTTTCTATATTAAGAGTGCGCCTAATCTGAAACCAAGAATAGTAATCTCCTTCAGTTAAAAAGTCCGACTTAACAATATAACTTTTTTGAAAATGGGAAGGTTCATGTAGCAATATATGGAAGTGCCAATTGATATTTCCCGTCGACGTAACTGACTTTTTCCTAATATCAAACTCCATTTGGATTTTACATTTTCTTAAAATGTAACATATTTTGCTATGGCTGTAAGTCCAGAATACGTCCATTGTAAGACGACCAGATAATTCAAATAATACCGTAATATTACTTAACCATTCATAGACAGTTCTTTGAACGGCGGTAAAAAATGAATGATTAAACTTTTTACCGAATATTCCCCTTTTGCCTAAAAATAATCTATATTCGTACGAAATTGGTCTGAGTCCATTATCAGCGTCATTATAAAAATAGAACATAGATTCGTCCTTTAATATCACTGCAACTGCATAATAATCAAGTACTTCTACTGATTTATTGCAGCGAAATAACTCTAGCGTTTTTAAAGGTGAGCTGGTATAGAAAGGACTATAATAAGTGGGTCCACTATATTGAAAATCCATCCAAGTAAGTGCCTGTAAAAGCCCCTTCACCAGATCTCTTGGTTCATCTAAACCAACTAATTCTACTTTGTATGTAGCGTTCTTGCAGGCAAATGCAGAACCGGTAGTCGTCTGAAGTTCATGTAAAGGATCCAATCCTTGGAAAGTACAGGTGATGGTAGTATCCGACATAGTTGGTTTTTTTGAATAGAAACCCTTTCATTATTTTCTGATTTTAAGCCGTCAGGGTTAGACAGTTTAAGGGTTAATGCCATTTTGACGAAATGTTTACATAAAGAAAAAAAACACTACAAAATAAGTTTACTTTTTCTTTATTTAACACTGTGGCGTTATGACATATTCTTAATATAGAAACGGTATGCGCCCATTTTGTTATTTTTACAGTAATTAGCATACTGCGCTGCGCCAAGCTGGCTTGATAAAGCTGCGTTGATCAAATCTTCCAAATCTGGAGTAGCAAATTTCTTTCCTAAACGGAACCACTGATAGCAAGTCACCGGAACCGTAAAGTTGAATTCCTTTAAAATTCTTTCATTAACTAGATCGCAAACAGTAATTATTTTTTCATAATTTTTAAATATGGAAGGCGTTCTATTAATTAAGTTATGATTAAGGAAATACCACCCATATTCGTTTACTAATTTAGGATCAATCGAATATAATAATACTAAAATAACCAAATCAAGCTGAGTAATATTCGATTTCTTAGAACCTTCGTATTTAAGAGCTTTTTCAAAGTAATGACTATAAGCGTCAAATAAAGCACGTAATAAAAATGCAATATCGTCAGGAATATGATTTCCGGTATTGCCACAGATATAAATTCTATATTGGTACCAACGTTCTATTCTTCTAGTAAAAATACTATTTGGGTATACCTTAATAAGGTGCCTACAAATTATTGCACAGTGTTTCTTAGAAAAAAACTTTTCATTCCAAAATAGTAAGGAGCTATTCCTATAAATGTCGTAAATATGAGATAATATGTCGAGCTCTTCATCTCGAAAACGTGGTTCTTCATTTCTTGCTTGTAATATTCTTTCTGCGAAATAGTTCCGGTGGCGATATAATGGACTGCCGCGACGGCAATCGATAGTAGGTGTCTCTTCGTCAAATATAGGTATGCCGTCAACGACGCCGCAGTTTTTACAGACCACCGCATCGCCTTCGCGAGTTGTGACGGTGAGATCAAGTATAGACTGGCAATTATTACATGTTGGCTTTTCCGGTAAGCTCTTTTTGGCCAACTCAATGCGGAGTAATCTCGATTTTTTTGTATGTTTTCCTCTTTTGTCAATTCTAACTCCGCCACTTGCTTTCTTAATTCTCTTAACGAGCTTAAAGAGTTGTCTCGGAGCGCTGGTTTCGTATTTCCATTGGTTGCGCATTTGTCCATAAAGGTATTTCTAAAATAATACTAATTTAGAATTCATATAAATGGCGCCAGCGAAAAAAGTAACGGGCATTTTAAGTTGTGACCCAAGTTGGAGGGGTCTAGCTTTTATTTTATATATTCCTAGTTTAGAATACAAAGAATCTTACTTATATGACTTAAAAAACCTTGATAGCAGTAAACAATATAAGCATCCAAAGCGAACGATCCGTATTGTAAATCAAGCAATCGATGAGCTATTTCAAGATGAACGAATACAATTAGTAGACAAATTGATAATAGAAGGACAGCATCGTAACAATATGCAGGTGCTCTCATATATTATAATCTCAAACCTAAGTGCTAGGTTAAATAACTTGGACGTTGAATATATATCTCCGCTGGCTTGGAAGCGCAACTTCAATATTGCGCTGACGGGAACGCATCAAGGAAATAAAGATGCGGCCGAAGAATTCGTTGAAAATTCCAAAAGTAGCCTAACGGCATCGGAAACCGTTGTAGATGACAATACCGCCGACGCATGTTTACTATTAAATAGCTACCTCAAAACCACTAAAAACAGAATTCTTAAAAACCTAGACGACTGGAGCAGCATGTCCTTAGCAGAAGTTGGAACTAAATTATATTGTATTAAATGTGGTAATAAATCCGCAGTAGTCAGAAAATGCGAAGATAAATCAAAGAAATTATTTGGGAAACATTTTATTACCTGTTGGTGGACTAATAATAGAGGAACTGATGAAGAAAAAAAATGTGGTTCTTTCAAGCAACTTTATGCGAATATTCCTAAAATAGAAAACGGTTACGTTGACAAAGTATGGAAAGTAGTTGACGGTGAAGCTGATAACGACGAAGTTGTAGAAATTCCTAAAGTCGGCGTAAAAAGAGATGCACCAAGTTATCCAAATAAGGCACCACCTGCTAAATTTGTAAAAAATGAAGCTCCGATGCCTCCAAGTATAGGAAATGCAGGTCTGACGAAACAAGACTTTATTACAGTAATTAAAAAAGCCGTAGAATCTATAAAAGGAGAAATTACCCAATCTGGTCAAGTACATTACGGCGGTGTTTATACTAGAATGGATCTTCTGACGGTACAAATGGAACAAATGAAGAGAGATATTACCTATTTAAGGAATATGATGGATTCTATTCAGAACCCCGATGGAACAACTAGCGACGATAAAGATCAGGAAACAAAGGACGAAGCTGAAGAAAATACAGAAGAAATTGTACCTGAAAAAGAAAACCTTTCACAGAAAAAATATCCTAGAATAGAAATACCTGATATGGATGAAGACGTCGAAAAAATAGAATTTTAATAAAATTAATTTATTTTCTTTTAAATTGTGAAGTTAATATTTCCGCATATAGACATAAACTTTCAAGTTTATCTGAAATTTCTTCATCGGACGCTTCTAAGATTGTAGTGGCAGCATGATGTACTAATTGAGCGAAATCTCTAATTTCTTTAACTGATTCTTGCATTTTAAGTTTACCTGCATCGGTTCCTGAAGTTAATAATGCAATATCGCTTAGAGTTTTGGCCGAATTTGGATCTTCTACTATTTTAGCAACTACACCGTAATGTAAAAATGCAAATGTTTTTGGGTCATCGGCGATTGCATCTAAACTCTCCAAAAACCTATTTACGGCAGGATTCGTTTTAATAGATAACGGTAATACAGGCACAATAAATGTATCTCGCAAAAATACGAAAAATTCATTATATCTGTCAGACATAGTTTTAT
>OFQV01000170.1_pt1 | contig 18820 bp, 10 predicted proteins | sample 1542971 | NCBI WGS metagenome assembly OFQV01 (sample SAMN07774229, study PRJEB24372) | wastewater metagenome | isolation source: WWTP Cannobio (Effluent) | place: Italy: Cannobio | collected 2016-01
GAAAACCCGCACCGCTACCCGCTGCGGAAAATGAAGCAGACGGCAGAAAAGATTTTGTTTGAGGCGATGACGACGGCGAACGAGATTTGCGACACGGCCCGCGTGTTGAAACAGGAGCTGCATGCGATGGATGCGAGGAATCAACCATGACGCCTTCTAACGCTGGAGGTGAGGCGACTGGCGCGGCTTTATGCGACAGGTCGCCTCGACCGTAATGTTATGCACGGAGGTTGAAATGGAGCATGTTTTTACTGACAAGGTAGTGATGGCGAAAAAGCATTACCGATGCGATGCCAGCGAACAGTGGAACCGAGCCGGATACACGCTGGCTGAATGCGAAACCGGCGAGCAGCGGCTGATGGTTGAGGCCGCAGAAGCCGATAAGTGGCGCATCTTGCCGGGGCAGGCATACCGGAAAGTGACGGGCATTCACGACGGAGCTTTCTGCACCTACCGGGCAAGGCCGGGGATGGATGCAGTATGCAACGACCTCGATCTGTTTGATGAGTGAGGCAGTGCATAACGCTGAGGTGATGGGCGACGGGCCGGCCTCGCCGGCACGGCGTCCAGCGCCGTAGGCGCGACATCGACCGTTGTGTTAGGGGTTTTCGGAGAATGAAGATGAAAAAGTTTTTGCGTTGGATTGGCAGAAAGTGTGGGGTTTCGACCTGGTATCACGTTGCCGCGATTTACCAGCAGGACAGTCACATAAGCAGCAGCGTGATGTCGTTGACCGTCAAAGTTGCCCCGTGGATTCACGAAGACAACTACTGCGAGGTGGTCGATTTTGTAAAGACGCAAGCGACGCGGCCGGCAACTACGCCGAGCATTACCAGCATCACTAGGCTTGGCCCCTAACGCAAAATTAACCGGCCTTGCGCCGGGAAAGGACGATCAATGAACCACGAAACGCTCATGGCGCAAGGTCCGGTTGAATGCCGGGTTAGGCCGCTTGTTGTGGTGCAGACGGTGTGGGTGCAGGTATCCGCTGACTGTGACACGGTAGCGAGAACCAGAACGCTCGCCGTAACGCCAGAGACGACTGTTGGCGAAGTGATGCGGTGGGCTTCGGCAGGGAATGTTATTGGGCGCGGTGACGTTGTGCTAACGGAGCAGGACCATGCGGCCTAACTGCCAGCTTGGCAGCGCGTTCTATTACCGCGCCGGATTCGGCCAGCCTCACGCCAAGGCAAACGCCCTACGCGACGCTATAGATGGCGCTATAAAGTTAGTGGAGAAGAAGAAATGAACCCGACAGTCTTAGACCAGATAGTGCGCCAACAGGAAGAGATCGAATCCCTGCGCCAGCAAATCTCCGACCACATCAAGCGCGAGGTGATGCTGCGGGATGCGCTGAAAGAAATACGCGATGACTTTGACTGCGACAGCGACTCGCACAAGTACGGAACAACGTGTAGAAGCTGCTTGGCACGGGAAGCACTCGCCGCCACGGAGCCAAAGGAGCAAGGGAAATGACCGAAAAAGACTTTCTTGAAAGCGAAGAGTTCTACAACGCCATGCAGCGCTACCGAATCTCCAGCATGGACGACCAGAGAAACGTGATCGCTAATTTTGAAAACGTGAAAAACAAAGTAAGAGAGAACTTTGTCGCCCGCCCCCGCCAGCCGAAGATGAAGACCATCACGCTGCGGAAGGCGTTATTGAAGACTACAACAAAGGACTATTGGATCATTGAAGGTACGTGCAACTATGAAGCAGGAAACGATTTCGTCTGCTGGCTAGGCGAGCCATACACCGTAGAGGTTCCAGCATGAACCGCCGCAATTTCCTGAAAGCAATTACCGCGTTCGTCGGGGCGGCTGCAATACCGGCCGCGCTGGTCGAGGCGTGCCAGATCGACGCGCCGATTCCGAAGGATTGGATAGTCGGGCTTATCGACAGCAACGGCGACGTGTTTGCGCAGATTGAGGCCGACTCGTTCGAGAAGGTGACGTTTCCGGCGTTCACTCGGTCAGGTACGGTAACGCACGGATTTGTCGAAGGCGCGGCGCTAGGCGGAAGAAGGGTGATTCGCCTTACACAACTATCTGTCTCGGTCATGTCTGGCGACTCGATCATCCTGACTACGCGCTTGGCTGATATGGAGTTGTGAAATGAAGCGCGCAAAGAAGCTGACACGCTTTGTCTATAACGATTGCGCCGTAGCGTTCATGGACTCGCGCGGCAAGACGATCGTGAGAATACCGGCGCTACGCGATGGCGATACGCTAATGATCCGCCACGGCGAAGGCATCAATCCGGCCGTCACCGTGCTGCGGGCAGCGAAGGATGGCGCCTAATGGCAGTCTGCACCTACGACAACCCAGCGACGATGGCGCGGGAGTGTTGGGCGGACGAAAAGCTGGTTTGCAGCTACCCATTTCACACCATGCCATGCTTCACCGGAAAGCCGATTCCCGCATACAGGTTCTTTTTTGGGGCAAATATCGGCCCTTGGAAAAAGGGGCAGATTAACGGCGACCCCGCAGCCATCACCAAAGAGCATCGGCCAGAGACGACGCTCGCAGGTTAGCGTAGCGCATCAATGATTTCATGTCTCGATGCCCGGTGATCTTGGCAATCTGAAGGTCACTCAGCCTTGGCCGCTCTGATAAACCGCGCGACAGATGGAACAATAGCAAACCCGTTGCATTTCGGTAAGTATTCGGACATTATTTTCCGATGCTTGCCCTGGTACTTCTCTTCGGTGCTTTTGTTGCTTGGCTAATGTGGAGCAACCAAGAACAGAAACAAGTCTTCTTGCTCCGGTCTTGGGTTGCCATGCTGATCTTCGGCCTCTTCGACCTCGCTAGGCTGCTTTCTCTTTAGCCTTCTTCACCTGTTCGTTGAACCTGTTCATCGACTGAGAAATCTTGTCCTCGACCGCGCGAACTGTTTCACGGTCGGCGCCACGATCGACAAGATCGCGCTTCATCGACCGCAGCTTGCGCACCTGATTCTCGGCGGCATTGCCTGCCAGGATCAGGCGGACGCCGGGGTTCTCCTTGGCGAATGAAATCGCTTCTTCCTTGAGTTGGTCTTTCAGCAGCCCCTTGTATTCGCGTTCGAGCGAATTGATTTCGCGCACGTTGTTGTAGAACTTCTGCGATTCGCCGCTCTTGCCTTCGGTGTCGCCGATGAAACGCCCGGCCAGCGGCACCTTGTACAGCGGCAAATCCTCGCCGGTAGCTATGGCTGTGGCGGTTTGTGATGCCTTGCCAAGCTCGCGCCCGACGCCGCCGGTCGCCTGCCCGATAAGGTAGTCGATCGCGTCCGGAGACGGGCTAAACATGCCGGGCCGGTACTCGCTGCCGCCGGTAAGGTAGTTGATCGAGGCGGAGATAAGGCGGCTCCAAGGCGTAGCCACGTCGCGCGCCCGGCTGTTCCCGGTTTCCGGGTTCATGGCGTTGAAGCTCTCGCGGTAGATTTCCCGGCCGGCGAAGTCCTTGTTCTCGGCCAGCGCAGCCAGCGGATCAACAACGGACGGCGTAATGGTTTGCAGCGACAGCCCGGCGCTTCCAAGCGGGTTGAACGTGTTGGCCATCATCGCAGCCAGCGAAGCGGCGTACTTGAGCGGGTCTTTCCCGCCGGACATCAGGAACTCCATGCCGATGCGGCCAATGCCGGGCAGGACGTGGAAGCCAAGCGGCATGGCCAGCGATAGATACTTTCCGTCACCAATGGGCAGGATCAGGCTGCGCTCCTTCACGAACTCCGGCGGCTCGTCGTCGTCGTACCCGGCAGCAGCAAGCAGAAGCGCCTGCATGGCGCCAAGCAGCACGCCGCCGGCAACAACCTTCTTGCCAAGGGCGGATAGGCGGACTTTCTTCGGGTCGCCGTCCGTGTTCGTCTCGAACAAGGTTTGCGCGATGCGCGCCGTGCCCTGGACGGACGCATTGAAGAAGGCGTAGAGCGCGCCGACCTGTTGCGTGACCTGTCCTTTGCGGTTGAAGTTCACCGTCAAGTTCTTGCCGATGCTCGCCGCCTGCTCGATGCTCATTCCCTTGTCGCGCGCCACCTTGTAGGCTGCAAGCCGAACCGCGTTCTCCATTGTCTCGTTGTAGTCGGACAGCCAGCCAAACAGGCCGCGTGCGAGTTTCTTCGATTTTCCTTCAGAGAATTGGCCAAGCTCGGACTTGATTGCCTCGGCGCGTTGCTCGGCATTTGCGTAGGCGTCGCGGTATCCGGTCTGACCGCCGGCCTTCTGGAATTCCTCGAACGCCTGCGCCCAATCAGACGACGGCGTGCGCCCGGCCCGGTGGTCGCGGATGTCGCGGTAGATTCCGACAAGCGCATCCTTGGTGTAACCCAAGACCTTCGCCTGCTCGCCGGCCAATTCCGTTGATTGCAGGTTAATCAGCGCCCCCTGCACGTCGCGCACAAGGTTGATGACGCCGAACACCGGGTTGTATTGGGTATTCACGGAGGCAAGGTAGCGGGTCGCCTTGCCTGCCGCAGAGAGGACGCGGCCAAGGCCATCGACATCAAGGTTCTTGAGTGCCTGGGCCATACGCTTTGCACGCTCGTTGCGCTCATTGAACGTGATGTAGTGATCCTCGCCATTGACTCGGGTAAGGATCACGTTGTCCTTGTTCTTGAATCCCGGCTCGATGCGCTCGGTCACTCGATCGCCCCAAGTCTGCTCGAAGTCGCCGCCGGCGTCGCGCGCCATGCGCTCGGCCTCGGCCATCCGCGTTGTGTCGCCAACCCGGTTGCCGGCGCCGTCATAGACGACGTAGATTGCAGTCTCTTTGACAACGCGCTCCTTCGGCGCCTTATCGACAGTCCAGAAGTCCTTGTTCTCGTTCTCCAAGGCAAGGCCAAGCAGAGCATTCGACACGCGGTTCTTCTCGGCCCGGACGACGTTGCGCTCGCGCTGCATGGCGATGTTCGCCAGGATGTCGACCACTTGCCGGCCGGAACCCATTGCCCGCTTGCTGGAACTGCCGCGAACAGAAAACCCTTTGCCTGTGCCGACGTGGCCAGAATCAACGTCTTCGCGTTGCAGCGGGACGTATTTCTTGTAGGCCGCGTTCCATGCGTTGATCGTCTCCGGCTTCTCAAGGCCCGATTGAACGAGGATCGCTTGGCTCTTGCGGTTGATCGCATCGACGAGCCGGGCCAAGCGCTCGAATTCAGCGCGCTGATCGGCCGGCAATCCGGCCATGTAGGCGCGGGCGTCCGCCGTCTTGATACCAGAGCCGGCATCGGGCATGTCCGGATTGATCTTGGCAATCTGCCGGTTGCGTTCTTCGGCATGGCGATTCCACAAGAATTCCTCAAAGTCGCCCATGTCGACGCCGGCCTTGTTCATTTCAGCCAGCAGCGGGCGAAGCTCGAAATCGAGGAAGTCTTTGACACCCTTCGCGGCCCGGCCGTGGAATAGCTCTTCCTTCAGGTACGGATTGAAGGCATCGGCGATGCGTCGCCCTGCCCCGGCAATCGCCTGGATGACGCGCTTCGTGTCGATGTGCTTGTCTTGCAGCGCGTAGATCATGTCGTCCATATTCGACGGCTCTGACACCGACCAGCCTTCATCCTCGACGTTGTAGCGGATGTCCGGATTGGCTGGATCAAACTGACCGTTGTTGCCGATGGCGGATTTGATCTGTGTCGGATCGAAGGCGACGTAATGCGTCAGCACATTGTTGCGCCAGTCGGGGCGGGTTGCAATAACGCCGTCGTATCCGGCGTCTCGCGCCCTTTGCACGGCCGCTGCGTCTCCGTCGTCCCGGCCAAACTCGGGCCAGAATTTCTCGACGCCATTTGTATACGGGTTTTGCAGCGAGACATAAACCGGCATCACATTTACCGGAGCCTGAGACAGCGCCATTGAGCCGGCGCCGACGCCGTATTCAGCCGCCTCATTCCTGTCTGCCGTGGTGTAGATCGCCGGCCCAAACTCACCTGTTCTGGTGAGCCTGAACGCGGTGATGTCGCTGGCGGTGCCGTGATAAACCACAAGCGGATTGCCATCGGAATCGACTACCTTCGACTCGCCAAACCACCGCTTGAACTCTGGCGTCTCGGTCTGCTTGGCCGGGCCGGATGCGTAGCGCGTGCCGCCCCCGGCCTCGGCCTTGATCTTGGCATTCTCGCGCATCACGTCGACGCCGATTTCCAGCGCCCGGATCAGCGCGCTTTCCTGATTCGCAGGGACGCCAAGGATGTTGCGCACCACGCGAACGAACCATTGCCATGCGCTCTTGAGGCTGCTTGATGGCGGTGCAGCAATCCCCTTCAGTGCGTCTTGGAATTTCGGGTTGCTGAAAGCCTCGGCAACGAATTCATCCACGTCGGTCACGCCGTACATGCCCGTGAGCTTTCCGGTGTTCTTGACGTGGTTGAACAGCGCCTTCATCTGCGCAGCGGCAAGACCGTTCTTTTTGAGCGCCTTGATCGTCGCCGCGTGCGTCAATTCGTGCAGCACGTTGCGCTCGGCGGCGCCGGCCCGGAACAATGCAACCGTGTCGGTCTTCGGGTTGTAGGCTGCGGCGTAGCGCTTGTCGTTGCCGGCGTTCATCTTCCAGCCGGATTGATCGTCAAGCACCATGCGCGGCGCGATGCCGGTCTTTTGCAACAGCTTTGCAAGCTGGCGGTAGAACGGATTGCGCGAGGCGGATGCAATGAACTTCAGGATGTCGGCGGCTGACTTGCCTTCAGACACCATGCCGTAGACTGCCTTGTCGGCGACGGAAAGGTTCTGTGCCGGCGCGGCCTCGATCTGGCGATGAAGCTGCGAAAAGAACACTCCGTCGTCGGCGAGATTGCCGAATGATCTGACATCGGGCGGGCCGGGGATTGTCTCGGCAACCGAAGCTGCGGCTTGGCCGGTCTTGCTGTCGTACTTGATGCCGTCAAGAACGCCGATTTCAATTGTCATAAGCGCGGCACGGATGTTCGCAAACTGCAAATCACTTACCTTGCCATCCGGCATGGCGATGATCGCGGTCGTCGCGCCCGACTTGGCGGCGGCGCCAAACAGCCGCATCAGCCGGTCGCCGCTGCGCAGATTGCCCATTTCCTCGGGGCTAAACGGAATGAACGAACCGACCTCGTTCTGCGCTGTGGCAAAGACAACGCCCGGCGAGTCTTTGGCTAGTGCACTGACAATCCGCTTTGCGTCGGTTGGGCTGGAAAGCATGTCGCCTGGGCGTGATTCGACAATCTCGCGCTCGACAATTGGGACGCTGTACGGCGTCGGCTCATTGATGCTTACCGATCCGTTGTTGTAGTCGTCGTCCGTCCATGTGATTTCGTCTCCGCGCCGGGCAATTGCCGACAGGCCACGGTACGAAATGTTCGTGTCGCGCAGAATGTTGCGGAAGGTGCTTGACAGCATCTTGTCCGCGCCTGACAGGTCGGCTTTTCCGGACGGGTGGTTGTGCGACATCCACAGGTTTGCGGCCCCCTTGATGCGCGATAGTTCCATCATCACGGTCGATGGATAGACGCTGGTTTGCCTCGGGTCGCCCTTGAATGAACCAATGACGGCAAGCGGCTTTCCGTTCTTGTCAGTAACCAGACCGTCGAAATGCTCGACGGCATAGCGCGACAGGTGCGCAAACGCGCGAGCCGCGTCCTCGCTGGTCTTGACAGTTGCTACCGGGAGCTTTCTTTCGCCAACGGTAACGAGTTGCGTCGTGACGTTATAGGTTCCCGGCGCCGTTTCGGACTCGCGGACAGCGAGTACCCTGCTTGCTCCTTGCCTGTTTTCATCCCGCCCGCGCTTTTGTCGCCCGGCAGGTGCAGCCCTTCCTTTTGCTTCGGGTAGCGCATGTTCCGTTCCTTGGAAAATGTCGCCAGTGAAAGCCCCTGGCTCATTCACATCATACACCGCGCGCTCTTCCGTGAGCGCAATCCCCTTGCCTGTCTCCTTGGTTTCCAGCGTACTAAACAGATTGTCGAAGGCAGCGTTGATTGTCTTCTGCTCTTCCTTCGTCGGGTACGGATACGGGTCGGCATCCATTCCGGACTCAGCAAGCATCTCGTTATAGACGGATTGCGCCTCTTCGCTGATGATGTTCGCCAGGTAGTCGTTTGACTCACCCTTCTCTTCCGCCTTGGCAATCAGGTACGACTCGAAAGCCCGCGCGGCAAGCTCTTCGCTTGTCGACCAGTAATCTTTGCTGCGCGTCTTGTCCTTGCCAATCGACCGCTTGTAAAAGTCAGACGACTTGATGGTTTTCATCAGGCTTGCAAACGCCTGAACAACCTCCGGCCTGATGCCGTCTCCGTTCATCCGCTGGTTTGCCGTAAGGTAACTATCGGGCTGACCACGCTTCTTCGAGAAGTAGTTGTCGAGCGCATGGAAGAACTCATGCCCAAGTGAACCGGCGCCGCTGATCTTGGTCAGGTTGATAACGGTTTCGTCTGACTCATAGTGTGCCGCGGCAGGATCAACGCCGCCCTTCCCTCTTGCGCCAAACGCCAGCCCAAGCGATCCATTGAGCGAAATTGCGCGCGGCGGAACGCCGATGATATTGGCCAGATCAAGAAGCGCGTCGTAAGCGTTGTTCAGGTCTTTCACGCGGCGCGCCCGTTCGACGTAGTTTCCGAACTGAACCCCACGGAACCCGAACTCTGACGCAAACTTCTCCGGCGTGACATCCTCGCCAAGACGGTAATCTTTTCCTACGCGCGGGTCGTTCGTGCTGCGGCGAGTCGGAAGGAATTTTTTGCGCTGCTCAAGCAGTTGAAGCAACTCGGCTTCGTGTTCATTGAGATAGGCGCGAGCCTCACGCGCAGACTTAAATCCGGTCTTCAGGTCGATGAACTTGTTGGACGCTACCTTCTTTCCGATAACGATGTCGCCAGTTGAGGTGACTTTGTAAAGGTCGAGCTTGCTGCTGCGCTCTGACTTCTCAGGCTCGACGGCAAGGCGTTCGCGCAAGGCTTGCATGGCCATGTCGCGGCTGTCGTATGCTCCGACGATGCTGTTCCTGTTGAGGATAGCCCACGCATCTTTCTTCCTCGGGCTGCCCTTATCGTCGAAGTCTGTACTCCATCCGCCGGATACCGAATATCCATCCGCGCTCTTGAATGCCGGATAGCCTAGCTCAGCATACATTTCGATGCGGTCAGCAATGGTCGACAGACGGCCACTTCGCATCAAAGAAAGCACGCGGTCAATCTTGAAATCTCCTGAAATCAACCCGTTCGAGAAGTCTCGCAGCGTGCGCAGTTGTTCAGCCCAACGGCGCAGCTTGAATGGCTGGCGCGGCTTGGCCGGAATCTCGTCACGCATTGCCTTGATTGCGGCGATGGCGCGAACCCCGACGCCGGAAGCGATCAGGTTTTCATAGTCAGGCTCAGGGAAGTGCTTGGATAGCGTGATGTCCTTGGCGTCTTCCGGCAACTCGTCTGCCATCGCCTTCTTGTATGATTGCCACAGGTCTTTCTTGGCGCCAGCGATTTTCTCGCCGAAATCGCCAATGCGCCTAGACTCGCCGCCACTCTCTCCGGCTGAGCCAAACATATCGCCGTCCGTCGGCGCCTGGGCGGCTGGCGCCGGCTTTGTTTCCGGCTCTTTCTTGGCGTTGACCGCAGCAGGCGCGGCCTTTTCCTCTACCGGCTCGCCGATAACCGGCGCCCGGCCAAGAATGCTGCGCAAGTGCGCCTCGCCCTGCTCCTTGGTCATGCCACCCTGGCGGATAATCTGCGGGTCAAGAAGCGACCACGGCGCCGGCGGCGTCTGATCCTCGGGGAACAGGCGAACGATGCCGTTATAGCCCGGCGCGGCCGGCTTCACGTAGGCGTACAAGCCAATCATGCTGGTGCGCTGGTTCTGCGATATTGCTTTCCATGCCTCTTGCGCAAGCAGGCCGACGACGGCTTGATAGGCGGTCGGCTTCTTGGCGATCTGGTCTTGCGTCAGCGGCACGCCGGTTTCTGGAATGTCGGTGAACCAGCCGGGAACATCGGCCGGCGCATTGGCGTCGGCTGGCTCTTTTACATCGTCTGCAAAGTAAGCGCGCGCAGCCATACGCAACTTGTTCCCAGCACTACCTTCGCCAGAATATCGACTTGAATCAATGAGGCTTCCAACTGCCATGTCTAGTTGATCGTCTAGCTTCGCGCTCTTTCCGAAAAACCCTTCATTGAATTGCTTCGTTACGGCAGATTCCATATCAAGCACTTGCTTGAATGCAGAGTCCGGGTTTTCGGAAATGAACTCGATTGCCTTTTTGATTGCCGACGATGCGTTAAGTGATGCCTCAATAGCGCGGCGCTTACGGCTTTCGTTAATGGCAGAAATCGACATTGACCCATTGCGTCCAGGGCCATCACCGGCCAGTTCGATCTGCTTGCGATTAGCCTTGTATTTGCGCGCCGCCAGTTCTGCCGCTGCCGCGTTGTTGGCTTCGATTTCTCCCGAAAGCATCGCAATCGCTGCATCAACCCTATCAGCCTTGTCTTGTGCAGACTTTACAGAAACAGAGTTTTCTTTTTCGACCTGCTCAGCAGATGGTGCTTGACCGAAAAGAGTATTCAGCCAATCATCATCTTGCGCTTTGGCTGGCTCGGCTACGGCCTTGATTGCTGCGCGAACCTCTGTGGAATCTTCCATTAGAAGCGCGGAGATACGCTCTTCGTAGCCCATCAGCTTTCCAGCAAGGCCCATCTTGTCGAACACGGCTTTTAGTTCTTGGCCGGATAGTTCTTCAAGTTCCTTGCGAAGCGGGTTTTCTTCCGGCTTTCCGCGTTGCGCATCGACAAGCGCCTTGCTGATACTGTTTTGAAGCGCATCAAGATCGGCAGCTTGTTCAATGTTTGCGTCTGCCCATGCTTCGTCTGGAGCAATCTTGCGCAGTTGCTCGTTCATCATCTTCAGCGCAGCAATGCGGCCACCACGGTTAGCCAACTCCATTTGTCCGGCGCGAGAAGACACATCGGCAGGACCGGCGTATTTGGCTGGCTCGCTGGCGGGGTTTGGCTGGGCGGCAGGCGCTACCGGATCACCAACGTAGCTCTTTGGCTTCCAGATAGCCCGCTGATTAGGGCCGGCTTCGTTGCTGTAAGTTGCAACCTCGCGATAGCCTTTAGCAGCAAGCTCGTCTTTATATCGACCGGCAACCTCTTTATCTTCGAGGACAATCCACTTTCCTTCTGCCTCGCTGTAGAACTCGACGAACCTTTCTGGAATCTGTTTTCCAATAGAGCGATATATCTTGCCAATTGCGGCGCGAGCTTCATTCAGGTCAGCATTTGCTGTGCGCTCGATCTTCTCGGCGCGGCTTTTCTTTCCTGCGTCAACAATCCGGCTGGCGTCAATCTCCTTCTGCATCGCCGCGTCAATGTCCGCCTGGGTGTAGTCGGCGAACAATTCAGTCGGGTGCGCAATGCGGCCATCCGGGAGCGTTACGTGGTAGCGCACCATCGCCCCGGTGATGTCGGACTTCTCGAACAGTTCCGGCGAATGAACGTAGCCGTACCGCTCGTTGCCGTTGGCGTCGACGCCCTTCATTTCGCGCGGCGCATTCTTCTGGCGATAGACATCGACCAGCGTTTTCAGGACGGATTTACGCTCTTCCTTGGTCAGCGATGCGCCGATTTCTCCGCGTTGCGGCTTAGCCTGATCCGCACCAATCCTGTCGCCTTGCCTGTCAAAGAAAGCGTCGAGCGGGGTTCTTTGCCCGGCATCATCGACTGAAACGGCACGCCAGCGCCCGCCGGCGTTCCATCCGGCAATCCGCTTGCGCCGCTCTTCCAAGCCTTCGGCCGTTGCATAATCGGCAGCAAGGCTCGGGTTAAGCGAAAATGTATTGTCGGCCTCGTTGTATGTTTCTACCCCTGAAAGCGTTGGGAAAACCGGAACAAGGTAGACGTTGTCAGCGGACTCGATGGCGGGCGGCTCTGCAAACTCGCCGCGATCAACCAGCATCTTCCCGGTTGGCTTTTTCCACTTGGAGTTACCCTTCGCCCTATCGGTGTTGGCGATGAACTTTCCGCCTTCGTACCACTCGCCATTCGCGCCAAGCTCTCCGCCGGCAGCGGCCCGGCGTTGGCCGGCTTGCGGCTTAGCCTCTTCGTAATACGGCGCAACGAGCGGATCGGTCTTGTCGTGCAGCGCAGCCATGATTGCGGCATTGCGTGACATCCCGGCCTTGACGTTGTTCAGAATGCTCGAACGAATCTGGCTGGCGTCGGCCGTTACCTTCGTATCTGGCGAGTTGTGCGCAACGATGCCAAGCAGCGGGTCGAGTTTCGTCGGGGCTGCGGCGCCAAGGAAATGCACGCGCGCCGGCTTCACGTCGCGGATGAACGCGCGCAACTCTTCGCGGCTGATCGCCTGGGCATTCGACGGAAGGCCGACAACGAACCGATCCGTGCCAAGCGCCTTGACCACGGCGCGATAGGCTTCGGCGAGCGACAGTTCGCCCTTCTGGATCGGGACGATCGGCGTCATCCGGTCGGCGTTCACCTCTGCCGAAATCCAGTTGCGGTGCTTCGCAACAAGCTCGATGGACGCGGCTTGATCGCCAACCACGTCTGGCATGACCATCATCGGGAGTGGGTAATCGTTTGCTTCGGCCGGGTTCGCCTCGGCAATGGCCTCGGTGATGGCGTCGTACCGGGCAAGCACTTCGTCAAAGTCGATCGGCTGTGCGGGGCCGCTCTTCACCGCCTTCCTGAAATTGGAGAATGCGCCGGAGTCGATAAAGATCGGGGTGCGAAGGTTGACTACTGCATTCGCAAGCACGTCGATTGCGTTCTTTGACAGAAGGCCAACATCGACGCCGATGCCGCTCAGAGCGTGACCGCCGCGCACCTTGGCGCCCTTGGCCAGATCGCCGATGGCCGACATGCCAGAGGCGAACCGAACCGTCTCTTCCTGCAAACGCTTCAGAGCGGCGTCTTCGGTTCCGGGAAGCGCGCTCTGTGTCTGCGTCGCAGCGACCGATGCCCGGCCGTCAGCGGTAAATAGTCCAGTCTGAACGCCCTGCGGCTTCGGCTGGCTCTGCATCCCGAGCGAGAACGGAACGGCGTCGCGTTCGCGGTCGGCCTGTTCCTTGGTCGGCGCCGCCGGCTCGACGACTTGCTGCTGCGCGAATTGATCCGCAGCCTGGGCGTTTGTCTGGTTGGCTAGGCCGAAATCAGGCCGCGCTTCTTGGCCTCGTTCCTGACGATTTCCGCCCGCTTCTCCGGCGTCAGCTTGGCCAGCGCGTGCAGCGCCTTCCGCATCTTCATGCTCTTCGAGCGTTTCTGTTCCATCGAAGGCGTCGAGGATTTGCTCGTCGGTGATCCATTCTTCATTGATGTACCTGCCTCTCTCTTTGGTTTCCTGTGCAGCAAGGTCGATCAGTGCGTCGATCTGGTCGTCGCTAAGCTCTTCGACCGCATCCGCCGCCTGGATAGCATCACGCTCTGCCTGTGCTTCATCTTGCGCCTGTTTCGTCTCGGCTTCAAGTACATCGCGCTCAACGTCGTCGAACTTGCGAACGGCGGTGCGGATGCCGAGGGCCGTAGCCCGGCGCCTGATGTCCGAGCGGTATTCCTTCTCGACGTTCTCCGCCGCTTCGCGCTCGGTACGCTCCATCGAATAGACCGGGTTGCCGGCGGCTTGCTCGCGGATCAACTCGGAAAGGTGGTCGCCGTCGCGCACGTCGTAGCCTTCCTGCACGCGAAGAAGATCGGCAATGTCGCCCAAGTCTTCCTGGCCGCGCAGCGAGAACAGGCCACGCACCTTCGTTGCCGCGTTGGCCTTGTCGCCGACGATGGTTTGCGCCATCTTCGAGTGGATTCCGGCGCCGCCGGTAACTCGGATGATCGCGCCGACCAGATCATCACGCTTGGCAATGGGCGATGCTGCGGCTGACTTGACGATTGAAATGCCGGATTTCTTCGGCTCGGCCGGCGCCGGGCGATCGGCGGGCTTCTGCGCTTCCTTGAACTCTGAAACGATCTGGCCAAGCTCGCGGTCATCGACGCCGATCGCCGTATGCTCTGGCGCCGTGGCGTTTTCGAGCGGCTTGGCGCTTTCCTGTTTGGCCGGCTCTTGCTTGCGCTTCTGGTAATCAGCCTCGGCCTTTGCTGATGCGTCGAGTGCCGCAATAGCCTCGGCTTCTGTCATGCGGCGCTTCATCCACACGCCGTTGTCGCGGATGGCCTCTTCGATGTTGTTGTACTGCGAGTCGCCAAACACGCCGTTCTCTGCATAGCGGGTCACTTGCACCATGCCGGGATTCTGCGCGGACGGGTGAATGACCATGAACGTGCCGTTCCCGGTGGTGTAGGCCGGCGGGCTTCCGGCGTCGATCGACTTCGTTGCGTCTTCAATGACTGCGGGGATCAGCCTGCCGATCACGTCGGATTCATGGCGCTCCATTGGCGTAGCTGCGGCAAGCTCCGCTTGTAGGCGCTCGATGTTTGCGGCGCGCGATGCGTCGTTTACGAGCGGCTTCAGGAACGGCCTCGGGACTTCTGGCTGTTGGCCGAAAAGGTATTCTTCTGCGGAATCCTTGTCTGCCTGTTGCGGCTTCTGCGCATTGGCGCTGAACTGGCTGGCGTTGAACTTGTCGCCGCGCGACTCGGCTTCTGCAACGGCATTCTCCATCAGCCACCTATCGACAGCCTTGAGCGTCTTGGTCGTTGCCGCGCTACTTCCCGTGCTTATCTTCGGGAACGGGGTCGTGCTTCTCCCGCTGGAAGTCAATACGACCTCACCGCTTGTCAGCTTTCCGCCGACCTCTCCACGCCGGGTTTCGCCTTGGCTCTGCGCTGGCGCGGTTTGCGTAGGCGCGCTTGCTTGCGGTGCAGCAATCACTATACCGCGACGTTGCAACTCGGCGGCGGCGCTTGCCTTGATTTCTGGCGTGCGGCCGTTCATGGCAAGGAAATTCAACTGCGCATCGGTGCGGCCATCGAACGACGGGCCTTGCGCCGGAGCGGCCGGCGCTGCTGGCGCCACGGTGACAACGGCGGATTGAATCGGGCCGGCATTGACGGGCGCCGGCGCGGCGACGGGCTGCGCTTGCGGCGCGACAGCCTGGGCGGGCGGCTGCGTGATGCTCTGCACTGGCGCGGCGGCGCCGGTCTGGACGGCGACATTGGCAGCGGCAGACAGCGGGCCGACCACTGGAATTGCCGGCGCCTGCGGTGCCGGCGCTGCGGTAATGGATTGCCGGGCCGGCAGCGATTGAATATCCGGCTGCTGCGTTGCCTCTTCATCGGCAAGCTGCGTCAGGCGCGAGCCGGCCTGCTCGTTTGCTCCGGCGCGCAATGGGCGGGCGCGCTGCTCGTCGCCGGCGCGAACCTGCGCGTCGAGGTATTCGCCCATCGTGAACGGGACTTCGATCTGGTTGGCGTCGAGCTTGATCCCGATCGGCTCATTGAACGCCGCCGTGAGCGCCTTGGCGTACTTCTCGCTCTCGGCCTTGGTCATCGGCTTTCTTCCGATCGAAAGAAGGTCGTTGATATGGTCTTGGATCTGGTTCGGGTCGGAAACGAACCGCACGCCCCCCTCTTGCAGCCGGCGCATCGCGGCCTCGCGCTCGAATGCGTCGCGCTCCGCATACAGTTTCGCGGCGTTCGCATCAGCTTCGGCAATCGCTGCTTGGCGCTCGGCGTCCGCCTTGATGATCTGGTCGCCCGGCGTGCCCGGATAAACCGGCGCCGGCAGCAGGCCGGCAATCGGCGCGTCGCCATCTTCAGGCGGGCGCTCCTGCAACTTTGTTTGCGCATACTTGGCGCCCGGCAGCGCGTTGAACGCTGCACCCATACCAAAGCCTGCAAGCGCCCCTTCGACGCCAGCGCGCGTTACGCCCTCGGTTAGCGGCTTGCCTTGCGCAAGGTTGGATAGCCCCTGCTCCATGACCGACTGCGGCAACTCTTCAAGCACGCCTTCGGCAATACCGCCGCCAATCGTGCGCTTGGCAAGCGCCTTGGCTCCGGCAAATCGCCCGGTCGCGCTCGGCGCGTCTCTGAGCAACTTCCCGCCGACCATTGCAATGTCCGGGTCGATGATGCCCATGCGCTGCGCCACGGAGCCGCCAAGCGCGCCAATCGCGCCGCCGACAATACCAGTGCCGGCCGCGTATGCCGCTGCCTCGCGCGGATCAACGCCGGCATCCAGGCTGTTCTGCATGGCTTGGCCAGCCATGACGCCACCCTCGCCGATACCAGCGGCGACGGCCGGCGCCATCTTCTCGCCAACGGTGCGGGCGATCATGCCGGGGATTGCCGGCGCTGCCTTGGTTGCAGCCTGGGCGCCAATGCCAAGCGCGGCGCGGCCGGCAATGCCGCCGACCAGCATCGACGGCACGGACTCGGCAATCGCGCCGACCGTGTTCATCGGGTTTTTCAGGTAGGCGCCGGCAATGTCCGATGCCGTGCCTTCTTCCCACGCCTTGTTGATTTCAGCGCGGCCGGCTTGGCGCTGTGGCGAATATTCCGCCTCGGCATCCTTCGCCCACTGGCCGGGCTTGAATCCAGTGATTCCACCTAGCGCATCCGCGCCTTCCGTGAGATATGCGCGCCCGGTAATTCCAGCAACGGGAATGTCCGCAAGCCCGGTGATGGCGCCGGGTATCTGCTGGACGCCGCGTTTTACGTCGGTGCCAAGGTCGGACAGGATTCCTTTGTTCTGCTTCTTTGGTTTCGCATCAACAGGCGAGCCGACAGATGACCAATCATCCGAAGCGCTCTCAACAAATGAACCGACAGACGACCAATCATTTTCTTGAGCCATGTCACTTGACCTTAATCAAACCGTTCGGGGTGCTGATAACGTCGCCAGCCTTGATCTTTCCAGCCGCTTTCGCCGCGTCAACTTCGGCGGGCGTTGAGAAACTTGGTGCGCCGCCCTGTTGCGCTGCGCCACCCTGCGGCTGCGTGTGCCACTTGCCAGTATTCGGGTCATAAACCGAGTTCGGCATCTTGAGTTTGCGCTGCCCCATCGGGTCGTTCGGGTCGGCAACCTCTCCACCAGAAACCGCAATCGGCTGGTGAAACTGCTTGGCCTCGGCTTGCTTGGCAAGAATCTTGTTGCGCTCGGCATCGTTGGCGCCGGTTATGTCTTGGCCGCGCGCCAAAATACCGTCGTGGCCGGCGGCACGCTGCGCCGTGATGTCATGCCCGTAGCGAGCCGTCTGGTTCTGCATTTCTGCGGCCTGCAAATGCGCTGCATTCGTACTGGCAACGTCGTTTGACCGGGCGCCAGCGCCAATTACCGCAGCAATAGCCGCTTGGTTTCCACGGCTTGCCAGATCAATCAATTCATCCTGGCGCCAGCGCGCTGTCTTCTCCGCATTGTCGGCAGCAATACCACCGTCGCCTAGAATGCCTGGGCCGTAACCGCCGGCCGGAATATCCTTGTCGCGGTTGGCGATCATTTCGCCGCGAATCTTGTTCGCGTTGGCGTAGCGGTCAAGACCTTCCTTCACGGCCGCTGCGTCTCCGCCAATCATCTGATTACCAATCCCGGCCACCGCTTTCTGCGGGTCGATATTGGTATAGAGCGGCGAAGTTCCAGGCGCGGTCACGCGGGAAGTTCCTTGCTGGCTGGTCGGGTTAGCTGTGTAGTCCTTGCCGCCAACCTTGAATTCGTTGTCCACTACGGCGCCGGGGCTGGTCTTGGTGATTGCGCTCGGCACGCTGCGGCCTTCGTTTCCATAATTCGCGCCGCCAATAATGGTCGCTTGCGCGGACGCTCCGGGCTGTTGTGCTGCACCATCTTTTGCCGGGGAGCCAACCACACCATACTGAAGCGCCGACTTAACCGGGTCGCCAATAGCCCCTGCGGCCGTTGACTCAGCACGGCGCCCGCGCTCCATTTCAAGGCCGGTGCGCTGGTCGCGCGAATCTGTGCCGGCGTACCAAGAGCGCTGTCCATCGGCCTGCGGCTGTACTGCCGGCGCTGCCTTCGGTTGTGCGGCCGGAACGGGTTGAATGTTCGCTTCAGCAGGAATTCCGCCAACCATTGACGGCGGAGCCGGCTTTGCCGGAACCTGAATCTTGTCGCTGGTCACTTGCAGCTTGTCGGACGCCGAAGGAATGCCGCCGTTGTCGTAGATTGTCGGCCCGTTTGGCGCTCCTACGCCGATCGGGATGCTGGTAATTGACGGCGTTTCAACAGGGGCCGGCATCGAGCCGTTCTGGACGTTCTCGTAGCTCATGTTTGCTTTGCGCAGCGGGTCGTCGAGTAGACCTCCGTTGTTCGCCGCCCGCTTCCCATCCTTCATCGTCGGGCCAACCGGGTTCCCGGTGCCGGCTTCAAGCATGGCATCAAGCGACTCGAATCCGAGCTTCTTGGCCATGCTCTCAATGAGCTTGTCTTGTTCCTCGGAAAGAACGCGCTCCTTGTTGGAGACAAGGATGTTCTCGCCCGTCTCTCGAACGGTCGCCGTGATGCTGTCGGAGGTCGGCGTTCCGGGGCCGGAAATCTTGCCGCCGGATGCGTGCGCCTTGATCTTCCCGCCGCAGGCATAGCCAGCCGCCTTGTCGATCTGCTCGCCGCGCCCGCCGAGAATGCCCTTGATTCCAGACATGAAGCCGGAGGGCTTCTGCGGCGCCTGAATCTGTGGCCTTGGTTGTGGCGCTGGCTGCTCCTGCTGCGGGGAAACGGCGACTGCGCCGCCGTACTTCTGAGCCATTTCGGCCATCAGGCGCTCGCCCTCGGTCATTTGCTTTGCTGTATCTGCCATGTTTGGCCTCGCTGGACAAGCGCTTGCTGCTCAATAAGCAAGCTATAGCGGACATTTTACACCCGCGTTGCGCATTTTATGCTCGGGTTGCGAGCAAAGAGAAAAGGGGCCGAAGCCCCTGCTATTAAGCCTGCTGCGAAACGCTCTTGCTGTTGCTGACCCCAAGAGAGGTTTGC
>OFQV01000173.1_pt1 | contig 18646 bp, 34 predicted proteins | sample 1542971 | NCBI WGS metagenome assembly OFQV01 (sample SAMN07774229, study PRJEB24372) | wastewater metagenome | isolation source: WWTP Cannobio (Effluent) | place: Italy: Cannobio | collected 2016-01
GTGCACATCATGTGTATGTCTCCTTGGCTGAGCGGAGGTCACGAGCGAGCCGCCGAATCTCGGCGAGTTGGTCTTGCGAGCAGTCCGCGCCTGTGAGGGTGAGCGCCCGGATTGCCGCGGCGTCTCTCGCTATCGAGTCGCATGCGTCGCGGTATGTGGAGGCGTTCTGGTAGTTGAGGAGTGAGTCTGAGAAGCATTCGTCGCTCATTGGTTGCACCGGTTGCATGGGGCTGCGGTTCCTTGTTTCGTGAGCCGGTGGCCGGTGCCACGGCAGACACAGGTTCGGTCTTTGTTGAGCGGCCCTGTGCCTTGGGCGAACACCGGCCCGGTGGGGGTGGTGGTGACACCTGCGGTGACGGTGGGTTGCTGCCCGAGGATGAGCAGGATTTGGTCGAGTTTCGAGTTCATTTCTTCCATTAGTGTCATGGGTGACTGCCGATCAGCTCGTCGTATGTGCGGAGCGGTTCTGGATCGAGGTACATATCTCGGGTTTCTTCGGCGGTGAGGTCTGGGTGGTAGTAGCAGATAGCGCTGAAGCGGGGATCTACCGTCACGCGTTTGATGATCCCTGCCCGGTAAGCGGCGTCTGAGCGTTCGATGCGGACGCCTTGGCCTTTCGCAATTTCGAGTTCGTAATCAGCGATGAGGTTCGCTGCATCGCTGGGTTTCGTTGATCCGGTGCGTTGCAAATCAACCACCTCCGGGGTTTCCCTCGCGTCAACAGGGTTGGTGGTTTTAGTAGTAGTTACAACACTTAAGGTCGGGTCGGGTCGGGTCGGGTCGGGTGGAGTCCTACGCTGCGATCCCTCCTGTGCTCGCACCTGTGAGGCTTCTGCGAGGCATAGCGGGCAGGAGGGGTTGCTGATCCCTTTGCCCAGATGGTGCCGTTTATGATTGCCAATCATTGACGCTTGCTGTTTCTGCTCGCGGATAGCTTCTACGTCTTCTCGGAGCGGCTGATACTCCGCCCATGTTGGGACGACAAACGACTCGCCGTGGTCTTCCCACAGCCCGAGCGCTACGAGCGTGGCGGCCTCTTTGCGTCCGGCCCCTACCCCTGCGAGAGCGGCTAACACTGGGAGCATCGCCTTATCAATCACCCCGTCTGTGAGGTGCTGTGCGCAATGAAGTCCGGCTGCTACCCAGAGCGCCCGGCCTTTCAGCCCTGCCGCTTGGATCTTCGGGTTGGTGAGCCACGTGTCATCGAGGCGGAACCATGTCATTTGGTTGTGCTTTCTGGTTTGAGGACGGCCGCTACCGCACGGGCGATTGTGGTGGCGGAGTAGGCGGGGTTGTAATCAACTTCGCGGGCGATGAGGTGGTGAGCGTGGTCTGCTTGTTGCGCGGTGAGAGGACCTGTTCTGTCGATGAGTTCTGCCCATGTTGCTTTGATGAGGTTGAGCGTGGTTGTGCGGTCAGCGTTCGCCTGGTGCTGGCGGTCATACTTGCGGGCCGGGTTGTAACGACTCATTTGTTCGCCTTCCATGTGTCGAATAGTTGGTTTTGGTTGTGATCCGCTGGGTTTAGGCAGTGCGGTGATAACCACAGGCATTCGGTTTCCCTATTTGCACTGTTCCCTCCCTCCGTTTTCGCACTCGCTGCCGTTTGGTACGCTGCGGACGCTTTCCAGTAATGCCGTCTCCACGTATCAGGCATCAGGTGGTCGTGCTCGTCCGTGTAACCCGCTAGGCAGATCCTCAGTACCGGGTTGTCCCCCTTTTCCAGGCACCATTCGCGCACCGCGTGGGAAATGTGGTGATCGTCAACTGAGTACAGGTCCGCTTTTCGTATTTCACCCAAATACGGTGGGTCGAGAAACACACCAATAGGCCCCTGTCGTGGGTACGACAACGCACCGTTGGTGACAACACGCGCCCAGTCGCCGGAACAAACACGAACGTTACGCAGCCTGTCCGCAAGTTCTGACATGTACGCGTGGAGTGGTTCGTCCTGCCGGTTCACGCCCCGCCCCGCGTCGCCAAGATGTGGTAGCTGCCTGTTCACGCCCCGCCCCGCGTTGCCGAGGTGGGGGAGCTGCCGCCACACGCCCTGCTCGGCGTTGCCGAGGTGGGGGAGCTTCTCGACGGTGTCGCCATTGGCACCGTGCATCCACGGTCCGGTACCCGCGCACCATCCGCGACCGATCCACGAGCAAAGGCCCCAAACCCACCACCCGGCAACCTTCGAGTCAAACCACTCAGGGTCAGATTCCAAACCTTCGAGGAGACGACTACGCCCGGTATTCACAAGCCAGAGGTGCTTCGCTATCAGATCGTTTTCGTTCACCGGTTCACCGGCGAACTCCGCAACCCCATCAGGGTCATGCTTCACCGCCCGCCAAAAATTCGCGATAAAGCCGTCGGCGTCGTTTACTGTTTCTGTTGTCTCTGTGTGGTTAGTGGGCCTCCCGAGAAGAACAGCAAGCGACCCCGCGAACGGTTCTACATAGTTGCTCACATCGCCGAGCGCTTCCCAAACTTCGGGAGAGACACGGCTTTTGCCCCCGAACCACGGGAACGGTGCTTTCAACATGGGTTTCCTTCCTCTTGGTTGCGTTGGGTGCAACGTTCTGGTGTTTCTGGCGGTACAGGTGAGCCAAGAATTTCTGCGGTGAGGTACTCAACGGTTGGTGTGCGTGGGCGGACCGCTGCGATGTAGGTGCGGTACCAGTAGCGGTCCATTTGGTGCCCGGTGAGGGTGGGAGGGAGTTCCGGGAGGATCTCCGCCCACGCTGCTTTGATGAGGCGTAGGTGGTCCACCGTTGCCCGGTGTTCGGGGCTTGTGCTGGTCATACGTGGCACCCTTTGTGCCGCAACGTTTCTCGGGTCATCGCAAGGATTTCCGCTACGCGTTTGTCTTGCACTGTTTCCTGCCTGGCTTGGTGGGTGCGCCTGATAGCGGCGTTGATTTCAGCGGGGGTGGGCGCGATCGTGGATGTCGCGAGTTCGGGCCATACAGCGCTGATTTCGGCGGGTGTGCGCCCAGCGAGGCACGCCTCAAGGTGTTTCAGGGAAGCTGTACCGGTGCCGTACCTGGATTCGATCGCATCACATAATTGCCGTGGTGTCATAGGTTCCGATCTCCGATGATTTGAGCGATACGGTGTCCGAGCGTGCCGAGTACGCAGATGGTGTGGCAATGACCGATTTCGTGCCCGTGTCCGTGTGTTTCGTCGAGTTGGGCGGCGATGAGGAAGTACATCATCGCCGCCCCGTCGATCTGCTCGGTGGTCCAGCGAATAGTGGTCGGCATCCGGAGTGCGGTGCAGATGTGGTCGAGGTGTGCTTGGTCGCGGTCTGAGCGGGCAAGCTGGTCGGGGGTGAATTCGGAGGTGTCGGTAAGTCCTCGGCATAGCTCGATGCCTCGCCCGATGATGGTTTCGGTCATACCGCCACCTCCGTGATTGTGCAGGTCAGTGCATCACGTCCGGTTACCTCTACCCGGAATTCTTGTGCGAGGACGTAGTGCGGCGAGTCGTCCTTGATGACTAGGGCATCGACGATACCGTCGAGGAACGCTTTCGCTGATGGGAGGCACGCTGCGGTGTCGGGGAAGTGTGCCCGGTTTCTGCGCTCGTGGGTCCATACCACTGTGATGCGGTCGAGGTTCCCGATGCGGGCGTTCTGTGCGGCAATGAGTCCAATGTGGCGCCAGAGGCGGTCGTGTTTGGCCCTGTTCGCCCAGTGGGTTCGGCGGGCCGCGTTGACGGTGAGCGGCTGTTTCTCGAACCCGATAGTCCACGTGCGGGGGGCGCTCATAGGGTTTCGCCGGTTTCTTCGTCGACGAGTACCGCGTCGTGCGCGTCGTCGATGTCGGCGGCTTCGGCCGCTTCGACCATCTTGGTGAGATGGCTGATAGCTGCCTCCAGCGTGGCAGCGGGCATGTCCTGAAGGCGTTTCTTGCCTTTCTTCGCGAGCATCCTGCCGGTGAGTTCGGTGTGGTCGATCCCTGCTCGTGCTGCTCGTGGTGCGAGGCCTTCCCATCTGGCGATGAGTGACCCGATAGCGGGTGCGGCAGGGCTGGTGGTGGCGCTTTCCATTTCCTCAGCGGCGTACAGCCCTGCGAGCTCGTGGGGGAATGCTTTACGAAGGGCGAGCGCTTCAGCGCATTTCGCGAGCATTTGCGCTGGTGCTGTTTGCCAACGGCCGCGGCCTTGGTACTCCGAGAGGTGCGCTACAGCGGCTATGGGGTGCTGCTTGTCTTTGTGATGGACAACGACTCGAGCGGCGATCGGTGGTTCTTTCGAGGTCCACACGTCGTGCCATTCGCCATCACCCCCGCACCAGTAGGGGCCTTCTTGCCCGTCGTAGTTCCCGGTGCGTTCCGCAACAAGGCGTTGACCGTCGATGGAGACTTGAACAGTGCGTTTCCCTGCCCCTGTCGGGATCAGGTAGATCTGGCGGGCGAGCGGGTCGAGCCCGGTTCGGATGCATTGGTGGAGGAAGATCTCGAACTCGGCGTCGGTTGCGCCTTCCGCGACAGTGCGTTTGATCGTGTCGATCATCTCGGCGGTGAAGGCCCCCGGTGTGCGGTCCGGTACGGCTGGTAGGTGTGTGATAGCTGCGCTCATGCTGCGCCTTTCGGGGGGTCTGGTAGCTCAGTGGGTGTGGTTCCGGGTGTGTGGAAGATTTGCGACCCGATCCGTGACGGGTGAATCTTCGGCGTTCGGTCCGCTGTGATCGCCCGGACTTGGTGCGGGTGGAGCGACACGACAGCGCCGGACAGGGTTTTGATTTTGACCCTGTTCCCGGCCCCGGATTTCCGGTGTCGCCCTGGGATCCGGTGGCGGTCCTCAGCGGACACAGGGAAATAGAGGAGGGTGCCGGTTTGGGTGCCGTCGCGCCCGTCGAACTCGACTGGGGTGCGGCGTTTTGCGTCGGTGGGTGTGAGTCCTCGCTTAATCATGGGTTGGGTCCTTTCTGGTTCGGCGGTAGTGGTCGCCCATTTCGGTTTCCCACTGGTCGTAATCGGCGGCGAGGGGTGCACAGTGTTCGTGGTAGTGGTCCTGGCATACACACCCGCCCCATTCGGTGAGGGTGCAAGCGATACTGCGGTGCCCTGTTTCAAACTGATCTGTGTCGGTGTCGATCACGTCACCGCAGAGAACACACCACACCCGGTTAGGTTCCGGTTCCGGTGCGGCAACCGTGGCCGTCGGTGTCACAGCGAGGCGGTGCGCTTCCTCCCTCACATGAATCGCCTCCAGCATGTGGATCGCCACAGCGGCAGCAATGATCGCTGTGAACACAACCCCAACAAGAGCGAAGAGCAGGAGTTGCCCGGTCATGGTCTCTTCGATCGTGTGAGCCCCAGCCCCGTCAGCGCCTCGTCGATGTCGGCGATGATCATCGTCCACCCGTTGGGGACAGTCCTGACAACTGGCAAGCCGAGTTCGCGTGCCAGCTCAAGCTCACGATCAGCGTCGGGCGATTCGCCTGGGAGTCGGATCAGTGCGTCACATCGCCGGATCAGTGCGTCACATCGCCGGACACCTCGCATGTCGAGATGCATCCACGACTCGTACGGCAACGGTGCGAACATTTCTGCCAGGACGCTGACGTGGGGGACGTGGATCAGCCAACCCATCTTCGCTAGTTCGGCAGCCAATTTGATTGCCTGGTAGGTGTGGCGAAGAGGGTCCGAGCTGATCGGGCCAGCGAGGTAGATCAGTGAAGGGGTGGAGTCGTGCTTCCCGGTCATGGGCGGGCCCGCCAGTAGGTGCGTTGGTCTGAGCGGAGTCTGCCTGCCCGGACTTCCCCAGCGAGGACCTCGATCACCTGGTCGGGCGTGACGCCGGGAATGCGGATCGCTTTCGGTGACCACGCTGCTGTGCAGAGCCGTTCGAAGCGTGCCACTTCGGCCAGAACCATCGTGCGTGTCTGCTCTGCGCTCATGGTCGTCCTCGGGTGAGGTCAATCACAGCGGGTGCGCCGCGCCGCTGGTTCTGCTCAATCGTTTCAAGGAGCGTTTCCAGCCGGACCGCCGCGGCTCGCATATCAGCAAGAGTGAGGAGGAAAGCCCAAACCATCCCCCCGAAACACACAGCAAGGCAGAGCGCCCCGAACACCGCCACAGGGTTCATGATGCGACCTCCTCTGCCACCATGGCTGTGAGGTAATCGAGCGCAGCGAACACTTGCGCAGCCCACCGGGCTTGCGTCTCGGTGGGCTTTGTATCCCACTCGGCAGGGCCAGCCTGCACGTTGGCTCGCACAAGGTCGCACACAGCGTGCACAGTGGCGCCTTCGAAGTGGCGGCACCCGGCGTTGATACGCCACCCGAACCCCGTTTCGACCCTGATCCGGTGCAACGTCATTGAGCTACCGGACCCGACGCGGTCTACCCATGCAATGTGCTCCTGGGTAGCGATATCGCCTTCGCCGGACACCCTGGCCGAGCCGGACACCCAGGCCGAGCCGAACACACTGGCCGAGCCGTACACACTGGCCGAGCCGAACACCCAGGCGTTAGGTCCGATGGTCGTGCTCATGATGCGACCGCTTGAGCGCATGTGAGGATTTCGTCGCCGGGGTGGAGTTCGGTGCCGACCTTCGAGCGTTCCTGCAGGAGCTGGATCACCAGACGTTTGTCGAGCTCATCACCGCATGGTTCTGCGAGGTCCCACCATGTGTCGCCGGGCTCAACAATGGTGGTGGTGAGGGTGGCGTTTTCGAGCGGGTCCGCAGGGCCGGTAAGGGTGACGAACAGGGCTGCGAGGGTGAGCCCGATCATGAACGCGAGAGCGGCTGCTGTAGCGCGCATCTCTCGTTCTACTGGCCATTGGGCGGTCATGATCGCACCTCGATTACGTGGGCGTTGTCAAGGCTCTCCAGCGCTGCGAGTACCTGCCTACGGTTCAGCACGTCCAGGTGGTGGAGTTCATCGGTGATCGCGCTGGTGTGCAGGCTGATCGCCAGCAGTGCCTGCTCGCCCGACGACAGGGCGGCGGGTGGTCGCCACGTGAACACGTCCTGGGTGTCTGGGATCTCGGACGGATCGAAGAGGGGCGACTGGATGAGCGAGAGGATCTTCTCTGCAGCGGTCATGCTGGGGTCTCCTGTGCGGGTGCGTTGTTGAGGATGATGGTGAGTTGGTCGCGAACGGTGACGAGGTGGTCTGCTGTGGTGCGTGGCACGTTGAGCTGGTCGTAGTGCCAGATCGCTTTGTTGATTTCCTCGATCGCTGTGCGGTGTGCTCTGCGGGCAGCGCCGATGGTGTGATCGCTCATGACGCTGCTCGTAGTTCGGTGGGGTGCTCAGGGTTCGAATCGGCGAACGAGCGGGCCATGTACGCCTCGAGGTCTCGACGGCGGAACGTGACCGATTTGGGTCCGAGCCCGAGCGGTGTGAAGTCGGGGATCTCGCCGCGGGTTCGGATCGTGTCGAGTGTGGCGACGCTGATCCGGAGGAACTCTGCGGCTTCCCGCCGTGTGAAGAAGGGTTGCTCGGCGGCAAGCACGACGACGTTCACTGGTCGGTCTGTTGTGGTGACCGTGGCGACGATCTGGTCGGCGAGGTTCTGCCCGTACGTTGATTTGGGGCGACTCATGCTGCCATCGCCCGTTCGCGAATCTCTAGCGTCGAGATTGGCACCCAAAGCTCAACCACTTCCCGGCCAAGCACTGCTGCTATGGCGAGCTTGTGAGCATCGCGAGGCACATACAAGCCGTTCTCTATGCGTGACAGTGCGGAGTCCGTCAACCCTGAGGCTTGGGCTAAGTCCGCGAGCTTTAGGCCCATGGATTTACGGCGGCTTCTTACACGGTGGCCATCGAACTGCTGCCTAGTGAGCACTAGTTCGGCGACGACTTCGGCGTCTAGGAGTGGGGTCATGGATTTCAATGTAGCGGCAACTTGCCCAAGTTGCAACACTGCAACTACGCCGTTTCTGGAAACGCAAGTGAGGCCGTGGCAGACTGGCCCTATGTCCTCCTCGATCTCCGCCGTTCTCTCCGAGCGACTCTCGACGCGCGGCGGTAAGGCTGGGCTGGCGTGGCCGAGGTGATCGGCCACCGTGCGGCCGGTGGACGGACGGAACCTCTTCACCACATCGCGACCAATGGGCGGCAATCGAGGATTACCTGAAACTAGAGCCCGGCAGCCTCGGGGGTGAGGCGAGCGACGTCCTTAAGCGGCTAGCTGCCGTAGAATCAGAGCTTCAAGAACTTCGAGGTCGTGTCTCAGTTCTCGTTGAGCTTCTTCAACCCGGCCGAGAGCGGCGGTGAGTGTGGCGTCAGTGGCGGGGTCGGTGGGATCGTTCGTGGTGTTCGTGTCTGACATAACGACATTCTCGCATGGTGCCACTGACACTGAACCGGTGCCGAGACATCTCCCCAGAATGATCACATAGGAGACAACGTGCTCCGTCTCCATCCGTAAATCCATCCGTAAATCGTTCGTCCCAGGGTGAGCTGTGAGGTCCTACTAGGACCCGAAACCCTTGCAATTAGTGCGACCTGGTGCGCTATAGGACGAACTGCGGAGACTCATAATCCCTTGGTCGTGGGTTCGAGCCCCACCGGCCCCACGCCTCGAAACCCTTGCAATTGCAAGGGTTTCGCTTCGTCCGGAACAGGCTCCGGAACAGGCTCCGGATCCAAAATCCGTAACAAAATCCGTAAATGACAGTGGCAGGCCCTAGGATCTCCGAAAACGAGAAAGCCCCGCCGACCGTGCTGCGCGGTACGACGGGGCGAAACAGACGGTGGAGGTCTGCTAATGCTCGATTGTAATCGCTACCCCCGACACTCAACGTGACCGGCACACTGCGCGAGCGGTCGCCAGGCGTGTGGGAGATCTCAGCATCCCTCGGCGTGAAGGACGACCGCGGGAGGTACCGGCGTATCTCGCGCACCGTGCACGGCACCAAAACAGACGCTCAAAAGGCCTTGCGTTCGCTGATCGGTGAGGTGGAGGCGAGGAAACACCACAACCGGCCAAGCACTCACCTCACGGTCGCAGGGATGCTGCACCGCTGGTACGGCGCGGAGCAGCCGGGATGGTCGCCAGCACACGCGGCGCAAACGCTTCGAATCATCGACCAACGTATCGTGCCGAAATTCGGCACTGCTCAAGCTGGGGAACTTCGTGCACCGGCGATCGAAGCATGGTTAGCGCAACTCAGCATCTCCGGGCGCCGGGACGGCAAGGGGTTGTCCGATGGGCAGGTTCACAAAACGAAGATCATCCTCGCAGCTGCGTACGCCGACGCTGTTCGTCTCGGAGATCTCCCCCATTCCCCGATGCTGGTGGTGCGGGTCCGCAAAGGGCGGCGCACAGACCGAGGGCAGGATCGGCGCACAGCGCACACTGTGGCGGATCTGTGGCCCATGGTTGAGGCTGCCGAGTGGTACCGGCCCGGTTTCGGGGTGTTCGTCCACTTGGCGATCATCACAGGGGCGAGGCGGGGCGAGATTCTCGCGTTGCGGTGGTCAGATATCGACCTGGTGGCCCAGTCAGTCAAGGTGGAGCGGGCCCTGTCCTTCGTTGGTGGGGTACTGCACGAGGGCCCGCCCAAGAATGATTCCTCGATCCGTGCGGTACCCATCGACGCGGTCACCGTGGCGGCGCTCAAAGCGTGGCGGCGGCGGTTGGCCGAAACTTCGTTAGCTAACGGTGCGCGCCTTTCGAGCTCCTGGCGGGTGTTCCCCATCGGGACCGACCCGACCGGGGAAACACCGTGGCATATTGATACCCCGTCGAAATGGTGGCGGGCCGTGGCCAACACAATCGGGCTCGACGGCACGGCGCTGCATTCCTGCCGTCACGCTGTGGCGACCACGATGCTGAGCGCCGGGGTAGATCCCCGCACCGTGGCCGATCATCTCGGGCACGCCTCCCCGGCTGTCACGCTTGATGTGTATTCGGCAGCCGTGCCCGCCAGATCACGGGCCGCTGTGGAGGCGCTCGCCGCCACTGTGATCCCCGCTACTTGACCCGTGACGCGCAGCAACCCCCGGCCTGGGAGGGGATGCCGGGGGTTGCTGGTTCGTTGGGGGAGCGACCTGGTTACGCTGCTGGTGGGAACATCATCGCCCCGAACCACTTATGTAGCGCTTCGGTAGTGGATGCTGAATCGGCGAGATCGCGGGTGAATCCAACATGCACATGATCGGTGTGAGGGTTGGAGCCGTGGTATGCCTGCCAACCGCGCTCAGCGGTCCACCGGCGGCGGTTCCAAATGATCTCGCACACTCCGCACTGAGTAGCGGCTTTCACGATCACAGCGGCGAGGAAGTCACCCACCTGTGTTGACGGAACCATGAAGTCCACAGCCCGCCCAACGGCGTGAAGCGACCAGGAGCTGCCGCCGCGTTGGCGGCGACGGTTGTAGATCCCTCCCATCTTCACACCAGCTTGAGTGAACGCGAAGAGGATCACATCAGCGAATGCCTGGACACCGTGCCGTGGTCCTCGGTTGCGGACGAGTTCACCGCCTGTGACTGGTTCATACGCCACCGCAATCACCTCCTGCGTAGGGGTCGACGTTGCCAGCGTCGGTGAGGTGGGTGGTTGCTTGGGTGCCGGTCACGAGCACGGCAAGCACCGCGAGGAGCGCTTGGCACCATGTTTGATCGGTCCAGCCGAGTATCGGGGCAACCGCTCCAAGGCACGCTGCGAGCGTGTTCATGAGGGCGCGCAAACGCCCCCCGAGGACGGGGTCAAATAGGTTCATTGTGCTTCTCCTGTGGTGGCGTCTAGGCGGGCTTCGAGGGCATCGATCCGTTGGCGTAGGTCTTTGCGGTCCGCTTTGCATTCGAGGAGCTCCGCGTGTAATTCGGCGGAGTTCCGGCGTGTCTCCCTGAAGCTGAGCGTGATAAGGATCACTGCCACCCCGAGGACACTCCCGCCGAGGACCTGCCCGAACGTTGCTTCCTCTGTGAGTACACCTAAGAATCCGAGGGTCGCGGCGATCAGCGAAGAGAGCTGCTCTGCGGGTGAGGGCATCGGGTGTCCAATCATGTGGGGGCTTCGCTAGCGAACGTGTAGGCCGAGATCACCCGAGTCCGCCGTTGGATGTCATGTAATCAATCTTCTCATTCACGCCAGCAATCTGAGCTGCCTTCAGCTTTGCCATCGTTAGAGGAAGACCGGCCGCTGTGAGCGATTCTTCAAAGGCCTCAAGACCAGCGACTTCAGCGTCACGAGACACAGCCATAAGGTTTACCTGAACTGCTGGCGGGTTCGGGTTCAAGGTCTGAGCTTCTTCAACTGTGTCGAACCAGTGCCAACCCTGTACTGGGGACTGATCTTGAGTTGTGTCGTCGAGATGAATTCCACCTGGAAGATCCAGTGACCCCGCTTCAAGGATCTCAACCCCGCTCCACTTGTACCACATAATCTGCTCTCCTTCTGGCTCTACGAGCCGGTAACGGTCCAGCCCTTTGATGTTGCGATTGATGGCGTGTCGCCCGTGGTTCCGTAGTTGGAAGTCACGGTGATTGTCTGCGCCCCTGCCGCCGTGCCTAGATTTGTGTAGATCGTGTCGAGGGCGGCTGAACTGAGCGAGCATGACGCAAAGTTCATGGCGTATCTTGCCCCAACAATCAGCACGGATTCTAGAGATTGGCACCCGGTGAACGCTGTAGCGAATGTTGTGCAGTTGGCAACATTCCAGGCCGGGATCGACCGCAACGATGAACACAGGTTGACTACTGACGTCATATTGGTAGCCCCTGACGTATCCATCATTGGGATGGTCTGCAAAGCTGGGCAATTAGCAAATGCTCTGGTCCAGTTAGACACCGAACCGGTGTTCGTCATGGCTCCAACTGAAGTCAGGGCCGGGCAACTATCAGCGAAGTTAGACAGCACTGTGCATGCCTGGAGGTTGTAAGCAGGGATCGAGACGAGCGATGGGCATTGAAAGAACATCTGATCCGCAGTAGTGCAGGCAGACAGATCGAACAGTGGGGCCACTCGTAAACCAGAGCCTCTGAACGCCTGTCCTATGTCTGAAACCATCGACGTATTGAACGTCGGAACGGAGGTAAGAGACGAACACAGATAGAACGCCTGATACATGTTGGTAACGGCAGACGTGTTGTAAAGAGGCACCGTTCGTAGCCGAGAACAGCCTGAGGCGAAGGTGGTCATGTTCGTTACGGCGGCGAACGAGTCAATTGTGGGAAGTTCAACGAGCGAGGAGCAATTAAAGAACATCGAAACAACTGAGGTGACGGACGACGTGTTAGTGAACGCCCCGCACTTCTCCAGGGAGTAGCAATTTTGAAACATGGAGGCCAAAGAGGTAGCGCCAGCACAATCGAGATCTCCGAAAGACCGCATCGCCGGAAACCCTGCGATACCCGACCCCGCACCGCCGACGAACCTGCCAGGGCTTGGGTCGGAGGTTGGCCCCAGAACTCGCACCTGCTCGCACATTGAATGAATCACAGTGCTAGATGCGGCACCGAAAGTGATACTGGTGGCATTTGGCAGTCTCGCCACCAGATCCAGAAGCCCAGTGGAATACAAATTCGGAAGAGAGTTCGTCGTATTCTTGACCGATGTATTAACCGTCGTCAGAAGTTGCCCGGCCTGGGGGGCGACCTTGATTAGAGCTTGGCGATACCCTTTGGAAGTCAGAGTGCCAGCAGAATAATCAGACCACGAGAGAAGCCTCTGCGCCGTAGCTCCAGACGCATACGAAACGGGGCCTAACCCGTCGCCCCAATCAACCGTATAAGCACCAGAAACCGTCAAGGCGACCGGATTAGTGATTCCCTCCCACACAGCCCAAGACATACACAGACCCTGAGTTCCAACCAGTGGATCAACAAGAGGCACCCACTCTGGATTCCTTGACCACGGAACGAACGGCTGAGCCTGCTGCTCTGGAGAAATGACTGCGGTTGAAAGACCTTGCGTCATGCCGTTTCCTCACCGAAAGCAGAAAAGGAGATCGTGGCGGCTGAAGCTCGCACCTCGATAAGTTCAGCGGCCCCGAGTGTTGTGCCGAGAGTCGCTACAAACGTGGTGCAGCCAGGAAGAATGTGGTCGAAATACAGATAGTGCTTCACCGCCAGCGCATCAGCAGTTGGCCTCACGGCCACACGAAATGTGGCTTGGACTTGCGAGGTGTTGCACACGACAATCGAGCTAACCACAGTGGATGTCGCCGCTGGCACTAGGTACAGCGTGGTTGTGGTCGCTGCCGCTGGGGCCGATTGGCCAAGGATCTTCCTTGTAGTTGGCATTTACATTCCTCCTAGGAGCATCGCGGTCGTGTAGGCGGTTTCCGACGATCCTCCACCTGTGGACCCGATCGTGATCGTGTTCGCGGTGTCGTCGACGGTGATTGTGATGTTGGGTCCAGCCGTGAGCGCCGATGCCACAACATCTCTGGCCTGTTCGTCGGTGTACTGGGCTGCTTCGATTGCCGCGGTCACTTCCGAATCGCGGGCGATCGAAGCGGGGACGAGGACATCTGGGAGGGTGCCCGCCCCGTTAAGTTCGGCGTATCCGTGTGGCTGATTCGGGCCGACCAGCCCAAGGTTATCGATCGCTGCTGCAACATCGGTGAGGTCGGAGAGATTCGAGGCGGCCGAGAGCTTCTCTGCGAGGGCGGAGGTGAGCCCGGTGATAGCGCTTTGGGGGTGCGAATCCGCCGCGGTGCGGCCGGTGAGATCGGCGTGCGCTATGACTCCGCCACCGCCGCCGCCCGTGACCGCTACCCAGCCTGAGGGTGTGGCCAGCCACAACGTGGCGGTATCAGTCTCAACGTAGAGGCGGTCCATGTCGCCCGGGGTGCCCGATGGGGTGCCTGTCCCTGCGGGGATGTGAAACGGTACCGCTGGCGACCACCACCCATCCTGGGAGACCGATATCGTGATCGCGGGCTCAGCAGTCGGCCCGCCTTCGGGGTCGTAACTGATGATCGCTGATGGACCACTCATGTCGACAGCAGTTTCTGGCGACGGCGGGGGGCCGACATGGAACTCGATACCGCCTGCGGATACACCGCCGAGACTGAGTGCCGAATACACGGTTACATCGATGGGGGTGTCATCGATGACACAGCTCACGGTCGACACGGACGGGGTTGTCGGGAGCGCCCCGACCGGGCCGGTACCGCCTGTCAGGTCTGCCTCGATGAGGAGGTCGAGGCGAAAGAGTGTCGCTACGGTGGGTGCCGCTACCTGCAGGTGCCCGTAGAGCCAGCCAGCGTGGAATGCGGCTGAGGTTTCGGCGTCGATCTCGATGAGCACATTGTCGCCAGCAACAGTTGGGGTCGCGGTGTGAACGAGTGCACCATTTCGACGGCGCAACTGAAGAGCGAAGGTCTTGCCTGTCGTGAAGCCTGCTGGTAGGACAACCACGATCGAGATGTCGTCCCCAGCGACAGCTGAAAGGCGAGCTACGGCGCTCACGCTGGGGCACCTGACGGGCCGATGTCTTCAACGATGAGCACACTGGGAAACGTGGGAGATGCCACCGTTAGTGCCGTACCGCCGCCAGTGCACTCAATGCGGATCTTGGCGGTTTGTGATCCCGAACCGAGGCCCGAAAGCAAAGCCGCCATGCCGACAGTTCCATACGCCGAAGCAGCTGGCGAAGTGAAGAGGCTGCGCCGAAACCCTGTGCCTGCGCCGTTGGTGAGGTACACGCCCATTTGGTTGCCCGAATTGTTCACGATGATGTCGGAATCGAACCGCACCACATACCGCCTGTTTGCCACAGCGGTCCATGTGAGCGAAAGCCCAGCAACGTCTGCGATGGCGGAAACCGCTGGAGAGTTCGCTGCTAGCGAAACTGCCCCGATGTATCCCCACGGCATGTTCCATGGTGGCTGCCACCCAGTCGTGGCGGTGGTGTAGGTCAAAAGCCGGTCAGTGTCGGTCTCGTAGATCGTCATGCCCTCCGGTGGTGATGACGGCCTGGTCGTCGAGGTGCACACGATCACCGATTGCTTGGCCAGGTAGGTGTTCACCTCCGCTGCGGTCAGCGTTGCGCCGGGAACAAATGTCTTGAATGCCATGGGTGCCTCCTAGGCGGCTAGCTCGTCGACGTCGAGCAGTGACGCGTCGAGAATGAACGGGACATAGTCGACAGGGACCGGGAATAACCCCCAGGTGACGACATACCGACCTGACGCAGGGGCCCATGCCCACGAGACGGCCGCGATGATCCCTTGGGCCGTGATAGTCCGGCCATCAGGGGTGACCTGTCGGACTTCAACCCGGTCGCCGATATCGCGGGCCAACGCTTCGGACCAGGTCGCCGCGTGCTCGTCGAGCGACAGGGCAACCGATGAGACGTGCCAGGCGCGAAGCCCGGCGAATTGGCCGATGATTTGGGTCGCCAACGACATCACGTCTTCGTCGTTGTCTGTCGTGAGGTCAGTGCGTCCCCAGGATCGTCGACCGAACAGCGCTACCGATTCGAGATCTTCCAGAAACTGTGCGGTGGATCCGGCCCGCCCAAGGTTCACAGTGTTGATGACCCTGGCCAGTGGCGATGGGTTCGGTGTGATTTGCTCGAACGGGATCGCGTCGGGCGTCATCCCAACAACGGTTTGAGGCACGGTTGGGAACCCGAACTGGTGGCGCACAACGACTTTGCCTGATCTGTCGATCCATGCGTGGGCGCCAGCGGAGTCGACCGCTAGCAGGATTTGCGACCATGCCGGTTGCGCGAGGGTTGTTTCCTGCTGTGGCATCGATGCCGTGGGTGAAATCTCACGTTGCGAGGTTGGCCAGCCAATGCGATCCAGGATCCGATTGACACGATCAGCTGCGGATTCCCGGGCTCCGACGGGGGACACTTCCGGGAGATCCGCGGCGTTGAGCGTTTCGAGCGGGTCTGACGCTGTGATCTGGACGGTAGCGTTGAGCTCGCCTGCGAACGTGATGGGCCAGTCATCGGCGGTACCAACGAAGAGCATGGTCTCGGCGTCACCCGAGCGGGCGACAACCCGAACGGGTACGCCTGGCCGCAACTGCGACACACCCGCGGCAACATATGGCCCACCGAGGTTCGTGGGGTCGAACCGCCCGTCCATCGAGTCGAGCGTGAACGTTGCACGCCCACCGCCGTAACGCATGTATGGGCCCGTCGCGGACGCTGAGCCGCGAGTGATTGTCGCGGAGCCTTCGACCCAGTCGGTGACGTCGGTCCACACGTAGCCGAGGTCGCCGCCAAGTGTTGCTGGCCCATCGAGTAGGGAGGAGTCGAGAATGAACGCCCCAGTTTCGGCGGTGAGGCCCAACTCAATGTGCAGCGCTGCGGGGGTAGCCACTGGCTACGCCACCATTCGGGCGTTGATTTTGCCGCCGTGCCTGCCGTACGCGTCGAGAGCCTCAACGACTGCTCTGCCGATCGCCACAGGGTCGCCGACGCCGGTCTGGATCGTGATGCTGACCGGGGCTCCGCCACCTCCGCCGAAACCGAACTCGTGCGCTCGTTCTAACGGCACGACCGCCTCTTTTCCGGAGCGGTTGTCGCCGATCATGGCAAGCATCGGCCCGGTAGCGATACCACCCTCAGCGAGGCGCGGAAGTCCTGTAAACGGAGTCAACGTGACCCCGAGAGCACTTACAGAGAAGTTGCGGATCTTGTCGATGAAGTTCGAGTTGATGAAGTTCTTGATTGACGCCCAGATCTTGGACCCAACCTCGGCGATCGCTCCGCCCACAGCGCCGAGACCGTCGCCGATCTTGTCCATGATGGTGGAGCCGATCGAGCGTGCCGCCGACCCAATGGAACCGATGATGCCGAGGATCTTGCCGGGCAGAGATGAGATCGCATCCCACACTCCCGACACACCGCTCGACACGGTGTCCTTGATCCATGACCACGCGGATCCGGCTGCGTCTTTGATGCCGCCCCAGACGCCGGAGAGGGTGTCGCCGATCGCTCGGCCGACCATCTGAATGTTGGTCCACACGAGGTTGATTGCCCCAGACACTACCGAGGAAATGGTGTTCCAGACGCCCGAAACGATCCCTTTGATTCCGTCCCACGCGCGGCCCCAATCCCCGGTGATGACACCCATGACGACGTCGATCACGCCCGAGATCACGTCGAGCACACCGGAGATCACGCCCCAGATCGTGTCCCAAATGATCTTGACGGTATCGAGGATCAGGTCGCCGTAGTCCTCCCACAACGACTTGATCCAACCCAGCACGGTGCCGACGAGCTCCGCGATCCCGGTGAGGATCGTGCCGATCTTCTCCGCGATCGGTTGAACCTTGGCGATCATTGCTGGGCCGTTCGCGTCCCACCACTCCGAGATCGTCGCGAACGCTGAGCGGATAACACCCGTCGCGGATGTGACGACGTTCTGGGCGGTCGACAGAACGCCGCCCTCGGAGAACACGTTGCTGATCGTTGATCCGATCATCTCGACGTACGGGGCGAGTTTCGGTCCCCATTCCTCGCCGAGTTTCTGTGCCCATCCAACGAACTGTTCGACGCGTGGGATCACGGTGTCTCCCACGAAATCCGAGAGAGCTTGAAGGCCTTTGCGTTTGAAGGACTCAATCCTTGAGGCGGTCGTGTCGTACGCTCCGCCCAGCTTGTCGGTAGCGCCAGCGATGTCGCCCAATGACTGCGACGCCTCAGACGGGTCAAGCGCGAACAGCGCGTCGCCGAGATCTTCCGCTTTGGTGCCGAACAGCCCAACAGCCGCGGCGTTACGAGCGATGGGGTCCTCAGTGGAGCGGAGCGCGTCGAGCACCTGGTCGAGTGCTTCCGCGGCTTTGGGTCCGCCAGCAGCGAATGCCTGTGTCATTTTCTCAGCATCGAGGCCGATCATGGAGAACGAGTCGGCGGACAGTTTCGAGGCGTCCTGGCCCCGGATTGCCATCTCCTTGAGAGCGTCAGCCACAGTGTCGGCGTCACGTGCACCGGCTTTGAGACCTTGGGACATGAGCCCCGTGGCTGTCGCGCCGTCGATGCCGATATCGCGGAAGATCGTCGAGTACTCCTGGAATGTTTCGAGGAGATCGCCGGACTTGTCCGCGCCCTGCTGCATGCCGCGGGTGAGGATGTCCATCGCGGCTTCAGCGTCAGGCGCGAGCCCGTTGCGCATCAGGTTCGCTACCGCTTCGGTCGTCATCCCAAGGTCCTGGCCCATCACGTCAGACAACGTCATGACCTGTGCGGTGACCGCCTCAATATCAGCGTTGATCGCGTCCTCAGGGAGGAGCCCCTTCTCGAATACCTGGCGGATCGCGTCAGCGGAATCGCCAACACCCTCGCCGAACCCATCCGCGTAGAGGTCGCCAGCGATGCCGCCAAGATCCTCGGCGAACTGCGGATTCGAGATACCCATTCGTGCAGCGAGGCGCGCCTCAACATCGCCCGCTTCGAGCGCGTCGCTGAACCCCTGAACAAGCGCGGCACCCGCGAGAGCGCCGCCGGCAAGGGCTGCGCCACCGAGGAACCCGCCAATCTTTGAGCCGAACCCTTCGATCTTCGCGCCGAACCCGTCGAGACCCTTGGACGCGTCGTCAAATGCTTCGCCGAGTTTGGACGCGTCGCCGATGATGCGGATCTTGAGCGCTTTACTGGACACGCATCACCTCTCCTTCTTTGGGATCGCGTCGATGAAGGTCTTGATTTCCCGGTCGGTGAGACGGTCGAGGTCCCACGGTTTGAGACCGAACCAGTGCGCTAACTCTGGGGCTCGTCGCCGCCAGA
>OFQV01000176.1_pt1 | contig 18577 bp, 40 predicted proteins | sample 1542971 | NCBI WGS metagenome assembly OFQV01 (sample SAMN07774229, study PRJEB24372) | wastewater metagenome | isolation source: WWTP Cannobio (Effluent) | place: Italy: Cannobio | collected 2016-01
CCCGGCCCCCCCTCCGGGCATCCCCTCAATCGGGGGGGTGGGTCGGCCCTGCATCCGCCCTGTCCCTGCCCTCTGACTTGCCCTTGCATCGGCCCATTGTTGCAGGCGTGCGCGATTGTCATTGATTGTCAGGCTCTTGCGCATCATCGCCACCAGATGCGTCATCTGGTAGAGGGGTGATATCGACCATCCGCGCCCCTGGTCGGACGAACTCATAGCCCCCCCGATCGACGTTGACTTGCACGTTCACGGAGGCGCCGGTTTTGACCTCGCCCGCGAAGAACTCCACCATCCTAGCCTTCACCTGCTCGGACTTGGCTTCGTGCATCAATTCGAGGCCGACGCGGATAGCTGCTGCCCTGGCTTGTTCCTTCAAAGCGCCTGCATCCATTACGGCTTGTGCTTTGAGGGTTTCGAGGTATGCGCCTATCTCTGGGCGCTGGATTGCGCGTGAGAGGCTCTTTTCATTGAGGCCCGCCCGGAGGGCTGCTTCTCTCTGTGTTCTGCCTTCTTCTGCGATTAGTGCGAGGGCGTGGCGGAGTTTGGGACGCATACGGGGGGGATGCGCCCCTGTGGGGGACGGTATAGCGCGGTTGTATCGTACTGGCGTTCTGGGCGTGGCGGTCATGCGTAGGACGCTATGCGCGGGGGCTGATCCTGGTCTATGCACCGCGCAGCTTGACGGTATCGCTTTTTTACACTTTAGGTATTGACGTTGTATCGGATTGCGCCTATCTTGTCTTTATCGGAACACGACGCCGACACAACCGCCCGACCGGGCAAGAGAGAGAGACACGACAATGACCGAAGTTCACCACGCGCATTTCATCCGCATCCGCTATCACGGGCCGACGAACACACGCGGCGCGCGATGGGTGGCAAGCTGGGCAGGATGGCCCAGCGACGATAGCCGTCCCGTTCGCAAGACTTTCAGCTTTGACTATGGAGCGGGGAATTATGAGCCGCTTGCGCGCGATGTAGCGGCCGCGTTCTGCGCTTGGTTGTCGGACGACGGCGACGTGTTCACGGCTGACCGGATCACGGCTGACCGCATCACGCTTGCCGATATGGGCGACCGCGACCTTGCCTTGCTGGTCCACACGGAACGGGGGGCCAAGCAATGATCGGTGATTTCCTGGGCGCCTTGTCGCTGTTCGCAATCGTCTATTCGCTGGCTTGGATATTCTATGGGTTTGGGGGTTGAGATGAACCGGAACGAATGGAAAGCCCTCCATCGCGCGATCAGGGCCGATGCCTACATGTTCAAATGGAAATACGGTGGCGGGCCCTGCTTTGGGCGCACCTTCACCCACAACGGCACCGAATACCTGTTGCGCCGCGCGTGGTGGACGCCGGGAAGGTGGATGACGGACGTTCGCGCATCGGCAATCATCGACCGTCCAGTGTTGCACCGCCACGCTTGCGCCCTGAATTGGGCAGGGGTTTGCCGCAGGGAAGCCAAGCGCACGCCGTGGGATAAGTACAGATCGCACCGCGCGTGGCAGGTTTCCCTTGGTGAGTGCCGCGCCCTTCGGACCGGAGTTTGACCCATGCGCTATACCTACGCATACGGCTACAAGAGCGAGCAAGAGGCACAGGCGGCACTAGAGCATTGCTATGCCACGGGCGAGATCAGCACTGGCGATAAGCCGCGGATTTACCGCTATGCCAGCCCTGGTGGGCATCGGTGGGCGATTGATCTGGAGGAATGACGCATTGCCAGAGGGGCGCCGCGCGCGCCCTTCCCCCATGCGCCACGACACGCAGCAGAGAGAAGGAGACACGACATGAAGGCAGACCTTTTACAATGGCACGTCGCCGCGGCCGAGGCTATCGCGGCGCTTGAGCAAGCGCGGGAACGGCTGGAGATGAACGACTACGACGGAGAGGAAGAGCCGTTCATCGAGGATTGCGACACGGCGCTTGCAATGTTGCGCGCCTTGCCGATCAACCGCCAAGCGATCCGGGAGACTTGACCGATGCACCCTTCCAACTGGAAAGAGACAGGCGGCGCCATCGGCCGCACCCGCACCTTGCCAACATTCGAGATTGTCCAACTGCCCAACGGATGCTTTGGCCTTCTGGACGAGAGACAGAACGGCCGCGCCTGCGCCTGGGGATATGCCACACCGGCCGACCTGATCCGGCATTACGAAGGGCAGGCACACCGCCGCGTCGGCTATCGGTCAGAACTCACCCCCGGGGGCGAGCAGCTTGTCATTCCAGGTTGTGAACGCAACTTGGCGCCCGCGGCGCGGCAACTGGACCTGTTCTAAGCAGATGGGCCGGGGGACACGACTCCACCCGGCCCGCTTGCAAGCACCCGAGAGAGTCGGGCAACTTTGCGACTATCACCACGCCCAGAAATGGGCAAGCGAGGAACCAGATGGACAAACCAGCGGGCGCGCAATTCACGCCGGAAACCCTGCACGCGATGACCGACCAGGAGCGGACGCAACTGTTCGACCAGATCATCACCGATCGGTATGGACAGACCAGATCGGTCGACCAAGCAGCGCATGACCTGGGCGTGAGCCGACAGACCGCGTTCCGCTGGCGCCGGGACCATAGCGTGCCGATCATGGCGCTTCTGTTGCTTCAGGAGTGGGAACGGGCGCGGGTTGAAGTCGCGGGCGCCCTTGGCGATGCTGCAATCGTCGGGGAGTTCAAGACGCTCTTGGAGCAGCAGGCGGAGATTTCGCGCCAGATGGTCGAGATGTCGCGGACCTTTGAGCGGATTATCACCCTCTTGACCGACGTTCCCCGTGAATCCTGAACTTGTTGAGACGCATGCGCAACTTTGCGCGTGTGTCTGACAGGATGCGAAGCGTCGTCGGCGGGAGCGGCGCCGGGCGCAAGACAACCTCGTAACCGAGCGTCTTGGCCCATTCGATAAAGGTTTGCGCGTTCGGGATCTTCGACGGGTCGTCCTTCTCGAACTTGGCGAGGAAATCAACTGTGATGCCGGCCGATTCCTCAACTTCGCGGATGGTCAGCGCCAACCCCTCGCGCCGGTCACGCAGAAACACCCGCGCGTCGTCAAAGAACTCGACCGACTTTTCCGAAAGATCAGGGCCGCGCTTGCAGACGCCGGGCAGCGGCCCATCCTCGCGCAACTTTGCAGTCATGGTGCAGCCGTCGCGCGGACATGCCGCCCAGACGTTCGTTTCATCGGCGGATCGGATGATCCACCCGAGTTTCTGGATTTCGCGCAGCCATTTCGGATCGAGCATCGTTTTCCCTACATGAACTCTGAAGCCGCGTCCCGCAACTCTGCGAAGCGCATGGTAGGCGCGTGGAAGAACATCTCGGCCGATGACAGCCGCCCGTGGCGATTCTTGCGCACGATAAATTCGATCTTGTGACGCACCGCTTCCAGATCGGCCTTCCAGTCGATCTTGGCCTGTTCGGTGATGTCGCCCTTCAGGTTGGCCTTGGGCCCCTGCCGTTCAAGCCAGTAGCTTTCCCGATGGCAGAAGATGGCGAAGTCCGCGTCATTCTCGTACTGGCCGGTTTCCTTGATGTCGGAGAGTTGCGGCCGCTTGTCGTCGCGGTTGCCGATGTCCCTTGAAAGCTGGACCAGAGAAATCACTGGGCACCCGAGAAGGCCGGCCATGTGCTTCAGCCCGATGGAAACTTCCGTCATCTGTTCGTACCGCGTCTTGCCGGGGCCTCTCACAAGTTGCGCATAGTCCACCACGACCAGATCGACCTTGCCGCCAGGAAGTGACAGGCCAGCCCGCTTGCAGGCGGAATGAATGGCCGGGATGTCCCTCACATGCTTGGGAATGATCCGCATCGCGCCGTCACCGACGCCCTTTGCCGCCTCGACCCATTTCCTGAAGTCGTCTTCCTCCATCGCCTCTGGGTCACGAAGGTTGGCATAGGGCACCCTTGCAGCTTGCGAGATGATCCGCGTTGCCAGTTCCTGCCGCGTCATTTCCAGAGAGACGAAGGCAACGCCCTTCCCAGAAAAGGCCGCATTCTTGGCGATTTCCAGCGCGACGGATGTGTTGTGCGTGATGGTGAACCCGTCGGTCACATAAAGCTGCCGCGGATGGCTGACCTTGATGCACTGAACCGGCTCCACACCATCTGGCTCGATGCTCACAATCGTCAGCGTTACCGGCTTCACCCTTCCGCACCTGCGTTTCTTGGGAAGCACCGAGAACAGCGAGGCGGCATCGTCGTGTCTGACATTCAGGACGTAATGCACCTGCCCAACCCGGTTCTCACCCTTGTGCGTGAACTTCGGCAGTTTCTGGTTGATCGTGCAGGTTCCACCGAGAGAGCGCACCAACTCTTGCACCTGATCGGCCAGCTTCGCGCTGCTTGTCGAATACCTGACAGCGCCGAACGACTCCACCCATCCATCGGTATCCAGCAATCCTTGCAGGATTTCGCGTCGAACCTCATTCCCGGCGCGCATGTATTCCACCGGGATGAATTTCGTCTCAGCGCGACAGCCTCGCAGTCCGAATGCATCCAGGGATGCGGCAAACCGCGTCAATCCACGCTCACGACCCCTGATCCGATAGTCATAACCACCAGCCGCGACAACCTCATGCCCCTCACCAAGAGCGTTGGCAAATCGCCAAAGTGTTGACGCATCTGCCGTGCTGAACATCGGGTTACCGCCTTCGGGGAAATGCCCGTTTCCGATGAACGCACCAAGAGCCCACGGATCGACAGGAAGATCGTACTCAGCCCCAAACTCTCCCTTGAACAGCGGAACCGTGATCCGTCCGCGCGCCGTGGAGAACTTCAGCTTTTCCGCGAGTTCTTCTGTAGAAATAACGCGCGTCCTTTTCATGAACGACCCGCCAACTTCCCACAAATGCTCACCGCAACAGCGGACGCTACGTCCATCCTTGAACGTCACCCGGTAAACCTGCCGCTCACCCTGCGGGAAGATACCAGTTACCACGGACTCGGCCCCATCGACTGACGCTAGACGGTCGCCAACCCGGACATCGCCCATCGCCTTCCACCCATCCAGCGCCAGGACCATGCTTGTCAACGGCTGCGCTTTTCCCATGCTCGTTGCCCCGCCGAGAAGCACGTTGTCCCCCGGCGCCAGACCCTTGATGATCCGATCGAGCGGGCCCAATCCGGTTTTCAGGAACTCCGTCTTGCCCTGATACCCGTCCACGGCATGACGCGCCGCATCCAGAACCGCCGACTGAAGCGAGTAACTGCTTTCCTCGCCCGCTTCGGGAAGCGCGGAGAGAGCGTGCAGGAGGCGCATCTTGACCTCTCCGCTATCCTCACCCTCGGAAACCCGACTTGCCGCCTCCTGCGTGGCCTCATGAAGCCTGCGACGGCATGACGCCTCAAGGATCGACCGCGCATAGTCGCGCGCCGCATTCGGTGACATGGCAGCGCCGGCCATTCTGGCGAGATACGCCGGCCCGCCCAACTCCTTCAGCGCCGGATCGTTCTCAAGCGCCAGCCGCATCGTGACCGGCGAGGCGAGATGTCCCTTTTCGATCCTTGCCCCGGCGATGTCGTAGATCCGACCGTGCAGCGGTTCCGCGAAGTCGTCGGGCCCGAGAAGATCGGCCACCAGCGCGTGCGTGTCGTTGGCGATGAGAATGCAGCCGAGAAGCTGTTGCTCCGCTTCGATATTGGAGAAAATCACCGGCTTTCCTCCCACGGTGCACGCGGCAACGTCACAGGCGCGGCAACCGCCTGCCCCCATGAACAGCCCGGCGCTTCACGAACCATCACGGTTTGCGTGCCGGGCCGCTGGCCGCGGTTCTGCGGGCAGTTGCCACACAGGCACTTGGACGAGTGAAGGTGTGCCTGACAGACGCCCGCGGCGTTCGAGACGTTCACGCGCCGATGGCAGGACGGCATCCGGCATTTGACGGTCTGGGTCATTCTGCGGACTCCAGTTGGAACTCACGGCCCCACTGATCCGACATCGCTGCGGCGATCCCGGCGTAGGTGGTGCTGCGCAGTTTCCAGCGATCCGGGCTGGGCGGCATCTTGTGGATGCGGTCTGAGCGTCCATCCACGATGTTTGTCGGTTTCAATTTCGGCAGGTTCTTGAGCCAAAGGCAGGTGGCCTTGGTTTCCCCGTGTCCGTGGTGCCAAGGCTGGATCACCTGGTCAGGCTTGCGGATCTGCGTCGAAATCACGCTGACCGGGTTTTCCAGTGCAATCCGCTCGATTGGCGCATTCAGCAGCAGGCGCACGAAATCCAGCGCCCGTCCCTGCCGCCCGTCCGCGATCTTGGCGGGGAAGTGGCGCGCCCCAGACACGGCAAGGTCGGTGCAGGGCGGGTGAGCGATCATCATATCCCACCCGGCGTCCAGAACGTCCCGCACATCGCCCTGGTAGTGCGGGCCGGGACTGTCGGTCGGCAGCAGGTCGCAGGACATGGCGTCATGGCCTCTGGCAAGGAAGGCATCCCGGACGCGGCCCGAATATTCGCAGGCGACTACAACTCTCACCGCACCACCTCGCCCCATTGCGGACCGAGACGGCGGGCGCGTTCCTCAAGCGTCATAGGCTTGGAGGGTTGGGGAAGGTTTTCATCTTCCCAACGCTTCCCGTTGAGCCAGCCTTGCGGATTCATCGTAAATCCGCGCGCCACATTATCGGTCTGCGCATATCGCGCCGCCGCGTCGATCATCATTTCAGGATCGTGACCGCCCTTGATCTGCTTCTGCCAAGCTTTCAGGGCGTCCTGTTTTGCAACCTTCTTCGGATAGACCTTCCAGAACCTTTTGAAAGCATCCGCCGTTCGGTCTTGCTGAGGCGTTTCATCTGCTGAGAAAAGCCCATTCTCGCACGCACGTTGTTTACCATCTGGTTTACTATCTGGTTTACTATCTGGTAATGCTTTGGCATTCACGCCAAATGTCTCTGGCATTGATGCCAAATGTGTCTGGCGTAGATCACAAAACCATTTGGTCCTGTCGCGGCTGTCCTCGTTGAAATTTCCGGTGGCGATCAAGCCGCCCGCCTCAAGGCGCTCGATCGCGCGCCGGATCTGATCTTGGGTCAGGTAGGGGAACATCTCCGAGAAGGCGCGAACGCTGTTGTAGGTCCACGCCATGCCGTCATGGATGTGCTTCCCGTTCGCCGCGTTCTTTTCGCACCAGAAAACGATGTTCTGATAGATCACGGCAGCGTTGACGCCCACTTTCAACGCGATTTCTGAGTCAAACAGATGCGCGCTCATGCTTCTCCTTTCAGGCCCAGAACGTCCCTGAGCCGCCCTTCATTTCTGAGAATTTCCACTTCGCGCCGCACGTCGGCGGTGCTGCACTTCATGCGGATTGCGATGTCCTCGACACCGAAGCCCTCACGAAGAAGGTCAGCCACGCGGCGCTGCCACCCGTCGCTCATCTGAACAGGCCCCCGACGCTGGTGATCTGGTGAGCCCGGCTTTCAAGCGAGCAGGTGTAATCCCACAGGGAAGCCGCATCAGCCGCGTCCGTGTCCTCGACCTTCCAGCCGAGCATCTGGCAGCGCGCATAGACCGCCGCCTTGATGTTGCCGGGCGGCTTGATGCCGCCGAGGAAGTGCTTCCTGACCGTGGCGGGATAGTAGGACACCACGCGCACGCCGAGGCGCGTTGCCTCGCCCTGAACGCAGGCCACCAGACCGACGAGGTTGGAGTTGGCCTTCGGACCGCCGACGAATTGCTCCACGGCCACCAGATCGGGCCGGAACTTCTCGATGTAATGCGCGGTCATGATGAGGGTCTTGGAAAAGCGGACGGGCCATTCCGCCTTGCCGAGATCCACGGTCCAGGCGCGCGGAGTTTCCCCCGCGCAACCGAAGCAGACGCCAGTTTTCGTGGCGGTATCGAAGGAAAGCACCTTCATTCTGCCGCCGCCTCGACTTCTGCGAGATGGTTCAGGAAGCCATCCGTCTCGTCGGACAGTTCTTCGTCGTCGCCGTCATAGGCGGCATCCCGATCAAACGCGGGCGGCTCATCGGGTTCGATCGCATCCCCGAACATGTCGGGCGTGCTTTGCCCCTGCCAGTGCTTTTCCATCAGGTCCAGCAACGGCTTCAGCGAGCGGATGATGTCGTCGCGCTTGTCCTGTTCCTGCTTGTGCAGCATCCGAACGAACGACAGGGCTTTCTTGTTCAGCCCGGTCAGTTCGAGCAGCGACCCGATTTCTTCGCGGTCCTCGCCGGCATCGGAGGCGCGTTCCTTTTCGCGCGACCCGATCCGGTCGAAGGTGTTGATGATCTTGTTCTGGTGTACGGCGATTTCCACTTGGTCCTCCTGTGTGGGGATGACCGGATCTCGCTCCGGTCCAGCGCCTGTTGGTGATCTTCGCGGGTGCCACATGACGACGCTCGGGCCGCGGGGCAGATCACCGTCTCAGCCTCACGGGGCGGCTGTTGAGAGTCCCGAGCGCAAGTCGAAGAAGTCGGCGGGGGTCAGATCGACCTCACCGCGCATGGCAGCAGCGAGAAGCGTTTCGGCATCTTCATGCGGGACATAGCCGCCGCGCCCGCTGCGTTCCTTGGGATAGGTCCACCTGTAGACCCACGAGTGAGTGCGTCCGGTGAGAGCCGCCACGCGGGCGACACCACCGCATTTGTTGATGACATGCTGTGCAGGGTTCATGTCCCCACACTTCTACAATCGAAGTATTTAAGTCAAGCGGGGAAATTCTTCATGAGACCGCGGCTCTGCGCGCCGGTTCTGGCGCGTCCCTCGCATTTCAGAACCTACAGAATCGCGCGGCACTTCTCACTCGCCTTTCAATTTCCAAAACAGAAGTTTTTCTCTTGACGCGGTGCTTCTAATTTGGAAGTGTGTTTCTCAGGGAGCGACACATGAGCCTCCCGTGTTGAGGGACACATGAGAAGCATCACGACAGGCGATTTACATGCGATGGCGGCGGCACTCCTGCCGCTGGCCGAAGAAGAACGTTCGGCGGCGGCGCAACGGATCATCGACAGGGCCCGCAAGGGCGACAAGCTGCGCAAGCGGCTTGGCCGGGTGGTCATGGGCTACTGCGACGGCACGCTCTACGGGGCGACAGACTTCCCGCGGCCGAAGTTCGACCCGAACATCACCGAACACCTGAAGGCGCTTCACGTCGCCCTCGGGGAAATCATCGCAGACCGGGAGGAAATGCAGAATGTTTCCTCTTGATGGTGACGACGCGCTGCGGAATGCGCGCAGCATCGTGCGGCTTGGGCCGGAAGCAATCCAGCAAGGCTATGTGCTGGAAGCCTGTGCCTACCTGCTGGAACACGGCGACGAACGCGACTTCCTGAAGGCGTCAGCCATGCGGGACCAGATCACCGAGACGGAGTTCAGGGCGGCGCGCAGGCGCTACAACCCGCCAGCTTGGCACGGAACGGTGTTCTGGATCGCGTTCGCGCTGCTCTGCATCACCGTGCTTTCGGCCGTGTCGTGACGCCGAAGGACAAATGGCGGCGCGGGCTTCCGGTCACGCTTGAGGACAAGTTGGAGACTGTGACCAGCGCCGAAGAACTGGACGGCTTCACGGACCAGATGCGGCGCGATGGGCGCCTCACCACGGATGCGCTGTCCGCGATCGAGCGGCGGCGGTTGGAAATCAGATAGCGCGCCACCACGCGCTGTTCCCCCGGCCGGTATCCCTCCCCTCTACCGGCCTACGTTTTAACATCAGAGGACGACATGGAAATCAGAACCCTTGCCGACGACGAGCAGATCACGGAGCCCGGCTTCTACCGGATCTCGCTGGATCGCCACCACGCGCAGCCCTGCGACGGCCCAAGCGTCACCAGCGGCGTGCTGCGGAAGATGGAATTGCAGACGCCGGCCGACGTGTGGGCGTTTTCCCTGCTGAACCCGAACCGCTACGAGAGCGAGGACCGGACCGCACTGCGGCTTGGCCGGGCGATGGCGGCTTACGTCGAGGGCGGCATGGACGTTGTGTCGCAGCACTTCATGGTGTTGCCAGAGGACAAGCCCAGGCGCCCCACGGCGGCGCAGATCGTGGCGTATGATGCCGGGAAGGCTTCGGAGGCGGCGGCGGCTTCAGTCGAGTTCTGGCGTGCCGTCGAAGCTGACCCGCGTGACATCCTGACCGACGCGGAACAACGCCAGATCGAGGCGATGGGCAAGGCCCTGGCGATGGACCCGGCAGCTTGCGCGGTCATGGGCGGCGAGCCTGAAATCACGATGGCAATCCGCGATGAAGTGACCGGCCTTTGGCTCCTGTCTCGCCCTGACACCGTGTCGTTCGACGGAATGATGAGCGACTACAAGAAGGTTTCTTCCCAAGGCCGACCCTTCAACCACCGTCTCGTTGACCAGCGGATCACAGATCACGCTTATGACATGCAGATGTCGTTTGCAGCGACCGTGTTCGAGGCACTGACCGGCAATTGGCCTTCTGCGGTTGGCATTGTCGCGCAGTGGGACCAGCCGCCCTATCACGTCATCTTGCGCGAAATCAGCGAGGAAGATCTTCGCATCGCCGCCTTCCGCAACCGGCGCGCAATCAGCCGCTTTGCCGAGTGCCTTGAATCTGGCGACTGGCCCGGCCCCGGCGCCGACGTTGCGGTCTACCAGCGGCCGGATTGGCAGCGGACCATGCTGCTTGAGCAGATGAACACCGCATTTCAGTGAGGGAGGACATGATGGAACACCCCAAGAAGAACGACGGCATGGATGAGGCTTTCACGCCGATGCAGGACGCGCTGATCTTCTTCGGCGCGGTGATCGGGACCGCTGTGCTGCTGCTGTTCTCCGCCGCGATGTGGGCGCTGAAGCCGCGGCTGATCTACTTCACCATCGGCTCCGTCCTGATCCTGAGCCTCACCGTGATTTGGGCGGTCAGCACCGCCAACGGCATGTAACCGAGGAAACCAAGATGAACGACCAAACTACCGCTGTGGCGAAGCCGCAGGTCCAGACAGGCGGGGCGATTGCGGCCTTGGTGCCGCAAAGCCTTGACGACGCCTTTCGGCTGGCAAAGGCGCTGGCGATGTCTGGCGACATGGTGCCGAAGCACTTCCAGGGGAAGCCGGAAATGACGATGGCCGCAATCGTGCGCGGCATGGAAATCGGCCTTGCCCCGATGCAGGCGCTTTCCAACATCGCCGTCATCAACGGTCGCGCCTCTGTCTGGGGCGATGCCCTTCCGGCGATGATGCAGCGCGCCGGGCATCACATTGATGCGGACGTGACCGGCGAGGGCGACAAGATGGTTGCTACGGCAACTCTCACCCGCGGCGACACCGGCAAGCAGATCGTGCGGACCTTCTCGATCGATGACGCAAAGAAGGCGGGCCTCTGGGGCAAGGCTGGACCGTGGCAGACCTACCCAAAACGAATGTTGCTCATGCGGGCGCGGACGTGGGCAGTTCGTGACGGCGCGGCCGATGCGCTGATGGGCCTTCAGGTGATGGAGGAAGTCCAGGACTACCAGCCGATCAAGGACGTGACGCCGAAGGAAGGCGGCTTTGCCTCCGTGGCACTGAAAGCGCGCGGCGAGGAACCGCAGGAGCAAGGCGTAGAGGCCGAAGTCGTGTCCTACGCCACCTTGGACACCGAAGAAGCCTTCCCCGGCTCTGACACCTTCACAGCGGGCGCGGATGCCCATGCGGCGGGCAAGAGCATCGAGGACTGCCCGCACCCGATCAACTCGGAGGAAGCGGTTGACTGGTGCGGCGGATGGGCCGGGGCAGCGAGGGCGTCGGAATGAAAGAGAAATGGATCGTCGGCAGCACCGCCTTTGACGACCGCGCGGCGGCTGAAGCTTATGCCGCCCGCGAAGGCAAGACGGTCGAACTCTATCGGAAGGTCGAGGAATGGCCGTTCTGAACGCCTTCCCATGTCCGTCATGCGGCGGCTCTCTGGCGAAGTGTACCGACAGCCGGCCGGTCGAGAGTTTTCAGGGGATGCGGGCAATACGTCGGCGCCGGGAATGCTCTGCTTGCGGCGAGCGGCACACGACAATGGAAATCCTGAGAGACGACGCTCTGAAGTCCAGACTCGGCATCGCGGATGAAGTCATCAACACGACGCGGGATCTGCTGCGGAAGAACGTCATCGAGCGTTTGAGAGGGATCTACAGATGAGGCTCACACTTCTTCAGGCGGAAGAACTGGTTGAAGTCCATCTTTACGGGATGGGCGAGCAGGACAACGCCGCCACCTACAGCGCCACGGTGTTCGATGCCGATGTCGCGGAAATCAATCAGACCATCGACGACTTCGTTGGGGTCCTGGACGACTTCGACCGCGACAGCATCACCGTCACACCGGACAAGATCGAGGACATGGATGTGCCTTGCGTCTCGGTCACAATCAAATTGGGGGCATCATGAACGTCACACCAGAAGAAGCGCGGACCCTGCTTTGCCCGCTGGCACGAGCCTTCGCGTCACAGAGGGCCGAAGCCGGATGTCGCGGCCCCGAGTGTGCCGTCTGGCGCTGGCACCCGATCCCCGCCGAAGTCCTGACGCCACACATCAGGGCGCGCATGGCGGAAACCGGCGCCAAGGGACCAAACACGAAAGAGGCGACAGCCTGGGTCATGGAGAACCGCGAAGCCCTCGGCATCCCGACGAAGCCGACGCACGGCTACTGCGGTCTGGGATGATGATCCGCAGCGTCCCCCGCGAACACGACGACGAGGTGTTGCACTGGCTGCGCCTCAGAAGCGGGGGAATGTCTAACAGCCAGATCGGCCGGATGTACGGCAAGCACGGCGCCCACATCGCCACCGCGAACAATGTCATGCGCGCCGACATCGCAGAGAGCGGCGAGGACGTAAGGAGGGATTACTGGTGAGTGACGAATGGAAAGGCGAACACTTGATCCGGTCGCAGCGTGTCTTTGCGCCAGTCGTTGACGCATGGCCGAAGCGGCGCGAGGCGGCGAACGACCGCAAGCTTGGCTATGTCGAGGCTTTGCGGCAGGGCGTGCGCGACGGTTTGTCCCTGACAGCCGCAGCCAAGAAGGCCGGCATCTCCGTGCCCTATGCCTCCATCCTGAACAAGGAACATGGCATCGGGTTCAAGTCGAAGCCGTGGATCACGCGCCGGCAAGGACTGATCGCATGAACCCGGCGCTTCTTCCCAAGGTAAGGTCGCAGGCCATCATGGACAGCGCGCAGGGAATGCCTTGTTCGCTTCGCCTGCCCGGCATCTGCAACCACAACGACGCGACGACCGTGCTGTGCCACCTTCCGGGGATCGGCAAGAGCATGAGGTCCAAGGTGAGCGACATCCACGGTGCGTTCGGCTGTTCCGCCTGTCACGACGCGATCGACCGCCACACCTACGAGAAGCGCGGCCTGACAGCGGCAATCGTTCTGGACGCCATGCTTCGGGGCCATGCCGAGACACAGGCTCATTGGGTCCAGATGGGCCTCCTGAGCGTGAAGAACATGACGGTGACGAAATGAGGATCGACCCGACATTCTCAGCCGATGCGGCCTATGGAAGCCTGAAGTGGTGCGCGTCCCGCCTTGGCCGGTCCGTTGACTGGCTGCGGGATGCGCGATCCAGACTGGAACGCGAAGGCTTCCCCGAAGTGGACCCGCTGCTTGGGCTCACGCTGAAAGCCGACGTTGAGGCTTTTCTTGCCAGACGGCGGCGCGTGGCTGATCCTGTTTCCGCGGCACAACACGACAGCCGCGATTCCAACACGGGAACGAGATATGAAAACCTTTAAGCCTGCCCTATGGGACGGCTCTGATCCCTCGTATTCACCTTGCACGTCAACGACAGGCGGCTTCGTCTACTGGAAGGCCCCGCTGCGCTACCGCAAGGCAGGCTACGCCGTCACCATCGTCAAGCTTGGCCCTGTAGGCGATGACCACGCCGCCAAGGCGCGCGAGTTGACGCGCGAAATGGTGCGCTGGTTCGGCGGGGCCAACGTCAAGCTGAAGCCGAACACCTGGGCGCATCTGATCGCCCGCTACAAGTCCGACGACGTGTCGCCGTTCCGCGACGTGAAGGCAAACACGCGACAGGACTATCTCGATCGCCTGTCCTATTGGGAGCCCGCCATCGGGCATATGCCTATCGCGGACATGTCCTTTGTCGAGGCGAAGCGCATCGTGCGCGGGATGCAGGACAAGGGCCGGTCGCCGCACTTCATCAAGTCGAAGTTCACCATGCTGCGCATCCTCGCCGGCTATGGCGTGGCGGTCCAGATGCCCGGCGCCCGTGACGTGCGTGAAATCCTGCGCGAGTTGAAACTGAAGTCCCCGCGGCCGCGCACCGCATCCCCGACAGAGGCGCAGATTGATGCAGTCATCGCCGCAGCCGATGCGGCGGGTGATCATGCCTTCGCACTTGGCCTGCTGATCCAGTGGCGTCTCACGCTCAGGGCCATCGACGTTCGCGGCGACTGGTTCGCGCTTCAGGACGGCGAGGACCGCAGCGGCATCGTGAGGGGCAAGCGGCGGTGGGGCGACGGGCTTACCTGGGACATGATCGACCGGGACATCACCACGCTGACCAAGACGCCGAGCAAGACCGAGGAATCCATGCCAGAGGCGTTGGTGTTCGACCTGACACTTGTTCCCGCAGTGCGCGAGCGGTTGCTTCAGATGGAAAACCGCGTCGGCCCGGTCATCGTGGATCGGCACGGGATGCCCTATGACCGCTTTGCGTGGTCGGACCTGTTCCGCAAGCACCGCACCACGGCTGGCGTCCCCGATTCTGTCTGGATGATGGACACGCGGGCCGGCGCGATCAACGACGCCAAGAACAAGGGTGCTGATCCCTTGTCGCTCCAACGGCAGGCCAACCACGCCGATTTCAAGACGACTCAGCGGTATCTCCGCGAGCGGTCCGAAGGCGCCAACAACGTTCTTCGCCTCCGCGCAGAACATTGATGAAACAACATTGTTTCAAGTCAATTCAGGCTTGATGCAAGAAAATCGACTAAGTGGTTGAGAAGATTGGTACAGCATCCCCGGCTCGAACGGGGGGCCCCCAGATCCACAATCTCGGACTGTGCCAGTCTTTTCAATTGCTCCTGCAACGAAGCAATGGAGTTGGAAATGACAGACCCCACCCTTACGCCGGAAATCTACGGCCCCGATCACGCACACACGCAGGGCCTCGGCACCGCCATCCTCGCGCTGTTCGCGGAGGGCGTGTGATGATCGCTTACCACTTCACAGGCGACACTCTGCGCGACGGTCGCCCCGTTCCAGCAATCGGCGAAAAACTTACTCACACCGGAGAAATCATCTGGTGCAAATCCGGCCTGCATGCATCGCCGAAACCACATCAGGCGCTGCGATACGCGTCCGGCAAGTGGCTGCACCGCGTGGAGTGCGGCCAGATCGAACGTGAGGAAGACGACAAACTCGTCTGCCGCGAACGGACGATCCTGCAAACAATCGACGCCGAGCATTTGCTGCGCCGGTTCGCCGCAGATCAGGCTCTTGCAGTAGCGCATCTGTGGGACACGCCGGATGTAGTGCGCGAGTATCTGACGACACTCGACGATAGCCTGCGGGATGCGGCGTGGGCTGCGGCGTTGGATGCGGCGTGGGCAGACTTTGACACGCGCGTCAACTGCGCCTTTGCGGAGGGCGTGTGATGGACGACCTGATCCAGCGCGCCCGTGAGGCGCTTGTCGATGTGACGCCGGGGCCGTGGAAGGCCGTTGCTGCTGGTCAAGCCGCCGACCTCAACGAGGTGGTGCGGCGGGAGCCGTTCCAGTCCATCGCGGATGTAGAGGGCGCAGACGCCCGCTTCATCGCCGCCGCCCGCGATCTGGTCCCGGCCCTGACCGACCGCCTCGCAGCGCAAGAGGCGCTGCTGAAAGAGGCGATGTGTGGGTTGTCAGTGCTACTGCATGTGTATGACGGCGTGCCGATGAACCCGATTGAGGCAGAGAGACGCGCCACCGACGCCCGCGCCACGCTCGCCAAGCTGCGGGCGCATTTGGAGGGCAAGCCATGACCATCGACCACAAAACCGCGAAGGCACCGCGCACCGTTCCAGACGGACAAACTCCGCTGGACGACAAACTTAACCATCGCCTCCTTGACGTAATCAGGGAGGGCGAGGCTGCGCGGGATGCAGGGACCGGCAGCCCCTATCACGGACATTCGCTTGAACACTGCCTGCACGCGACAGGTTGGGTTTCGCGGGATTTGCGTCTCGCGCTGAACGAAAGCCATGCCCGCGCCGAGGCGGCAGAGGCCGAGCGGGACGCAGCCATTGCGACAGCCCGCATCGCTTACGACGCCCTCCGGGAGCTGAACCCCGACAATTACGACCATAACGATGTGTGCCAGGTCAATGACGGATCGGTTGAGGCCATCCTAACCCTTGCGCCGCTGATGGGTTCGCCCGCGCAGCCCTGAAAGGAGACGACCGATGACTCAACATGTGCGCAAATACTGCACCTGTGACATTTGCGGTATTGAAATGGCGAAGCCCTACAGGGGCGGGGAATGCGGCACTTACGAGCTGCTTGCCACAGTAGATTACGCTGTGGCAGGGGGAATCGCGATCTCTTGGAAAGACCTTTGCCAGTCCTGCAACAGATTTCTGGATGGCGCGATTTCAGACCTGTCACGGCGTGGAGAGGAAATCCGAAAAGCGCGCGAGGAACCGACCAATGACTGACCGGCAGATCATGGACGGCTACGCGATCATCCCGCCGATCAGTCCGTGGGATGAGAATTACCGCAGCCTGATCGAACTGGACAACGCCTATTCCCGCATCGGAAAGACCCCGAGTGAGGCATGGCGCAGGCACGTCCAGACCAACGGTATCCAACTGGACGATGGCGAATTTGCGACCCGCGTCCAGCACTGGCACGACCGAGGCTACCGGCTGGTCCGTGTGACGGTCGAAATCCACAAGGAGCAACCCAATGACTGACCCGATCACCATCGCCCGCGCACAGGCGGCGATTGAAAACGGCCTGATTGATGCCCTGCGGTCACAGCAACAGGCGGATATGGATGGCACGACCGTCATTGTGTCGCGCCAAGCCTGCGATGAAGCCGCCGAATTTCTGCCAGCCCTCTACGACGAGGTGAAGCGGCTGCGCTTGAGGGCAGCACACGCAGAACACACGACTGACGCCGCCATTAGCGAGGTGAGGCGACTAGAGGCCGAGCGCGACGCGCTGCGGGCGGCGCTGGAATGGTATGGTGAGCAGGCCCGCTTGGCCCGTCTAGTTCACAGCGGAGGCGATGCAGGCCGACACGCCCTAGCGAATGACGGCGGCAACCGCGCCCGCGCCGCCCTGAAAGGAGACGACAATGACTGACCCCATCACCACCCCCGCCGAGATGCGGGAAGCGGCGGCGCTGCTGCCGTGTCCGTTCTGCGGAGGCAGCAACGCTCACATTTCGCCAGTTAAGCGAGGAGACAAGCACCGCATGTATCCGCTCGTGCGGTGCATGGACTGCTATCTCGATCTTCCGGGCCAGAACGGCGACTACAGCACAGACGGCAGGACAGCCATCGCCGCATGGAACCGCCGCGCCCTGCCGGTGGCCAAGCCAGAGCGCCCCGCCGAGGGGCTTCTGCGCGGTGCACGGGAAGCCCTTGCTATGGTGCAGGCCGAGCCTGCGCCCGTGGCGGTGCGGGTGAAGCCGCTGGTGTGGCAGATGGAAGATGGGCGACAGGATGACTGCCCCAAATGGATCGCAGATGTCGATGCGAAGCGTTATGAGGTTTTCAAAGCGTGGTGGGGCGATCAGGACAAGTGGGGCTTCGTCGCTCTGGGGGAATTCTATCACACCGAGGACGCCGCCAAAGCCGCAGCCGAGGCCGACCACGCCGTTCGCGTCCTGAGCCAGATCGAAGCCCTACCCGCCGCGCAGGTGCGGGCCGAGGCGCTGCGGGAGGCGGCGCGGGAATGCGATAAGCTGGCTGGTGATCCGCGCATGTATGGAGCCGAGCGCAGGCGCGCCGCAGGGCAATGCGCCGCCACCATCCGCGCCATGATCGAGAAGGAGCCTAAAGGTTCGGCCTAGCCCGCGTGACGGTATAGGCTTCCCCATGCGCGGCGATGCAGGCTTGGCCCGCCGCGTCGATGATCAGGATCGTCCAGGTGCCGCCATCGGACGCCGTGACCTGGACGACATGGCCGGTTGCCGCGAGGCCGGTTGCTTGGACCGTCTCGGAGTAGTTGCTGCCGAGCGCGCCGAGCATGGCGTCATAGGGCAGGCATTGCGGTGCTTCCATCATTTCCTCCCACATCCAGCGTCGATCAGGGCGACAAGATCGGCCCCGGTTATCGCCACCGCATCATCCGGCGTTTCCGCCAGCGCCGCTGCGTGACGTGCGAGCGCGGGGCCTGTCCCCTCGCACAACGCATTAGGGCTTACGCTCACGCATGCGCCGCCGAGCATCGGCAGCGTCAGTATGGCGAGGCGCGGCATCCATTCTTTCGCGTGTCTCACGGTAAGCCTCCAAATCGCGTTGTTTGGCTTTCTGGCGGGCATCGGCCCTGCCCTTGCCGTAGACGCCCAAGACGGCAAGCAGCGCCGCAAAGGGCTTCCACAGGACGGCGATGATGCGCAGCCAGATCACGTTGCCCACCCTTTGCGCTTGGCAATGGCGTAGATGCCTTCCGTGGCCGCGCCCAAGACAGCGCCGATGAGAA